>Ga0214923_10004728_pt1 | contig 16268 bp, 32 predicted proteins | sample LL1510_MetaG_FD_177993 | JGI IMG/M metagenome (GOLD analysis project Ga0214923, IMG submission 177993) | Freshwater microbial communities from Lake Lanier, Atlanta, Georgia, United States - LL-1510 | ecosystem: Environmental > Aquatic > Freshwater > Lake | place: USA: Georgia | collected...
GTTCGTCTTTTCGTAATCGGCATACCTCCATATACCTCCAACTATTTCGCACGCCTGATTTACTGCGTCCTCGCGATTTTCAGCATAAACACGAACAGGTTTTTCTCCAGCAATAGTTACTCTCCACCAATCCTTTTTAGCCATTATAGGTCGCCCCTTTTTTCTATTATGGATAAAGCAAGTCTATACAGAATTGGTTCATCTGTTCTGTCGGCACTTTACACATATCAGGTGTCGTTGCGTTGTTAGCCCAAACAATAAGACCAACTAATACAAGTGCTACTACAACTCTGCGTCTAATATACTTTGCCTTCGTTTTCATAGACCCCCCTTAGTTCTATTGACAATTTGCCAATAAGATAATTATACAGACTTTCCTGATAAAATCAACTTACCTGACTTTTGGCGTGTCGCTCTTTTGCTCATATATACGATTAACTACCCAACCATCTACTTCCATCTTACTTGCTCTTTCTTCAGCGACTTCTAGTGAAGATGCCCGTATGACTTTAGTTTTGTTCTTTTCTAAAATAATCTCGTATCTAGGCATTAGTTTCTCCAATCTTCAACATTTGCTTCTTTAAGCCAATTTTCAAAACGACCATTAAATAGAGCGTGTTTGCTTCTTTTGGCTCTAATCAAGTTAATGGCTTCATCTGCCGTATAACCTTCACGAATAAGAACTAGAGCCATAATTAAACCTGAGCGGTTCATACCTGCTTGACAACGAATTAAAACACGCTGACCGCGCTTCCACTCCTCATGTGCCATACGAACAATTGGTTTTAACTCGTTAGGGTCAAAATCTTTCATATCGCTGTCATAAAATCCAAACCGCAGTTCTTTTACAAACCAATCAACTGGGTTTGCTGAAGCATAAGCGGTAATCACTAAATCAAAATCTTTTTTACCAATTGCTGGTTTTGCTAGTTGGTCAAAGATATCATCATCATCAGTTCCACCCTGCCATAAGCCGGGAAGAACCTCTGACCACAATTCCTTTGGATAGTCAATTGTGTAAGAGCGTGGTGCTATTTTTGTTTCCAATAACTCTAGTGCTTCATCTTGTAAGGAAAACATTTATTTCCCCCCTTTCTTCCTGTATTTTAGTAAGTAATTATACTTTTGTCAATTTATTTAATTTTGCTTCTTGCTTTTTAATTAAGTTAATTAAGATACTGTTTAGGAAATCCGCAGTTGCTTGATAGTCTTTAGCACTATGGCGTTTTTTGTGCCTCATGTGCTTAATACGACCATAAGTTCCTAGTATCGCACTATCAGGTAAGCCTCTCATTGAGTTCCCCTTTCTCTTACCTTGTTCCCTAAGGGTATCACCTTCCTGACCTTTTGTCAAGAAGGCAACAATTTCCATAGTTAGCCTTCAGAAAAAGCGCTGACTTCCTACGCTCATTTTGAGCCTGCTTTGAAATCTATAAACAACTTACGCAGCAGCAAAACAGCCAGGCTGCTATATTTTTACTTTTTGCTATGACCATGCTGCTAAAAAGCGTGATCTAAAAACAACTTTTAGTTCCGCATACCGCTTTGATGTAAAAAATGTAAAGACAAAACGGACAAATTGCTAAAGTTTTTTCCAATAAAAAACTCCTTACCATGAAAAAGTAAGGAGTTTTTAATTTTTTAGTTGTCTTATTTATCCCTTTGGGCAGTCGCTGTAAGGATTTTCTTTACCCTCATTATCCTCACATGTACAAAAACCAAACTCTTCTACTTGTGTAAAGTGAGTAAGTTCTGCTAACTCTCCCCAACTCATTGATCTTTCATTGGTTTCCATTGTTTCCCCCTTTCACTTACAAAACTAATTTTATCTTAAATAATAAGCATAGTCAAGTCTATCAAGTCTACGACACGAAAAACAAGTTTTTTCCGTATTGGCTATGGATAACTTCTGACCACACCCGCACCATTGAGAAGGCTTAGCAATTATTTTTTTATACACCCTACCTTCTATTGGTTTTCTAGGCTCGGTGGGGCGAGCCTCAGGGGTGTCTAGGTAATCCTCTAAATCATTTAGTTCCATTTTATCTCTACTTTCTTTTATTGAGAAGGTATTTCCCCCTCTATATAGGTAAAGGAAAAAACAGGTCAAAAGTCAATAAGAGTGTAGGGACTAAAATAAAATAAATTTAGCAGGCAAGCAAAAAGTAAAAAATATATCTTCAGACGCCATGCTAGATCAAAACAACTTTTTAAGATCCGAAGTGCTGCACCGCGATATTGATCGGCAACCCTGTGCTTGGATCTAACTTGGCAGCGATAGTTATTGCTTGTCTAATAACATTTTTGGCTGTGCCTAAGGTTTTCTTTTTGCTGTCTAGGCTTGCCAGCATTGCTCCCATTGCGTATCCGCTACCAGAACCTATGGCATATACGCCTGTTTCATCATGCGCCCACGAAAAGTCATCACCAATTTCATAGATAGTTCCATTAACCGCAACCATAACTTGAGAGTCATGCTCTCCATCTTTGCTGTAGGAGTTGTCCTCAAAGCAACGCTTCATATCTTGTATAAAGACTGAAGAAATAAACTTGTCTAACTTTGCTCCATAAAGGTTTGGATTTACCGCAGGTGGCTTAAAGACATGTGTAAGTATGTTGATGGCACGCATATCTCCAGCCGCGCCAATTAAGTATGGACCGTTTCTATTTACTTTTCCATTTTCTTTAGGCAGCGTGTAGATTTTGCTATTGTCCTCAGTAAGCCTTGAGTCATACCCTATGGCAGCCCAGTTTTCACCCTGTATCGCTGCAATAGTTGTCATAGTCTTTTCCCCAATTGTTTTTTACTTTTTGCTTACTCTAAAACCCATCCCACAAATCTTCTCTAAGTTTTTCATACTTATCTCCGTGATAGCCATTGTTTCTCGCAGAGATATCCTCATCTCTAAGTAGAGAGTCTAGCGAAAGAACAGCAGTAAAGTCCCTCTCGTCAAACATGATAACAATTTTTGTATCTCCATCCGCAGGATCATCAACAAGAGCGGCAATAAAGGGAACGGCAGAGCCATTTGAGTGGTAATACTTATCTACGATCTCCATGGTTAAAAAATACCTTACTCTCGCAAGGGTGATTTTGTTGGATTAAACACCAAACCCCCCAGATCGGTGGGGGGTTGGCGGAGCAAGAAGGGGTGTGTTCTGCTCTCAACTTGGGCGGAAAAGGGGATTAACCGCTGCCAAGGTGAGAATTAGTTTAGCCTGATTTTTTACTTTTTATTTGCCCAGACGCTCTTAAATTTTATCAACTATGGATATAGGGACTACGGCATTAGCAGAGTAAATCTCTCCTTTTGAGTTTGTTCTAGCGAACCTACCTTTAGGTTTATCAAAAATAATACTGATTTTACTTCTTCTAATCTCAACCACAGTTGCTTCTTCTCCTATTAAAGACTTTGTTCCGCAGTTGCTATTTAGAATAACTCTATCTCCAACCACAAAATCTTTTATATCCGCAACTACTTTTGTGGCACTTAATCGCTCTTCTACAAGTTTTTTGAGCGGAACTAATTGTTTGTCTAAATCTCCTTTAGAAACGGCATTACAAACTTCATCAAATAAATCTACGGAAGTTTTAATCATCTTCTATTTTTACCCCTTCTTCTAACATTTTTTTTAAGATTTCCAGTTTTATTATATGATGTCTGCTTCTTTTTTTGTCAAAGTTGTCCGCAATTAAAAAGTTTGTGTGATACTTAATCATGTCAAATATCTTTTCTTGCGTAGAAAGATTTCCAAATCTATCGTATTCGTCTTTAGGGGGTCTTGTTAATTGTGCTTTTATCTGCGACCTTATTAGTATGTTTTGCTTTATTTCGCTCATACTTCTACCCCTTCTTCATCTACAACCCCTATACTATTAGCAACTGACGCCACATCAAAGCCATAGTATTCCTTCATAAATACAGACGCAACACGAACCGCAAAGTCATTATCAACTTCGCCTTCATTTCTTAATTTTTCATCTAAAGAAATTGTAGTCATTAGTGTAAAGTAATCACCAACAAACATTACTGTTCGACTTGGAAGTATGTTATCCATCTACTATCTCTTTTTCCTTAACTGTTTGATAAATTGTGTCGTAAGCATTTGTTAAACATGGAATTACAGACTCAAATTCGTTAGCAACTTCAGCGAATACTTTATCCGAAACCTCAAAGTGTTCGCCAATATAATACTGATAAATAACAGGCGAGTCTAAGTCCTCTACCTTCATTAAGTTGTTAATCAACTCTCTAACTGTAATATGTCCAGCCATGATTACTCCTGCTTTCTTAAGTGTTCAGCAATCATTTCAGGGTCAGCCCCAGCAGTAATAAGCACTTTGCGCCAAAGATTAGCAACTCCAATTTTAGTATCCATTAAAAAGAATAATTTATCCATAGAAGTATCCTTCTTATTTTTCCAGCCATCTATATCAGAGCCAAGCATTTCTAGTAGTAATGCCAAACCCATATTTACGAAGCCAACTTCCTCTTCGTCTAACTTTAGTTCTAATAACTCAGAGTTCATTTTTTCCCCTTTCTCTGATATCCGTATTATTACATATTTTAGTTAATAAGTCAAACTACCTAATACTCGTGTCGTTAAAAATTACTTCAGCCTCACCGCGCCCAGTAAAAACCGCAATAATGTCTTTTTTAGAAATCTTTTTTTCTAAAATAATTCCTTTTTGATTAAAGCGATTAGCAAAAAATTCTGCCGTAGATTTATTTAAACTCCATGATAAACCATTTTCATTTAAGTTTTTCTGACAACCCCTATAAATAACTACTTCTTCGGAAAGCGAGCGCAGTAGTTGATCTTCTCCTTCGTTCATTAAATAATGTTTAGAACTACGCTTAGAAGAAAATAGAGACCTCCATTTTTTATAGTCCGCATAACTATTTTCTGTATCTGTCCAAATACTTGATAAAAGTTTCCAATAATCTACATCAGTTAATTTATTACTAATTTCTTCAAAAGCCGTAAGCCTATAAGGTCTTTCATGAAGCCAAACATAAATTTTATAGTTTTTTTCTAAAATAACTTTTTCTATATGTTTTTTCTTATTTTCATATAATTTATTAGCACTTCCATTTGACCATATAGGAACTTGATAAACCAAAGGGTGGCGCAGTATTGTTCCAAACTCAGGGTGTTCATCTAAGTATGGAACTAAGTCAGGGTTAAGAGTTTCATAGAATTCAGAAGCCAAATTTTTTAGATATTCTTCAGCCTGTTTTGCCGCAGGGCTTCCGGGCATAACAGAGCTACCTAAGACATATTTCTCATTACTTATTTTCATAAGGCAGATACTATCAGATATGTTCTACTTTGGCAAGTTGTCTATAGTCGTGTCTTAAAATTATATATTTTAATTTTTACTTTTTGCTATTACCGCATAAAGAAAAACCCCGCACTCAAGCGGGGCTTCTCCTTCTGTTTTAGATTTCTTTTTTTGCGTGTTTCTTTGTTTCAGCAACAACTTTTTCGTGTATATCATTTCTCATCTCCGAGAAACTACTTGCTTCCCAAGCACTCTCATAAACACGAACTAGAAGTTCTGTTAGTGGGTGTTTATTGTCTATCTCTAGTGCTTTATTTAAGTTATAGAACGCAGTATCACTTTCTCCGCTTTCATATAAAAAAGATGAATAAATTGCGTATAGGTTAATAAGTTCTGAACTATCCACTTCACTTATCATTTTTTTACATAAAGAGATCATAAAAGGTAGTCCAAAGTCTTTCGGCATACCCATAAAGTAATCACGAAGTAATAAATTTTTACTTAATGCTTTACTAGATATTTCTAACGCTTCTTTATCTAACTCATTTGTTTCCATAAAGTTAGTGGCAAGAAAGTTAAAAGATTTTACTGCTTCACCTATTGTTATTATCTTTGTTGTCATTTTTCCCCTTGTTGGGAAACCCCCGCAATTAAGCGGGGGTTTCTTTTTAATTATTACCGAGTTGTTTTTAGAATTGTGTTGGTGCTTTGTGAAGTAAAAGCCTCAACTAGCGGTAGAAGTTCAGGATTTTCCTGTAAAAACTTTTCTTTATCAAAGTTCGTGCGAGTTTGTGTTCCTACTTTGATAACGGAAACTCCGTCAATAGTGCCTTCCTCTACGACACCTATCCATTTGTCGCCAACCTTCTTATATCCAAGAAGTGAGTAGATTTGGGCTTGTAGTTCTTTATATTGGGCTTCTAAGGTTGCCTTATCTGCCTTGTTTGCCTCAAACTTCGCAAGAAGTTCTTTAGCGTTAGTTTCATCAAGAGCGATTACTTTTGTATCGTTCTTAATTGTTGTAGTTGTAGTGCGAACTGCCACTACTGTATCTACAACACCTTTGACATTGTTTGTCATTGTGTCTTTTCCTTTCAGTAAGAGAGAGTTTCTCACTTACATAGCGCACATTACACGCATATTCTACGGAAGTCAAGTCTATAAGTCAGAAAAGTTTAAGATATTTTTACCCCCCCCCCCGTAGCGGCAAAGGGAGCAGCAGCAAAGTGCTTTTTTACTTTTTGCTGTGCCAGAGCAGCCAGAGCCGCAGACTTCCAAACAATTTATATAAAAAAAAATCGATCCAGCATTAGCCAGATCGATCTTTTTTGTGGGAAGTTTATTATCTATACATGCTACTCATTAGGTAGGCGGTAGGTATAACTTTTTTATTATATTCCAACCAATAAGCGACTTGTTTATCAGTAAGACCTAAAGTTTCACCTTCCTCATCAACGCTTCCGGTAATAATTACATTACCAAGAATTGGATTACTAGCGTTAAAGGCTTCAGAGTAAATAGCCGAAGCAATCATATTTAACTCCAGACCTTCAGCAATACCATTTTCATTGCACCATAAGTCTGCGTCTTTTAAACTAACACACTCAATCATGCCACCTACGGCATTACTAAGTAATTCATAAGACTTGCCGAACTCAAACTCAACAACGCTTTTTTCTCCGTCAGTTGAGATGATTACTGCTTTTTGCTTTTCCATTTTTCCCCTTTTCTTTGCTGTTAATCTAATAATACCAGTTTAAAATAAAAAGTCAATAAGCCAAGCCGCAGCCAACTTTTTTTACTTTTTGCTTTTACGCTAATACCGATACTCGTGGGTAGTGCGGCTTTTCTACTCCTTTATCCCAGAAGCAAACCGCACCGCCCATGCTGTCTATCCATAAATCAAAATCAGTTGTAATCTCCCAACCGCAACTTTGACAAGTTATCATTACTCGTTCTCCAATCCGGCCGTCATAATCTCCCAGCACTTCGGGTGAGTTCCTGAAATAATTTGTTCTCTTAAAGATTTATCTAGTTCAGGAAAAGCCTCTTGAATTACCGCACCTCTTTTGTATGCCATATATCCTTCAGAAAAAACTTCTACAAATCCATTAACATTACACAGCAAACATTTTGGTGTCCGCATTAAAACTGTTGTATTACTTATCATCATTACCCCTTATCTTAAAAGTGAAAATCTACTGGAACAAGATATTGCTTTTCAGGATTTTTGTCAAGTCTATTCTTAAAGTATTCTAAGTTAGCCGTATGCTCTTGTAAGTCATATACGCCAGTATCAGAACACCAATCATTATTTAGTATCTTGGAAATCCTTTGTAGTCGCCACATATTCATACCGCTATCATCAAATCTTTGTTCGTAAGGGTTGTATTCAGAAATTGATTTTTCTACATCAAATCCATTTCCTTTTTTCATTTCGTCCCAAAGATTTTTGACTTCAGTTGTTCGGTAAGAAAGAAATTGTTTAATAATGTCATCTGCTAAAATTTTATTCTCGGTGTAGCAAAGAACATCTTGGTTCTCTTCCCAGCCTAAAAATAATCCAGACCAGCGACCAGCCAAACCCTCACCTAAACCTCCATGCCAATCAGACCAAGCAGGATAAGGAGTTTCCGCATAAGTAATTGTGCTTTTTACATAACTCAAAGCCTCGTCTGCACTATCTGCTTCTACCAACATAATCTGACATGTATGCATTTTTTACTTTTTCCCCTTTCGCTTTAAACATATTATTTCATAATATTCTTTATTTGTCAAGCATGTCAGGCATGCTAAGAAGTGTCTCCGCATTAAAATACTCCGCATAAACATAATCTTTTGCCATGTCAATAGCCTCATTTAACATGTGGCTTGTCATATCAAAGTGTTCTCCGTAGCAGTAAAGGTCAAACCAAGAGTTCATATCCATAACTAGGCTTTCGTCTTCAGTTGCTTTATGAAACTTAGCGTCAGTATCAAAGCCACCTAATATTAAATCCGCACCGCCGGTGTAATACTGATCTGTGCTTCGGTTATATATTTTTGTATCTCCGTCACAATAAATATCAACCCCAAAGCCTTCATATAAAACTGTGGCTATATGACCTTCGCCAGCATAAAAACAAGCATCATGCCTTGTAATCCCAGCGGCAAGAGAAGGCAACATGTGAGAAGCATATTTGATAACAAACTTGCTTTCATCTCTTTCCATATTTTTTACTTTTTGCTTTCGCCGCTGCCGCAAATAACTAGCAGAGTGAAACCCCAAAGGGGTAGGAGTTCCACTCGTTCTTTTTGATTAAGCACTTTCGCGCTCACCAATTCTTGTCATAACTTCTTGTGCCGACTTACCAATAATTTCGGCAGTTTCGGCAGGTTGATTTACACCTAAAACAATCTCGGCGTAATCTCCACCAATATCTTTTGCACTTTTGCCGTCATCAAAAGGCAACCATAAAACCGCAACGCCTGACGCTTTACATTTTTCCATAATTTCTTTTGCTTTTTTGTGTTCCTCGAAAGTGTATTCTCCGTCAGAAACAATTACTAGAAGTCTTGCGCCAGTTCCGTGAAGTAAGTTTAGTGAGCCGTCTAATGCTTGGAAGGCTTTCTGAAACTTTTCAGTTCCGTCCGAAGCAGAATAAACATTTACTTTATCTAATCTTTGTCCAGCAGATAAAGTTGGAAACACATCATTTCCATAATAAACCATAGCGCAGTTGCCCTGAATACGATTTACTGCTTCACTCATTACCCAAGCAGTTGTAGCCATAGGGTTCATAGCACTTCCCATAGAACCTGAAATATCAACCATTACACCAACATTAAGAGTTGGTTCGTCTGTATGTTTGCGAACTGTTTTACGGAAAGGTTTTGCTTGTGCCATTTGTCCTCTAGCACGATAAGCAGTATTTTGGACAATAGCGCGAGCGCGAAGTCGTCCGGGTGGCACAATACTAGAAACTTGTATCTCATCTCTTTCACGATACTTGGCTCTCTCTAATGCTTCACCAATAATTAAAGAAGCACGCAGTTCCTCAAAGGTAGGTTCTCTGCTCTCAATTAAAGTGCTATTAGTATTTGATTGACCCGGACCTGAACTCTTACTGAATACTTTCTGAGCCACTACTTCATTTTCTTTCTGCTCATTAGCCTCAGAAGCCTTAGCCTTAACTTCCTCTTTCCAATCCTCAGATTGTTCTTGCTCAGCAAGTTCCTCAAAGTTGTTTAGTTCTACTGAACCACTTGCTTCTCCAAGTGCGCCCATGATTGCTTTAAGAAGTTCTTTAGGCATTTTCATACCTTCGCCAGCATTTTCATCTCCACGCTCTTTAGCAGTATCGCGAACAATCTTTGCCCACTCTTTTGCTAATGGATAAAGTTCTGTTGCGTCTTTGTGATTATTATGAAGTTGCGCTTTACGAACTACTTCTCTTAATTTAGAAACAACATCAAGACCAAGTTGCTTTTCGATAATTGTAGTTACATCTTTTACTTCACGCTCATCTAAGATACCAGCGTCAATACGAGCATGAACAAGTCCAACAAGATTAGTTAAAGATTGTGTTTGTGTTTCTTTTTCCATATCTTTTGTATCTCCAATAACAATTTCCATAGCACAAGCGCGAAGGAAAGCGCGAGCATTTGGATTAGCAACAACACCTTGATACTCGATACGACTTTCCTCTAATAAAATTAAGGCTTTGTATTCATCTTTTTCTAATTCCTCATACGCTTTAGGCATAGACCAACCTGAGAAGCGAGCATGAAAGGCTTCATGAATAATTGCGCCAGTTGCTTTAGGAAACTCATACTGAGTAGAGCGATTAGAAATATCACCAATTTCTAGTGGAGTAATCCCTTTTCCAAAAGCGACATCAACATTTACTTCTACTTCTGCTGTCATTGGGTTGTAGCACGCAGGCGCAGGACCACCAGCACCCGGACCTACATAAGCAACCAAGTCCTCACGAAGCGACCACTTATTTGCTAACTGCCCAATATCCTTACCAACTCCCAACCACTCTTTAGGCGTGGCTTCGGCGCGAGTTTCACTCATTTTTATATGAGCCATTTTTACTACCCCCTTTGTTAATCTAATTATCCCATACTAGGTATTTATTGTCAAGTTAATAGGGGAGAGCGAGTTTCACCTAGAGAAACACGCTCTCAACCCCACCTAGCCAATCTAATTTAATAAATTAGATTTTGGCAGGCTTTGCTTCTACCCCATAGGCTCGGGTTAGAACATCTGCTACTACTGCCCTATCATCATTTGGGGCAGACGCAATCATGTTCGCAATAGCGAACTCAGTTCCGAAAGTTGTTGCTATGTCGCGAAATGCTAAAAGTTCTCGCATTTGTGGCGACCAACTTATTCTTTCTTTGTTCAGAACTTTGCGATATAAGTTTTGTGCGCAAGTTACCATTTGTGTTGGCACTCCTAAACTACGAGCCAAGTTCCAATCAGTTGTCATTTCTGCTTGGACAACAAAGCGAGATAGTAATGCTTCGCTAAGTCTTACACCCGGAGCCTTTGGATTAGTTGCAGCAACTACATAAAAATCAGGGTGAGATTTTACTGTTCCTCTTTCAGGATTAGCAGTAATTGTTATTTCTCTTTTTCCGTCCATAAGATTGTAAATAACTGAAAGAACCTTAGGGTCAATCAGACCAATCTCATCTATGAAATAAACTTCCCCATTTTCGGCTGCCTTAACTAGGTCGCCGTCAATCCACTCAAAGTTTCCACTAGGAGTTTGGACATAAGAACCAATTAAGTCGGCAACTTCTACATCACCATTTCCAAGTAGTGTGCGAACACCTTCACCAAAAGAAGCCTCGACTAGAGCAGTTTTACCTGTTCCGGGAACTCCATAAAGCATGGCAAACATTGGTTGTCCAACACCAGTTAGAACTGATTGTTTTGTTGCTTCTCTTGCTTTGCGTAAAACTTCTACATCTTTGTTTTGACCCCATAAGCGAGCATGGTAAGTAGAACCATTAGGACGCAAGTAGATATTTTCGCCACCCAAAGCCTCAACACTCACTAGAGCGTCTGCCTTTGTTTTGCGTGCTTTTCTGTCAGAGCCAATCGCTCTCTCAACATAGCGACCTTGCGGAAGCACATTGGTAGATAATTGCTTTGACGCATTTTCATTTACTCCTTGCGTTGCTACATCTATAATCATTTCCCAATAAGTCGGTGAAAGATTAGGACTTAGTTCTTTGTATTTTTCTTTTAGATTAGTCATAGTTTATCCCCTTTCCCCTTATACCAATTCAGGAAAGGCGAGTGCTTTCCTAGAAATATGAATACGATAAAGAACTTTATTAGGTGTTTTGCTTTTACCAATATCATCTGCGTCATGACGAGAGATTTCAGTAAGAATAGGAGTTTTCTCCATAGTCCAACCATGAGAAATAAGATTATCAAAGTAGGAAGTTGTATAGCGCATACGATTTTCCGTAAAATCATCTTTAGCACTATCAGGTAAGACTTGATTATTGTCAATCAAATCTTTTATCTCTTTAGAGTTAATGGAAGTAGTTCTCCATTGTTTTTTAGGTGTAGCAGGTGTAACTATTCTGCGGTGGAAAGACATTGGAACTAGACTTCCCGAAGTGTTATATGCGTCAGGTGTTACAAGTATCTGCATGACTTGTCCCGGCTTTCGGAACTCGGCATACACCGCAACTCCCTGAACTTTCTTTTCTTTATCCAGCATTTCTTTTCCTTTCTAGGTTAAGGTTTTTTGCTAGGTGTAGTTATTATTCCATACCTTTGACTATTTTGTCAAATTGCTCTTTTACCAGCGTGTCGTCTTGGCAGAAAGTTTCTAGGGTTATTTCTTTTAGAACATTTTCAGGGTTACTTGTTTCCCGAATAGATACTTTCCCTTTGTGCCACTCAACTACCTGAATTGTGTCGTAGTCGGGTAAGCAGAAATTATTTACTGAGATACCAAATCCCAAAGTATCGTTCCAACTATCACCAACAATTTGTGAAATACAAATACGAGTTGCGTAGTCGGCATCTGTCCAACGACTTTCTGATTTTCTTAAGGCATTAACTAGGATTTCTTTTTGTGCTTCTCCACCCCAATGTGCGTAGAGATAAATTGTTGGTTCGGCAGATTTTGCTTGAAAACCAACTACCATGCGGTCACCCATTTTATTTTCCCCTTTTCTTTAGGTTTGATAGAACTTTACCAAATTATTTTTCTTTTGTCAATATCAGTTCTTGCTTAGCGTGAATTTCTATTGGCTTTAGATTTTCAGGGCAATCTTGATAAAGGTCATTGTAATCACCATTAAAGTTATCGCATGCCCAGCAATGGTCATTTACTTCTATTTCTTGCGCATGAGTTTCTGGCACATCCCACTCTTTTACAACTACGATACTAGAACCATTAAAAGCAATTTCTCCACCCCAACCTTGTTCTTCACGATACTCCAAAGTAATGTTTAGATTAGGATTTTGTTCCGCAAGTTTTGCTATTACTTCAGTTGGCTGCGACCAAGCAGTATCAAATCTGTAATGAAGAAATTTTTCATCTTCATCTAAGAGTTCTACATCACGAGCATCCCACTTAGTTCCCCACTCACGAACATTAAAGTTATACCAGTTGTATTCAGTATCGCCTGTTTTTTCTCCACCTGTGTATCCATGAACAGCGTGATACTCTTCTAACTTATCTTCTGGTGGTGGAAATATGTTCATAAAAGAAAAGATAGGTTCTCTATCTATTTCTTCATCCACTTCATCTGCGCTTTTATATTTTGTTTTAATAGTTGCGCCAACTTGCGCTTTTACTTTTGCTATGTCTTCTTTAGAACCATCTATTGTTAAATTATTAAATACCCAGTTAGGCATTTTTCCTCCTTATTGAGTTTTCACGAAACTCAGGTAAAGTAAAATTAGGAAGTCCAAATAAAAATCCACCACCATTACCTTCAGGGTCTTTAGAAACTTCCATCTCTATAATTTCTCCAGTTGAGAGTTTTACTAAAAATTGTGGAAAACCATTTCCACCAAACTCTTCAGGAACAGTTCCAAGAAAACGAATAATCTTTGCTCCATTTAGAACAGAGTAATATCCTTCGTTCCAGCGTTCTTGTATATCGTCTTTCATATTTCCCCCTTAGTTTTTGTAGTCCGTGTTCGCAAGTAGCGGACTAACCCACTTAGGCAACTCACTTGTAAGGATTAGTGGTGCGAAGCCTTATCGTATAAGAACCGCATCTTTTTGTCAAATACCTTTGTCCTTCGTTCAGATGACAAACGCCGGAACAGCACCACATCAAAATAATTTTGGGATCTGGTCCAGTTAAATTTGGAGAGGCAATTTTTTACTTTTTGCTTGCCGTCTTGAGCGTAATTTTACTTTTTGCTAATGAGTCTTCTAACTTTCGGAGTAGTGTATAAACAACTTTTATAGATGTAGTTTTACATTTTTTTTGTCTAGGAAGAGTAGTAAATAATCTTTTAAAAATACTAAAGGCGTGCCTTTGCCGTATTTCTATACGGGCTTAAAAGACACGCCTTTTAGTGCGATTACTATTCGCTAATTTCTCCTGTTTCAGGATTAAAAAATTCGCAACGGTCACGTAATTCAGGATTAGCACTTGCCTCGCTTGAATCTAATTGGACTCCCCAAGCAAGTTCATCTAAATTTTCCATGAGTAAATCTTTTATGCAACCTGCCAAGTTTATGCCTTCTTCAACATCTTGTATCAATACTTGCTTACCTGTTGTTGTCTGTGCCCACGCACAGATTAGTTTTGCAGGATCATAGACTTTAAAATTTACGGTGAAAGAAACCTCAGGTTCTTTTCCTTCAATGTATCTAATGTCAAGTGATCCATTTGTTATTGAGCTCATTATGTTGTTTTCCTTTTCTTTTAGTTGTTTACGGTTGTTCTAGTCTTCCAACTCTCGCCAGTTATTTTTACATTGAATACCGCTTCAAAAGCGGTAGCAACAAAATCCGTTATATCTACCCATTTATCTACCTCACGCCAAAGCGAGCCAGCATTGGGGATATTAGGTAAATCTGCATCCGTTGTGTAATCACCAAGCACTACAACCCTGTCGCCAGCCCAGCGACCTGAGATGCCCGTTTCAGGTAAATCTCCCCCGCCTCGGTTTGGAGAAGTCATGGTTAAAATATACTGAGCATCTGCTAGTGAAGCAGTTCCCCCGATATGTTCCCATTGCTTTAAGCCCATGCCGAGCCCGTGTGGTGTTACAACTTCTTTTTTGTCTAGGTTTACTAGAACATGATATTGACCCATTTTATTATTTTCCCTTTTCTGTCGTAGAAACTATATCAAAGTTTGAATATATTTCATCTATAGAGTCTTCTAAAGAGTCTATGAATAGGCTTAGTTGATTGTCATCTAACTTAGCAACCATGTCTTCTGTAATAGTATGTTGCCAAATTACTTGACTCATTACTTATCTCCTTTAGTTTCAATTGCTTCAATAAAGGCTTCTAATTCCTCGTTAAACATTTCATCACATTCTGGACAAGTTTTAATTTTTTTAGATAATTGATAACCGCACTCACAAATTATTCCTTTGCCCATTACTTAATCTCCTCCAGTGAGATTTGTAAATTTGATGTTGAGTATTCCTCATCATCCCCATCACTTGTAACTGGTTCTTCAATTTGTGGTGCTACATGCCCTACTAAATTATCTTGCTCGTCAGATGAAAGTTCTTTATCTGTCTCAAAAGAAATTAGCATTTGATACTTAGCCATTTGACTACCCCTTTCTAGGTATCTTTATCTTAACAGTTTTTAGTTATTTGTCAAGTTAAACTGCTTAGGGTAAAAGAGTGTCGTAGTTTTATAGGCATTGACTAGAGAAGCATTAACGCTAGCCAAAACCGCAGTTAAATTCTCACCCGCAGATAGTCTTTTAGTTAGGTAAGTAGCAAAAGCCACAGTTGAGTTAGAAGTTCCAAAAGAAACCTTTTTATTATCTGAAAGGTCAGAAACCATGTATTTACCATTTACAAAGTAATCAACCTCAGAGTTGTGATTAGAGATAGCCATAATTGGATACACCCAGCCCTCTACACCTTTTAAGGCATACCTGTCCTCAGTTGCCCCAACCGCAATCGCCTCAGGGATACAAGCAGGGTAATCAATTTTTGTAGAGCCACCATTGCCAACCGCAATAGCAACTGCTACTCCTGAAGCCATTAAGTTAGTGATTTGTTTTTGTAAGTTTCCAACTATTGGGCAAGAAGTTGATTTATAAGAATTACCTAGTGAGATAGAGACCGCACCAACATTAAGTCGTGCCTTGTTTGCTTCCACATAATCTAACGCCCAAGAAATTGCTTTGCCTGTATAAGGATTAGGAACGCCCTTAGCAGTCATACCAGCAACTCGGATAGAAACAATTTTTACATTTGGATCAACCGCAACTGCAACTGAAGCCATTTGAGTTCCATGACTAAATGAACTAGCAGTTGTCATGGTTGGAGTAACTTTTGCTGCATCAACACCAGTCATTTGTGACAAGCCATTTGGACATTTATTAAACTCAACGAAGCATGCTTCATCTATAACCGCATTTTTAGCCCAAGGCAAATCTGTATTTATACCTGAGTCAATAATTACTAAAGTCTTTTCTCCAACCGCGCTCGCAGTTTGAGTTGGAAGTAGAGTTGCCGAAAGAGCAACTACCATAAGTATAATTTTATTTTTTGTCATTTGTTTAATACCAATCTTTGTCCTAGTCCTAATCCCAGCCCTTTGCCGAGAGTTTCAAAACAAGAGTCACACATATTTGCCCACGCTGAGCCAAGTATTGTTTGACCATCATAATTCGCAACCTGTCCGCAAAAATCGCAGTTAGGTAGATTAGCCACTCTTACTTCTTTAGACATTTAACTCCTTCGCGCTATCTGCCATTGCTTTAGCATCAACCAGATTATTCCAGTCTTCGTCTCTAATGTCAAGTA
>Ga0214923_10004729_pt1 | contig 16264 bp, 16 predicted proteins | sample LL1510_MetaG_FD_177993 | JGI IMG/M metagenome (GOLD analysis project Ga0214923, IMG submission 177993) | Freshwater microbial communities from Lake Lanier, Atlanta, Georgia, United States - LL-1510 | ecosystem: Environmental > Aquatic > Freshwater > Lake | place: USA: Georgia | collected...
TCCAGTTGGATACAGGCGCGGTAGGCGCCAGTAGGGAATAAGGCGAAGCCGAAATTCCCATTCACAATAAATACAGTTTGGGTGCAAGCGAAAGCGTAGGATCAAAATATGGAAATTCTTTATACCGCCCTCGTCGTACTACACGTAGTTGGAATTGTTGCTATTGGCTACGGCTTCTTCAAGGAACTTGCTAAGAAAAGCTATGGCGTAAATGTTGCAATGCTTCATGGTGCTAGCACTCAGTTGCTTACTGGTGTCTTGATGGTTGGACTTCGCGAATCCGGCGTAGTTGCGGATGACGAAGTTCTTGATATGTCCAAAATTGGACTCAAGCTGGTGATTGCACTTGTAATAATTGCGCTGTATTCAATTGGCAAGCGCAAGTCAGAGCAAAAGATTTACTGGGCTCTAATTGGTGCTTTGACACTTACGAATATCGTTATTGCTTACGCACTTTAATTCTTAATCAGGAAGTTTGATTTGGCGGAACGCTTCGGCAAGCCGTCCGGCTTCAAATCCTGCAGCCGCAGCTTGCATTTCGCCCCAACTGCGTAGCATGCCTTCAAGACCTTCCATGTGCGAAGTTTGGCTTGCGTGAGCTTCTAGTGCGGTAACTTTACGACTAAAAAACTCAGTGGTATCAATCCAGTGATTCGGTTCAACGTGCCCTTGCATCCAAAGCCAATTAACCGTCCAGGCTTCTAGCCCTTCCTCGTTTCGCAATTCTGGATAGGCGTAAGGATTTCGCACTGCTGGATAAAGCGCGCGCGCGGTAGCTTCGCCGGCAGCCATGTGGTCTGGATGACTAGAAGGAAGTCGTTCCCAATTTCGGTCCGGGGATTGGGTGATGACGAGCTGTGGTTGAACCTGACGCATAACTCGAACTATGTCGCGCTGCACTTCGTGACTTGGTTCTAAATAGCCATCTCGGTAGCCAAGAAAACGCACATCAGTTACGCCATAAACCGCAGCGGCAGCAACTTGCTCAGCTCTTCGAATTGCCGGGATCTGCGAACGATCAGTCGAGTCATCAAATCCACCGGCGTCACCGTCAGTGCAAATGCAAAATGTAACCTGCACCCCAGCTTTAACAAGTGCCATAACTGTTCCGCCGGCACCAAAGTCGACGTCATCAGGATGCGCTGTCACAACTAGTGCTCGGGTCACGCCTTCGGGGATTTCAATTCGCTCAGTTGATTCGTTACTCACATCGACCACTCTATTTCTTTAATGCCACACCTTCCCATGTCAGGGTACTTACGTAGACTGTCCGTGTGCCTTCGCAACTTTTAGATGACCTCAACGAACCACAACGCCAGGCTGTCGTTCATTCGGGTACTCCTTTATTGGTGGTAGCAGGCGCAGGCTCTGGAAAAACGAGAGTGCTTACTCGAAGAATTGCCTATTTGATGGCCGAGCGAAATGTCGCACCGACTGAGATTTTGGCAATTACATTCACAAACAAAGCAGCGAATGAAATGAAAGAACGCGTTGCTCATATAGTCGGCCCCAGAGCGAGAAGTATGTGGGTTTCTACATTTCACTCGGCCTGCGTGCGCATTCTGCGCAATGAAGCGAAGCGATTAAACCTCAAGCCGTCTTTCACGATTTACGACACCCAAGATTCGGTACGAATGCTGACCTTGGTTTCCAAGGATCTGGGCATCGATCCAAAGTCATACAGTCCAAAATACTTACTTGGCCAAATTAGTAATTTGAAAAACGAACTTATCGATTACGAAGATGCCATAAGCAAGGCAGTAACAGCGCAAGAGCAAACGGTTGCCCAGGCTTATGGTGAGTACCAACGGCGATTAATGCTAGCTAGCGCCGTTGACTTCGATGATTTAATCGGTCACACAGTTGCCTTGCTTCAAGCCTTTCCAGATGTTGCCGAACACTATCATCGACGCTTCCGACATGTTCTGGTTGATGAATACCAAGATACAAACCATGCTCAGTACGTCCTGATTCGCGAATTAGTCGGAACTGGTAAGGACGGCTTATCGCCAGCTGAGCTTTGTGTGGTTGGCGATGCTGACCAAAGTATTTACGCATTCCGCGGCGCGAACATCCGTAACATTGTCGAGTTTGAGCGAGACTACTCAAATGCTGCCACGGTAGTTCTGGAACAAAACTACCGATCAACGCAAAACATTCTGACTAGTGCAAATTCAGTTATTGAAAAAAATTCTGGTCGACCAGCCAAGCGACTTTGGACTGCAGAGGGAAGTGGCGAAAAGATTGTCATTTACACAGCGAATGACGAACACCACGAAGCGGACTTCATCGTCACTAATGTTGCGGATCTCATTGATAACCATGGTTTTGACTACAAAGATGTTGCGGTTTTTTATCGCACAAACAATCAATCTCGAAGCGTTGAAGAAGTTTTCATCCGTCGTGGAGTTCCTTACAAAGTTGTTGGCGGAACTAGGTTCTATGAACGAAAAGAAATCAAGGATGCACTGGCATATTTGCGGGCAGTTTCTAATCCTGAAGATGATGTTTCAGTTCGAAGAATTCTAAATACCCCGCGTCGAGGAATTGGAGATAAAGCAGAAGAAGCCGTCGAAGGATTTGCTCGGCGAGAAAAAATCACATTCAGCGCTGCACTCAATAGATTGTCTGAAATTCACACGCTTCCAACACGATCAGCCACAGCACTAACCGAGTTCAACAGATTACTCGGAAACCTTCGAACCTTAGATGAATCTGGCGCGGGACCTAGTGCGATTCTGGAAGCGGCAATGGAAGCCTCTGGATACCTAAAGGAATTAACCGCAAGTAAGGATCCACAAGACGAGGTTCGCGTAGAAAATATTGCAGAACTTGAAAATGTAACGCGGGAATACGAAGAACAGTTTGCCGAAGACAATGAATCAGATGAAGTCGCCACACTTTCTAACTTCCTTGAGCGTGTATCGCTGGTTGCCGACTCTGATCAGATTCCAACTGGTGAAGAACACGGAGGAATTGTCACGTTAATGACCCTCCATACTGCAAAAGGTCTTGAATTCCCTGTGGTTTTTCTTACCGGAATGGAAGACGGTGTTTTCCCACATCAACGCGCATTAGGTTCTGCAACTGAGCTTGAAGAAGAGCGACGACTTGCTTATGTCGGAATGACTCGAGCAATGAAGCGTCTTTACCTTTCCCGAGCGGTAGCGCGCTCTACCTGGGGTCAACCAAACTACAATCCAGAATCTCGATTCTTATCTGAAATCCCGGCGGAACTGGTTGATCGACAAGGTGAAGAACCTGGTCCACTTGGATTATCTGGATCCGGATCATCGAGATCGCCAAAGCGTGACGAACCAGTAATGGTGCTTGAAGTTGGGGATCGAGTTTTACACGACAAGTTCGGCATGGGAACCGTAACTGCAGTTGTTGGTCAAAATGAAAAGGCCGAAGCAACCATTGACTTTAAGAGTGCGGGAGAAAAGCGTTTGTTGTTGCGTTATGCCCCGGTTGAAAAGCTATAAAGTTACTTTCCCCATAGCCATTTTGACGGATTGATAAATTCGCCATCTTTGGTAACTTCAAAATGTAAATGTGGTCCCGTTGTGTTTCCGGTTGAACCTGATTTGCCAATTTCTTGTCCTGCGGCAACCTGACCCGAACTATAAATAATTTTTGAAAGGTGGTTGTAAGTAGTTATGTAGCCACTGCCGTGGTCGATCTGAATTCGGTAGCCGTATGAACCTTCCCAACCAGCTGAGATGATGGTTCCGTTGGCTGCTGCGTACACCGTAGTGCCGGTAGGGACTCTGAAGTCCAATCCTGTGTGCCAACCGCCAGACCAAATGTAACCACGCTGGCCAAATCGGGCGCTCAATTGGTAGTCAGACTTAATTGGCTCTGTGATCACACCGAGTTGCCGAGCCAACTCTTTTTTACTTGCTACCGATTCTCGTTGGGCTTGCTCTTGCCTTGCGGCATCTTTAGTTTTCTTTTGTGCTTCAGCTAAAGCAGCTTCAGCTTGCTCTTTTTCAAGAATTACTGCTTGTTGTTCAGCGAGCAGTACCTGGGCTTGTTGATTTTTTTGATCTTGTGCCTGAGCGATCAAAGTACTTAACTGATCTGTCGATGCCGCAAATGATTGAAGCGACTTTCGTTCAATGCCAGAAACCGTAGGTGTCGTGTCGATGACAGCGTTTGGATCGCTAGTTGGATCGTCAACAGTTGCTGCTGCGGCCACCGCTTCAGCTTCAGCCAGTGTTTGTCGATCTTCCGAACGGCTAGCGGCCTGAGCGCGAGAAGTACTGGCTTGAATAGAAGCAACAAGTTCCTGCGCCCCGGACGCCATCACGTTGGCAGCAGGAGTTTCTAACACGGTTGTGTCACCCGATTGAGCCACACCTGCGACGGTTGAACCCGAAGTTACAACCACAGAACTCATGCCGGCAACGCTTACAAGTGCCCCTAGGTGCTTTGTGGAAACGGCCTTCTTTTTTGGGGCAGCATGACGCGCAGCGCGATGACGACCGCGTGGTTCTGTGCTCATAGTTAAGACCCTATCGGAGGCAAAAATGCTTAAGTTATAAGTCTTTTCTACCTGAATTTAGGGCCTTTGGGAAATGGAAATGGGGTGTCAGTGACCAAAGTGACATAACCCACTCCATAAACCAAGGGATAACCATGGTTTTGGGAAATTTATTCAATATCAAGTCATTTCCCGGCAAATTGCGGGTTAACCGAATTTGCCTGTATTAATTAGGTGTGAGCCCAATCCGAATTGTCATAGCCAAGCCTGGCCTAGATGGGCATGATCGCGGAGCCAAAGTCATTGCCCGTGCGCTTCGAGATGCAGGGTTTGAAGTTATCTATACCGGTTTGCACCAAACCCCAGAACAAATTGTCCAAACAGCCATTCAAGAAGATGCAGACGCAATCGGAATGTCAATTCTTTCTGGAGCTCATTTAACTTTGTTTCCCGCAGTTATAGAACTTTTGGCTGCAAAAGGCGCATCTGACATTGTCGTCTTTGGTGGCGGAGTGATTCCAACGGATGACGTTATGCATTTGCAAAATTCAGGTGTTGCACATGTGTTTACCCCAGGTACTCCAATTGGAAATGTTGTGGAATGGGTTCGCGCCAACGTTGGGGTAACAAGCGTTCGGTAAGGTTGTCTCACAAGCTAGTGAGAGAGAGACCCGCCTACCGTGGATCTATACGAATACCAAGCCAAAGAATTGTTCGCCAAGCACGGTGTAGCCGTAGTGCCAGGCAAGGTTTGCTTCACTCCAGAAGAAGCCCAAGCCGTTGCAACCGAAATCGGTACCACAGTTGTAGTTAAGGCCCAAGTTAAAACTGGTGGCCGCGGTAAAGCAGGTGGCGTAAAACTTGCCGATAATCCAAGTGAGGCAAAGGATCGGGCTCAAGACATTCTTGGACTCGACATCAAAGGGCATGTTGTACATAAAGTTTTAGTAGCTGAAGCAGCAGATATTGCATCTGAGTACTACGTTTCATTCTTACTCGACAGAACCAATCGCACGTTCCTTGCGATGGCAAGTGTCGAAGGTGGCGTCGAAATTGAAGAAGTGGCCGTAAACAATCCAGACGCATTAGCAATGATTCGTGTCGACGCACTAGTTGGTTGCACTCTAGAAAAGGCAACTGAGATTGCAGACGCTGCAAAGTTCCCAGCGGAAGTGCGGGAACAAGTTATTGCAATGCTGCAGAGCCTCTGGAAAGTTTTGGTTGAAGAAGACGCAACACTTGTTGAAGTTAATCCACTCGCAAAAATTTCAGATGGCCGAGTTCTTGCGCTTGATGGAAAAGTGTCGCTCGATGACAATGCGCAATATCGCCATGAGTCACACTTGGCACTCATCGACAATGCCCAAACCGATCCAATCGAGTTGCGCGCCAAAGAACTTGATTTGAACTATGTAAAGCTTCAAGGTGAAGTTGGAATCATTGGTAATGGTGCCGGACTTGTTATGTCGACGCTTGACGTTGTTGCTTACGCAGGTGAAGAGTTCGGCGGTGTGAAGCCGGCAAATTTCCTTGACATCGGTGGTGGTGCCAGTGCTCAAGTTATGGCTAATGGATTAGACATAGTTTTAGGCGATCCTGAAGTTAAAGCAGTTTTTGTTAATGTCTTTGGCGGAATCACAGCCTGTGATGCAGTTGCAAATGGAATTGTGCAAGCAGTTGCAATGCTTGCCGAACGTGGTGAACCAATCACTAAGCCGATCGTTTGCCGCATTGATGGTAACAATGCAATCGAAGGTCGTCGAATTCTTGACGAATCGGGAATTACCTTGATTGAACGTGTTGAAACTATGGATGACGCAGCCCGACGCGTTGCCCAACTAGCTGCAGGTAAGTAGGACTTCTGATGGCAATTTTTCTTAACGCAGATAGCAAAGTTTTAGTTCAGGGAATGACTGGCGCTGAAGGAACAAAGCACACACGACGCATGGTGCAAAGTGGCACAAATGTTGTCGCAGGCGTAACTCCCGGCAAAGGTGGCCAAGAAGTTGACGGCATCCCAGTGTTTAACAACGTAAGTGAAGCTATGGCTGCGACAGGCGCAAATGTATCGGTAGTTTTTGTGCCACCAAAGTTTGCCAAAGCTGCAGTAATCGAAGCAATAGATGCGGCCATCCCACTTTGCGTGGTAATTACTGAAGGCATTCCAATTCACGACACGGCGGCATTTTTTCAGTACGCCGAAAATTCTGGAAAGACCAAACTGGTTGGACCAAACTGTCCGGGCTTGATTAGTCCGGGACTTTCCAACGCTGGAATCATCCCAGGTGACATAACTCAAAAGGGACGAATTGGCCTAGTTAGCAAGTCTGGCACCTTGACTTATCAAATGATGTTTGAGTTGAGAGACCTAGGTTTTACTACTTGCGTAGGTATCGGCGGCGACCCAATTATTGGCACGACACACATCGATTGTCTTGCAGCATTTGAAGCAGATCCTGAAACTGAAGTCATCGTCATGATTGGTGAAATCGGTGGCGATGCGGAAGAGCGTGCGGCTGCATTTATCAAAGACAATGTGACTAAGCCAGTTATTGGATACGTCGCAGGATTTACCGCGCCTGAAGGTAAAACTATGGGTCACGCAGGTGCGATTGTGTCAGGCTCATCGGGAACTGCAGCAGCGAAGAAGGATGCACTTGAAGCAGTCGGGGTTCGAGTTGGAAAAACACCAAGCGAAGCCGCCCGACTCGTTCGGGAAGTCTTAGCCGCTCTTTAATTCGTGTCGAATCAGTTTTTTCTTGGCTGAACTGGGACGATTTTAAATGTGAATAATGATCTTCCCCGCAAGCGGCCGATAGGTGCTCCGCAACGACAGTGGCGCCGGCCGGTTCCAGAAGATCACATCAATCACTATCCGCCGTTGATTGCGGGGGCTATTGCTTCCGGCGTGGCCGTTGTAATTGGCTACATTTTCACCTTGGGTTTCATCATGGCTGCATGGCTCTTTGCAGCTCACGGCAGCGAATCTACGTTGCAGGTAATGCGAGCCGCTGGAATTGCCTGGCAGGTTTTACATTTAGTTCCGATTGTTATCGGCACATCTACCGTTGGTGTACTCCCATGGGGATTCTTGGTCATCCCAGCACTAATTTTATGGAAAGCAACCAATTGGGCACTAAAAAGTTCGCAGCCAAAAAATGCGGTCGAATTTTTTAGAGTTGCTATTTCAATAAGTCTTATTTATTCAGTCTGTGCCGGAATGGTTTCCTTAATTTCGTCGACACCTGACCTTTCCGCAAGTTTTCTTTCATCTTTAATACATTCATTTCTGGTTGCTTTGGTGGTTACAATCGCTTGCATTATTTCCTACGCACCGTCTCGCACGCTTTTGACTGATGCACTGCCTCGGCTATTTGTTGATGGTATGAAGCCAGCTGCAATTTCCTTTGGTCTTTTGTTTGTTGCAGGCTCTTTTCTGACTTCGATGTCCCTGATTTTTAATTGGCAGCAAATCCGAGCAGTAACGGCACTTATGGCCCCTGGCTTTATTGATGGATTCTTCATGACGCTGCTGGGAATTGGTTACCTACCTACAGCGAATGTTTGGGCAATGTCATATGTGATGGGTCCAGGAATAACGCTTGGTGGGGGAGCCGTTACTCCTGCCAATGCCAGCCCAGGAGCAATCCCCGCATTCCCGTTGCTTTCTATCTTGCCAAGTGAAACATCTGCACTAGCGGCATATTTCATTTTGATTCCAATCTTGGTAGGTATTGCAATTCATTTTTTATTACCGAAGGACAGATGGTCGGCGCAAGGAGATTCGATAGCGGTTGCGCTATCTCACGTTTTTAGATGGCGAGAACTCGTAACGCTAGTGTCAGCAATCAGTTTGCTATCAGTATTTGTTTGGCTGGCTGCCAGTGCCTCAAGCGGTCCGCTCGGAACGGGATATCTAAAGTTCATTGGACCAATGCCATCACAATTAGCGTTTTCAGCTATTACAGTTTGTGGGCTCTCGGCGCTACTAACACTTGTAATTCCCCGCATGGTTATGTCACTTCTGCACTGCTGGTCAAATCGAGAAGTAATTTCAAAATAGAATTAAACAGTGCCGAATTTTCGTGTAGTTGTATTGGCCTCTGGCACTGGGACTCTCTTTACAGCGCTGGCCAATCAAGCTGATCAAATCGGAATCCAAATTGTTAGCCTTATTTCTGATGCTGAAGTACCGGCTTGTGAACGAGCCCGCGAATTGGGCATTCCCGTAACTGTTGTGCCTTTTCTAGACGATCGGGTTAAGTGGGATCAAAATCTCGCGACTGAACTAAGTCGACTAAAACCTTCACTAATTGTTTCTGCTGGATTCATGAAAATTCTTGGCCCAGTAGTTTTACGTTTTCATCAAGGCAAAATTATCAACACACATCCAGCACTGTTGCCAAAATTCCCCGGTGCTCACGCCGTGCGGGATGCACTTGCAGCTGGCGTTACTGAAACTGGCGCAACCATTCACCTCGTGGATAAAGGCGTTGATACTGGTGAAGTAATCGCCCAAGCCAGAGTTAAGGTTGAGCCAGGTGACACCGAAGATTCACTTCACGAAAGAATCAAGCAAGCTGAACGCGAACTACTCATATCGACTGTTAGTGAAATAGCCCTAGGAAAGGTGACTTTAAAATGACGCAAACTCATAAAGTCACCCGAGCACTTATCAGTGTCTATGACAAAACTGGGTTACCTGAACTTGCCCAAGGCCTTCACGATGCTGGAGTAAAAATAGTTTCCACAGGTAGTACAGCGGCAAATATTGCTGCCCTTGGAATCCCGGTAACTGAAGTTAAAGATGTAACTGGATTCCCGGAATCACTAGACGGCCGCGTAAAAACTTTGCACCCAAAGATTCATGGGGGATTGCTTGCCGACATTCGTAAACCAGAACATGTAGCACAGCTTTCCGAACTCGGGATTGAAGCTTTTCAATTAGTAGTGGTAAATCTTTATCCATTTGCTCAGACGGTTGCCTCTGGTGCCAGCATCGAAGAATGTATTGAGCAAATTGACATCGGTGGTCCTGCAATGGTGCGGGCCAGTGCCAAGAATCATGCCAATGTTGCCGTGGTTGTAGATCCTTCGTCTTATGGAACAGTGCTTGAGGCAGTGAGAAATAATGGGTTTACCAAAACTCAACGAATAGCACTTGCAACTTTGGCATTTCAACATGTCGCTCAATACGATGTGGCGGTTTCAAGCTGGCTTGCTTCGGTGGTGTTGCCAGACGCAGATCCTTCCCAAATTGGTTTTCCGGCATGGTTCGGTGGAGTTTGGGAACGCGCCCAAACTTTGCGCTATGGCGAGAATCCACATCAGGATGCAGCACTTTATGTAGCAAAATTTGGTAGTGGTGGTATTGCTCAAGCCGAGCAACTCCATGGCAAAGAAATGTCATACAACAACTTCGTTGATGCGGACGCTGCGTATCGGGCTGCTTACGATCACAAGTCACCAACGGTTGCAATCATAAAACATGCCAATCCATGTGGCGTGGCTAGCGATGAAAACATTGCAAAGGCATATGAAAAAGCAAACGCTACTGATCCCGTTTCAGCTTTTGGTGGCGTGATCGCCGCAAACCAAACGGTTACAAGAGAAATGGCAAATGCAGTTTCTGAGATATTTACTGAGGTAATTTTGGCTCCAGATTTTGATGCTGATGCCCTAATGGTTCTTTGCGAAAAGGCAAGTATTCGAATTCTCAAAGTAGCTGCGCCAAGTGATCAGATTCATTCTGAGATGCGACCAATTTCCGGCGGAATGCTTTTGCAATCTCAAGATCGATTCCAGAGTTCAGGTGATGCAGTCTCGAATTGGCAACTAGTGTCTGGCTCTGCAGCTGACCCAAAAACTTTGGCTGATTTAGAGTTTGCTTGGCGAGCCTCACGATGTGTTAAGTCAAACGGCATTTTGCTAGCGAAAGATCAAGCAGCTGTGGGAATTGGAATGGGACAAGTAAATCGAGTGGACTCAGCTCGGCTTGCAGTTTCTCGGGCCGGGGGAGATCGCGCGAAGAACAGCGTGGCAGCCAGCGATGCTTTCTTCCCATTTGCCGATGGTTTGGAAGTTTTGCTCGAAGCTGGAATCAGAGCGGTGGTTCAGCCCGGGGGTTCAGTGCGTGATGCCGAAGTTATAGCTGCAGCTAACGCGGCTGGAGTCACGATGTATTTCACTGGAACTAGACATTTTTTCCACTAAGTAAAAGTAAATTCCTGCATCCCACCTTGGACCATTAAACAGTGGCAAGATGGGCAAGTTATGAAAACCTTTGTAAAGACGCAATGGCCAATCCTGAGTGTTTACTCGGGACTCTTGGTCGCTTTAGTTGTTGTCATTTATGTTGATTTTCGATTTGGAGCAATACTGCTTTCATTGAGCGTATTGTTGGCGTTTCTGTTGCGGCTAAGACTTTCAGATGCAGCCGCAGGTTTACTCAAGAGCCGAAGGCGAAGAGTAGATCTAACAGTGCTGGCAACACTTGGAACATTTCTATTAATTTTGGCGCTTGTAGTACCTCAGGGAAGTAAGTAATTAAATGACACAGTCCTCAAATGTCCAGGAAAAAGTAAAAGTTTCCCACATTGTTATTACATTCATTGCATCGGTAATTATTACTGCGCAATCAACTGTTAATAGTGAACTCAACACCTATACCGAGAATGCGCTGGTTACCGCGTTAATAAATTTCAGCACTGGTCTCTTTGTTCTTGCATTAATGATGATATTTAGTCGCCCCATACGACACGGATTCACTAGCATTCCGAGATTAGTTCGGGAAGGAAAACTAAAACGCTGGCAGTTATTTGGCGGACTCTCGGGTGCATTTTTTGTTGCGAGCCAGAGTAGCTTGGTTCAAGTAATCGGCGTAGCGATTTTCACAGTTGCCGCCGTTGCTGGACAAACTACAGCTGCACTGTTGGTAGATAAAGCGGGAATCGGTCCAGCTGGAAAGCAACCGGTCACGATGGCTCGAGTAGGTGCGGCAATTTTGGGCGTCGTTGGTGTTCTAGTTTCAGTTCTCGGTCAAGATTCTGCAGGGCAGTTTGCGATTGGTGCAGTTTTAGTTTCATTCGCAGCCGGTGGTTTTGTTGCTACTCAACCTGCACTAAATGGCCAAATTGCAAATCAAACTGGTCAACCAGCTGCGGCAACCTTGGCTAACTTCATTGTCGGATTTGTAACGCTGGTAATTGTGTATTTAGTTATGCAACAAGTGAGTCCGCAAGGATTTAATGTTCCACCAATGCCTTGGGAGAATCCAGTTCTTTGGCTGGGTGGACCATTTGGTGTGATGTTTGTTTTGACTGCTGCTTTTATGGCGAAAACTCTTGGAGTTTTTCTATTTACGCTTACATCGGTCGTTGGTCAGCTATCCGGAGCAATTTTGATGGAAGTACTTTTCCCAACTGCAGCCACAAACATCACATGGCAATTGTTGTTGGGTATCTCAATTACTGGTGCTGCGGTAGTGCTCGCCAGCGGAAAAAAGAAAACTAAGACCCAGTAACTGCGGAAGCGAATGACTTCATGTCAGGGAAAACTTGATCTGGAGCCGCACTTGCCTCAGGTGCCGCACCATTTCCTCGACGCTTAATGTGAACCGTAGTCATGCCTATGCTTTTGGCTGGTGCATGATCATGGAACAAACTTTGTGCCACGTGCAAAATTCGATCTTTAGATATACCCAGTGTGCGCTCTACTTTTTCGTGGGCAAAGTGGAAGTTAGCAATGTTTGGCTTGTATGAGCCAACTTGCTGTGCGGTAATTACTTCATCAAATGTAATGCCGAGTCGTTTTGCTGAGGCTGCGAAAAGATCATCATCACAGTTTGTAATTACTACAAGCTTGAAGTGCTTTTGAAGCTCAACAAGGGCATCGTGAGAGTCTGGGAATGCCGGCCAATCAACGACGCTGCCTCCAAATTGAGCTTCCTGTTCTGGGGTAGTGGTGATTCCTCGCGCGGATGCGAGCATCCGTAAAGTCAAGCCAAGCACTTCACGGTAGCCCTTATATGGAACTTCGGCATCGTGTTCATGTGTTGAGAATTCGCGAAGTAGCTCGGAGTCTGTCGCATCGGAAACATCAGACCCAAGGGCAGATCGAATGCCTGCCAAAATTCCCGACTCCCAGTCGATCAAGGTGCCGTAGCAATCAAAGGTAAGTGCATCGTAAGCCTGGTAGTCGACCATGGAATCCTCCAAGTATGAATTGATTTGCGCCGTGATTGGTACTGTACAACCTGCTATGGCGGCAAGACCATATCCAGATGTCTAATAAATTGAATAAGGCACTAAGATTTGAGTGTCTTGACGTCAAGATACTTTCACACAAAGGAATTTTTCATGGCTGGCAAAGTTACCGTCGTAGGTGCTGGTTTCTACGGATCAACAACCGCACAACGTATTGCTGAATACAACATCGTTGACACCGTTGTCTTAACAGACATCCTCGAAGGAAAGCCAGAAGGCTTGGCTCTGGACATGAATCAGTCGCGATCAATTGAGGGCTTTGAAACCAAGATCGTTGGTCAGACCACAACCATTGAAGGTGGTGGCTATGAAGCCATTGCTGGCTCTGATGTTGTGATCATCACTGCCGGACTTCCTCGTAAGCCAGGGATGAGCCGCATGGACTTAATTGAAACCAATGCAAAGATCGTTCGCGGAGTTGCAGAAAACATCGCGAAGCATGCCCCAAATTCAGTAATCATTGTGGTTTCAAATCCACTTGATGAAATGACGGCGCTTACTCAACTCGCAAGTGGATTTCCTAAGGAAAGAGTTCTTGGTCAAGCCGGGATGCTAGACACTGCTCGCTTCACACACTTTGTTGCAGAAGAGTTAAAGGTTCCAGTTGCTTCGGTACAGACACTTACCTTAGGTTCACATGGCGACACCATGGTTCCAGTTCCATCACGATGCACAGTAGACGGCAAGCCACTTTCAGATTTGTTACCTGCAGACAAAATTGAAGAGCTTGTCGTGCGCACTCGCAATGGCGGTGCTGAAGTTGTCGCACTGCTTAAGACTGGCTCTGCTTATTACGCACCTTCAGCTGCAGCGGCTCGAATGGCCAAAGCTGTGATTGAAGACTCTGGCGCAGTAATGCCAGTTTGCGCGTGGGTTGATGGCGAGTATGGCATCGAAGGTGTTTACCTTGGCGTTGAAGCCCAAATCGGCAAGGGTGGCGTTAAGAAAGTTGTTGAAACAAAACTCACTGACTCTGAATTGGCTGAATTGAAGGCAGCCTCCGAGGCTGTGCGCGAAAAACAAGCTGATGTTGCCGGTCTATAAGTTCTCACAGACATCCATTAAGGAAAAATAAATGTCAAAAATTAAAGTGCAAGGAACTGTGGTTGACCTAGACGGCGACGAGATGACTCGAATCATATGGTCTTTTATTAAAGAACAGCTGATTCTTCCTTACCTGGATGTAAACATTGAGTACTACGACTTGGGTATGGAAAACCGCGATGCAACGGATGACCAGGTAACAATCGATGCAGCTAATGCGATCAAAAAGCATGGCGTGGGGATCAAATGTGCAACCATTACTCCGGATGAGGCTCGAGTTGAAGAGTTTGGTCTGAAGAAAATGTGGAAATCTCCGAATGGAACCATTCGTAACATTCTTGGCGGTGTAATTTTCCGCGAGCCGATCATTATCAGCAACATTCCGCGGTTAGTTCCTGGTTGGACTAAGCCAATCATCGTCGGTCGCCATGCCTTTGGTGATCAGTACAAAGCAACCGACGTCAAGATCCCTGGCGCTGGTTCATTAACGATGACGTTCACTCCTGCCGATGGTGGCGAACCTATGGAATTAAACATCTTTGATTTCCCAAGTTCTGGCGTTGCCATGGGAATGTACAACTTAGATGAATCAATTCGTGAGTTTGCTCGCGCTTCACTTCGTTACGGTTTGTTGCGCAACTACCCGGTCTACCTTTCAACTAAGAACACAATCTTGAAGGCTTATGACGGTCAGTTTAAAGATATGTTCCAGGAAGTTTTCGAAACGGAATTCAAGGCAGAGTTTGATGCTGCTGGTCTGACCTACGAACATCGTTTGATCGATGACATGGTTGCTTCTGCACTTAAGTGGGAAGGCGGTTACGTCTGGGCATGTAAGAACTATGACGGAGACGTGCAATCAGACACTGTTGCGCAAGGCTTTGGATCACTTGGTCTCATGACCTCAGTACTAATGACCCCAGACGGCAAAACCGTTGAAGCCGAAGCAGCACATGGCACTGTGACTCGTCACTATCGTCAACATCAGCAAGGTAAGCCAACTTCAACAAATCCAATCGCTTCTATTTTTGCTTGGACTCAAGGCTTGGCTCATCGCGGAAAGATGGATGGCACCCCAGAAGTCACTAAGTTTGCTGAGACTCTAGAACGTGTCTGCATTGAAACTGTGGAAAGTGGCAAGATGACTAAGGACCTTGCGCTATTAATTAGCAAAGATCAGCCTTACTTAACTACAGAAGATTTCTTAGCTGCGATCAATGAAAATCTGCAGAAAGCCATGTCGGCCTAATTCATGCTTGGCGTAATTTCAGCTAATGCAAATGGAGTCCGCGCTGCACTAAAGCGTGGTGGCTTTGATTGGATCAAGAGTCAACTTGATGCAGGCAATGCTGACGTAGTTTGCTTGCAAGAAGTTCGTGCAACCACGGATCAACTTCATGAAGTACTTGCCGCAGCTGGCTTGTCTGATCTGCACGTAGCCCATGATTCAAGTGCGCGACTTGGTCATGCCGGGGTGGCGATTCTAAGCACCAAGAAATTAGCCAAAATCAAAACTGGTGTTGGACCAAAGGAATTTGCTGAGACCGGGCGTTGGGTTCAAGCCGAAATTGAAACAAAAAAAGGGCCAATGACCATCGCTTCGGTTTATGTTCACTCCGGTGATGCTGAAAAACCAGTTCAGCAAGAAAAGTATCGGTTTCTAGAAGCGATGACCAAGAAATTTCAAGCAGCACAAAAAGCTGACGATCCTTTTCTAGCGTGTGGCGACTTTAACGTGGGTCATCGTGAACTTGACATTAAGAACTGGAAAGGCAATTTAACTAAAGCGGGATTCCTGCCAGAAGAGCGCGCCTACTTTGATAAGTGGTTCGACAAAGTTGGCGTTGTTGATTTAGGGCGAAAGCACGCTGGCGAAGTTGAAGGCCCTTACACCTGGTGGTCCTGGCGCGGTCAAGCATTTGATAACAATGCTGGCTGGCGCATTGATTATCACGTTGCAAATTCGGCACTCGCATCGCACTGCAAAGAAATTGTCGTTGGTAGGGCTGATTCTTATGCTCAACGTTGGAGCGATCACGCCCCAGTTACGGCCAAATTTAACTTGTAGACTCTGAGTTGTGAACGCACTCTTGCCAATTTTTGGCGCTGTCTTTATTTTTATGGCTATTGGCGCGGTATTTGTTGCGGCCGAAACTGCATTAATCACGCTCCGAGAAAGCCAAGTAACCAAACTTGCGGAGACTGGCGGTCGTCGTGGACGACGCCTGGCAAAGCTGGTAGAAAATCCAAATCGCTTTCTCGCAGCTGGTCAGGTTGGCGTAACTCTTGCAGGTTTCATTTCTGCTGCATACGGCGAAAAGCGATTGGCGCCAATTGTTGTTCCTTGGCTCGAGAGTTTTGGGCTTAGCACTGGAGTTGCCGAAACTGTTTCTTTTATTGGTTCAACGATAGTAGTTGCCTACTTAGCATTAGTTTTCGCTGAATTGGTTCCAAAGCGGTTAGCGCTTCA
>Ga0214923_10004730_pt1 | contig 16260 bp, 11 predicted proteins | sample LL1510_MetaG_FD_177993 | JGI IMG/M metagenome (GOLD analysis project Ga0214923, IMG submission 177993) | Freshwater microbial communities from Lake Lanier, Atlanta, Georgia, United States - LL-1510 | ecosystem: Environmental > Aquatic > Freshwater > Lake | place: USA: Georgia | collected...
CCTGCATGTCCCACTGTAAACTGCGGTAGTTGCGCTAGTGATAAAAAATGTCCACCATGCCCCCCATGTGCAAGATGCCCGGAACCATCCTTTGAATGCAAAAAGGTACCAAATTATAATAGTGTTGGATTAATGAATCAATTACCCATCCCTTGGGCTTCCAAATTATAATTTATACGTTGTCATTTTGAATTAATGCAAATCTCACCATATCTCTTACATCTCATGTTTTACACATCGTCTATTATCTATTGTGTAAAACATGAATGACACACAAACAAAGTATTATGCACCCCTAACCTTGATGCACTGATTATCTACAGTAAACGACGGTTTTTTATCTTCTTGAGGAACTATGCGTATAATACACTTTGCTTTCTTACCGTATAAAGGTTCGGTGCATCCTTTTTCTTTTTCTTTCCTGTTTTTCCGCGTAGTATTAAATTTAAATATTTTAGGTGCATCATTTTGAGTACACCTTGCCCTAAAATGTTCATATCTTTCACGTACGTCGCAATACGAGAGCCCTGACTTTTTACCCAACATTTTGTTAACAGTTTCGTGCAAGTTGTATACATATCTTGAAAATGTATCGCGATTTTTCATATGACATGACTTAATTGGATGAGCTTTCAAATTATTTTTCAAATTCATTCGACAATATTTGCACGGAAGAACGTGTGTGAGATTTTCGATAAAATCTTTATACTCCTTTTTGTTTTCTTCAGTGGGATGAATAGGATAGTTGAAACTTATCGTATGAAGAAGATGCCACGCCGCTGGTCCCCATACGCTTGTTAGCATTCCATCACCGCTCATATAATCCTTGCGCGAAAATGTATGATTTTTTGCATTTGCATTTGTATTTGTATTTGCAGTTGCAGTTGCAGATGCAGATGTAGTAATCGTTGTATTTTTATTTCTTTTATATTTGTTGTATTTTTTTGATGTTTTTTTATACGCCATTTAACTATATTTATATATATCTATTTTTATATATATATAACAATAAAATATGTCAAACAGTTCTATAGATTCAGTAAAGAATTTTTCCGACTCTGTTAAAAATATTACGTATATTATTATTTTAGGTTTTATTCTTATTATAGTTACTTATGGAACAAAAATAAGTAACAGTAATTTTTTCTCTTTGATTCTAAAGATAGGAATTGTGGGGCTATATCTATATGTTTTTACAACTGTTTATAAGTCGCTTAGTATAATTTTTAACAAAAATGGTCTTTTTATAGACCCATCTATGTCTAAAGTCAAGATGTTTTTTATATTATACTGTATTTTCGAGTTGGCGATAATATTTTTGGTTTTTTATATACTTTATACGATTTTTAAATGAATTATGTTATGTAGACACTGGTTAGTTATTTTTAGTTGCTTTTAGTAATATTTCATAGTAATCTTTATCTGTAATAAACGACTGAATTTTGATATCCATTATTTTCCCATCGCTGCATCGAATAAGCATCTATACGTGAAATAATATTGTTACTTTTATATTTGGTTATACTATATTTAGTGATACTATAGTTTTAAATTGTTGTAATAAATATTTAGTAGTATCTTATGTTATTCGTTTATTTGCAAAACATATTTAATCTTTTATATATATAATAATATATACAATATAACAAATGGAAGATTCTGTTTTTAAGTTTAAAAAGGTAATAAACTCTTTGCCCACTATTACCAGGTACATTCTAATCGCATCTTTTGCTGCTATTTTAATAGGATGCGCATACTATATTTATAAAACATATATTGTTCCACAGTCTGACAGATCATATATTGAAGGGTATGCCACTGGTATGAACATACGTAATGAAAATCCGAATGTTGAAGTAGTCACACTATACTTTTTCGGAGTCGAGTGGTGTCCTCATTGCAAACACGCTAAACCCGAATGGGAAGCATTTGTAAAAGAAAATGAAAATAAGACGTTTAATGGTAAGAAAGTCAATTTTGTAACCGTAGATTGTGATAAAGACTCCGCACTTGCCGATAAGTACGATGTGTCTGGTTATCCCACGATTAAGCTAGATACTGGTTCCGACGTTATCGAATTTAAATCAAAACCAGAAAGAAGTGCTCTTACGCAATTTTTGAATAGTTCACTTTAATGAACACGTTACATAATATATAGTAGCTAATGTATAGTATAGAACAAAATTAAAAAAAAATAAATAAATACACTTGATGGTATTTGTAATTATTTATTTATGGATTGATTTTCGATTAATCTCACGCATCTGTTACGTCTCATGATTATAAGAGGCATCGTGAATAGCTTCTTCGGACAAAGCGTCGCGATGAGAAACGAATGATTCGTACAAATCTTCGGCTACTTTAGCACCATATACAATCAAGTTATTGCGATGTTCAGAAGAATATGGAACTTGTGTCCATGCATCATATGTTGTAAATACACTCATATCGCATTCTATCTGGTATGGTATTTTCTCTTTTTTAAGTTCATCACTTATAATGTTGAAAATATTATCCACAATTTTCTCTATAAAGTCGAAAATATTAGATTCTTCTTTAACAAGATTATTGTTTACATCATTTGATTGATATTTTTTAATACCCAGGATTTCTTCACGTTTACAACCGGTTTCTTCTAAGCAAATATTAACAGCGTAATTGTTAGACATACCGCCATCTATGTAGCATTTATCGTCTATAATAACGGGTGTAAAAACGACAGGAACAGCGCCTGTCATACACATTGCTGTAATTAATTCTAAATCAGGATGCGTTTTATGTGATATAATATGTCGTGTAAAACGGTTTGCATCACATGTAATAAAGTAAAACTCTATGCCACAATATTCATAAAATTCTTTCATTGTCACGTTAGCTGTCAGTCCTTTTGCCTCTAACAGAATACCATACTTCTTAAGGTAAATAGAACGAGGATTTATAAAACCCTTATTTTTATATAGTTCAAGTATATTTTCTATACCGATTTCCTCAAATAATTTTTCCCATGGTCTTTTTACGATATACTCTATGATATACTCATAGTCATATTTAAGAGATAGGTATACTGCGACTAAAGAACCAATAGAGGTTGCATAGATAGATTTAATATTATTTATGTTCCAAAATTCTTTATTGTGTAGATATGCTAAAGCACCAAGTGCACAAATACCAAAGGGTCCTCCGCCTCCAATAACTAAATGCTTAATCGTCATTTTAATATAATAATAAATTTTAATCATTATATGAACACAATAATATGACATAGGAAATAGGAAATAGGAAATAGGAAATAGGAAATAGTATAATTATGCATATTTTTTTCTATTTATGATGTAAGAGTTATTGTTAGACGATATGGATGAATTATTTCGAAATAGGGAAGATAGCGACAAAATCAAAAAAATAAATTTAGAGGAATTATATGATAAGAAAAAGACGTATGATTTGTCTAAACTTTCAACCTACAATAAGATTTTGAATAGAATTCACGAAAAGATAAAAATAACATCACGTCAAAAAGTAGACACACAATTTTGTTGGTATGTTATTCCTGAAATTATGTTAGGCGTCGCATCATATGACCGTGCATCATGTATTAGTTATATTTTAGAAGAGCTTACAAACAATGGTTTTGTTGTTCGATATACACACCCAAATCTCATATTTATTTCTTGGAAGCACTATATACCCTCCTATGTAAGAACAGAGTTTAAAAAAAAGACAGGTATCATCATCGATGAACACGGCAATCGTATCGACGAGTTAGACGAATACGGTAATCCCGTACCTCCGTCTCAAGCAATAAATAATCCCTTAAGTGGGAATACATTAGACCCGTTTAATATGGGATTGACACGTAAAGTAAATTCTAAAAATACTGCCGACAATACAACGAATAAAAAGGAGTTTAAACCGATTAACGACTATAAACCAACCGGAAATTTGGTATATGGAAAAGAGTTTTTCAAAAAAATAGAAGACAAGTTTTCATAAATATTTGCGACAATTCTTTTGACGCCAATATTTTCGCGATTTTCAAGAATGGTTCGGCGAGATGGAGAGTACGGATGGAGCGTGTTCGGCGAGATGGAGCAGAATAGTTTGCTCCGCGAGGGTTTCTGCGCGATGGTCAAAAAAGTGGCAAACATGTTTGTGAAAAACGACTTTCTTCAAAAAAGGGACATCAAAAGAATACCCCACCGGAAACTACCCTTTTTGCCCCTTTTTTACCCCTTTTTTACCCATTTTTATTACTTTTTATATTTCGCAGCATTATGGTCGCCACGTGACCACGTCGGTGCATCGCAACCCAGAGCATAAAGGTAACCCCGCGGAAATTGGGAGGGCGGACGCCGAAGAAGTGATGATGTTTCTTTTTTTCAAATCTAAAGCTGGATTTTCAAAATTGGACATTTATTTTTGTCCATTTTTGAAAACCGGGGGTAGAAATGTAAAAAAAACATCGACTTCGTCACTCAGAGCATAATGCTCTAAATCGTGTTTTTAAGATTGAAAATTTGTGACGATAATTTTTTACAACTTTTTTATATATTATATGAAAAGGATTTAGGCATTTTTTATGTTACTCTATATATATGGAAATGAGTACGCAAATAAATGCCAAAAAATGCCATGATTTTTACTGCGAAATGTGTGACTTTAAATGCAGCAAAGAGTCGAATTATAAATTACATCTTGAGACCATCAAGCATAAAAGAGTAACCGAGAGTAACAAAAAAATGCCGAATACAGTTAAGCATAATTTTAGCTGCATTTGTGGTAATAGTTACAAGTATCGTCCGGGTCTAGCAAAGCATAAACGAAACTGTCTTATTTTCAAGTCTTCAAAAAAAGAGGGCGAAGATATCGACAGCATTAATGGTGTTGTTTTAGAACATAAAGTAGAAGAAAAGATAGACACAAAAACGGACAAAGAGTTGAAGGATTTGGTTAAGGAGTTAATAAAACAGAACAGTGAGCTTGTTAAGACGATACATGATATGGTACCCAAAATCGGGAATACAAATATTACGAATAATATGAATAATACGAATAATAGCTTTAATTTAAATGTTTTTCTAAACGAACACTGCAAAGATGCATTGAATATATCGGATTTTATAGATTCGCTCAAGATAACGCTCGAGGATTTACTATTTTCAAAGACAAACGGGATATCGCGCGGCATAACAGATGTGATGATAAAAGGGCTCAAAGAGTTAGATATTCATAAACGCCCGATTCATTGCACGGATATAAAGCGCGACATCATGTATATCAAAGATGAAGACAAATGGTGCAAAGATGAGAATCATAAGCTGATGAAAAACACGATTGTGAAAATTGCAGACAAGGAACGAACGGCGTTGCAACAGTGGGCTATTGACAATCCTGACTGGATGGAAACCGAAAGAAAACAACTGGATTACTTGACAATGGTGCGTTCTATATGCGAACCTATCGAAAACTACGACAACTATGAGCGGAAAATATTAAAAAATCTTGGAAAAGAAATACATGTAGATAAAAAGATGTAAAAGCATATTACATCGCGGCTATGTAGTTATTCGTTATTTGTTTGTTATACAACACATAACAAACAAATATTACATCAACTGACCAAAAATATGTAAAATATATTAAATGCGATTATGGTCAATATGCGCTTTCAGTACATCGGCTGCGCAACCAGTATTGCGAGTGGATAGTTTAGCATCACTTTTCTCGCTCTGTTTTTTGAAAGCCCTAGTAACTTTAGCGATTAACTCATCAAACGATTTTTCGTCATCTTTTGAAAATTTCATATTCGTTTTAAGTTTATTGGCGATACCAAGAATATCGGAATACTCCTTCCACAGTGTAGTGCTTTCTTTTACGGAAGTGTTGTAAGTACTGCTTAAAAATCCCATACGTTTGAGTTCATCATCGTATTGGTTTTTATCCGTTTTCAATTGTTTGCTATACTTGTCGTAATGGTCGAGGAACGCCTTTGCCAAAAGACTCGCCGACTTGTCGGTAGAAGAACGAACCTCTTCCAAGATAGTAAGCAGACTCTTCTTGTCATTCCCTTCAACAATAGTAGAGTGAATATCGTTTTTGATATTAGACACATGTGCCTTGATATTATCTAGAGAGAATAGGAATTTGGGTTTGAATTTTTCAAGTTTAGACAAGTAATCGGATTCTTGGGCAATAACTTTATGATGTTGACGCAAAGTAATATTTAACATCTCAATTTGACCCATAATCTGTTTAGAGTTATTTAATATTTTTTTATAGGTAGCATAACCATCGGATGCTTTTTTATTTGCTTCGGTTAGTATTTTATTATCCGCGTCGAATTGTTCGCGGTGTTTTTTCTGCATTTCATTCATCATTGACTTGAACTTGGTATACAGTTCGCTCATCTTGGCAGAAGCATTGGCAGATATATCGGCAACCTGTTTCTTGATTTTTTTGTGTGATGTGTGAGGGAAACTTTCGGGTTTGCATACAGCAACACTAGCAGCGGAGCTTGAAGCAGGCTTAGAACTAGTAGAAGAACCAGTAATGACTACAGAAGCCGGAGTAGATTTAGTCACAACAACAGGAGCAGGGATAGCAACAGGTGTAGGGGCAGGCGAAGCAACAGGAGCAGGGATAGCAACAGGTGTAGGAGCAGGCGAAGCAACAGGTGCAGCAACAGGTGCAGCAAGAGGAGCGGCAACAGGTGCAGCAAGAGGAACAGCAACAGGTGCAGGAATTACCTTACGCGTTTGAACACCACCTTCGCAATCTTTGGTGAAGTAGCACTCACTGCCACGAGGCTTCCATGAAAGCTGCCATTTCGAAAGGGGTGATTCGGGACCGTTATAGCCGCTCATTTCCCATTTTTTTGCACCATAGTTTACATTCATAACTACACCACTAGGGTTCATACAGTCAGCAGCACTCTTTACACCATCCGCGTTACCACAGATACCTTGCATTTTTCCGAAAAAAGAAGTAGGAACATTCGTTTCAAGAACACCACAGTATCCACCTGTAATCATAACAGAGAAACCGTTTGGAGTTGTAATCTTCACACCTCTAGATTTTGCTTTGTTATTTTTCCATTCGACAACCTGGTTTCCGTAACGAATTTGCACACCACCAAAAGTAAGGGTGAAATCTTCGGGAAGCTCCATTTCCTGACCATTGACGCGGATTTTTCCGAAATTGGCGACATCAACTTCAATATTCATTTGTTTATAGTGAACAACCGCGCCCGTCATACAAGAAGGTACACCGGGTTTATTTGCACCATTTTTACGCATCTTTTCTTGAATCTCGAAGACGCCATCAGGAGTTCGAGCAACAGTATAAATACCGGGCTCTTGGATGTGAAATAGCGTTCCATCGTAGTTGGTAATATGAGGGTCTCCGGATGCTACGCAAAAACGTTTGCTTGGGTTTTCCGCTGCTTTGGACAAAAACTCCTCAGCTGCAACAGCGCTCTCTTTTGCAATAGACTTGCTTTTGGTAACGCGCATGTCTTCAATGCATCCATTGTAGATGTCTTGTTTATTCATAATGCCTAAAGATTGACAGAATTTGACAGCATCCTGTCCTTCCGCGGTGATTACCCATGCAGCGAAAGCAGACTCAAATTTCTTAGCAATTTCTTTTGTCTTTGCAGATAACTTTGAATCAACGACTGAATATTTGTTAACCGAGGGAGCAACTGGTACAGGGGTGGATGCAGCACTTAATCTCGTAACAGTTGTCTTGCTAGGAGTTAAATCACCACATACATTATTTTGCATATTCCTAAACGTACTTACCATTGCAACTTGTGCCAACCTGCATTTGGCATCTTTGCAATCAACCGCGTTAAGGCAGGACAAAATGCGTTGATTACAACTTGTGCTTCGAGTGCCGGGCGTTCCACAACAATGATCGTGTGTTTTACAGCATGAGTCAAGAGAATCTTTTGGCGCAACACCCCATATACATTTGGGACCTTCAGCGCCTTTAAACCGTTGACCGCCACAGTAATTAGGTCCACAGTAGTTACCATACAGTTTAAAACCTCTTGACTTTACACTAGAAACAACATTAGATACGACCTTGGCTACGGGAGCTACAATACTCGGTGTAACCTTGGAAACAACCTTTGCTACGGGAGGAGCTACGACCTTGGCTACAACTTTGGCTACAGGAGCAGCTACGACCTTGGAAACAACCTTTGCTACGGGAGCTACAACTCTAGGTATAACCGTTGATACAACCTTGGCTACAGGCGCAGGCTTTGGCGCAGGTGGTGCAGCTTTGGGCGCAGGTCTAGGAGCAGCTTTGGGTGCAGGTGGTGCAGGTCTAGGAGCAGGACGCCTCGACATAGAGATAAGAAGCTTTCTTTTTCCATCGTGTTCCTCACCGTTATCGCTATCATGACTACTATTGGAAGAATCAATATTTTCATTTTCGAACAACTTTCTATTTTCAACAATAGCTAAATGTGGGCGATGTTTAGTATGATTTACTTCATTCATAAAAATATTGGATGTATCTGTGGAGTTTTCGGGAAGTACAGCATCATAGATGCCGGTCCGCGTTTCATTCCCATCATGCGGCACTAACATAAGAGCTGAAGCAAACGACAAACTTGCTAACAGTAAAAAAGCCTTCATTGTGTGTACCATTATAATATGACATAATATTATATCTTTATGCTTTTTAGTAATATATTTAAGAGAGTGAAAATAATATGTGCAAATAATATATATTAATATAATATATAGTAGTAACATACTTTAGTTAGAATATGAGAATAACTCGAAAAAGAAAATATTCTAGACGGAGAGTAATAATAAGGAAAAAAAACAGAACAAACAATAAAAGAAAAATATCAAATACTAAAAAAATAGAGTTCAATAAATATGAGAATACTAAGGTGCATAAGAATTTCAAATTAATAAAAATGCCCTATATAAATACCAAATTAGTAGAGTCTAAATACTTGCTGTGGCCACTTAAGAATATTCATACAAATAAGGAAAGTGTAGATAATGAACAAAGCTTACTTGACGAAGCGAATGATATAGAAAAAATACAAAAAGAATTCAAACTTAGCCCTAAAAAAGACTACTACACGTATATAAATTACGCATGGATGAAAGCGCAAAATATTGTAATGGATTATAAAAACTATTACTTTATAAAGCTAGATACGTTTCGGTTTATACAAAATACAGTAAACTATCGCGTTATTCACCTAGCAAATGAGTATTGTGCAAATAACAATACCCCCTTTTCTAGGAAAGTTAAAAATGTAATCGATTCAATGACGTATAAAAATCTCGATGACAGTAAAGTAATGAAACATGTAAAAACTATGGAGAACGAATATGAAGAGTATATAGGTAAAGACGACTTAATCGGATATTTAGCGTCAATAAATAGGTGCGAAATAATATCGTGGGGGTGCCCTATAGTATGGGACATTTCTCAAGACGAAAAAGACGCAGTAAATTTGCGAAGCCATGTTCAATCACCACAGCTATCATTTTACGATTATGATTTGTATATAACGGGAAATGACAATAAAAAATACACAAAAGAATTTAGGGAGAATTTTGCAAATAAGTTTTGCGAATTTGTGGCGGATTTATATGATAAAATGCTAGGCGAGGGACATGGATTAAATCCGCGACATGTAATCGAGTGCGAGATAGACATGTTGAACGCGATGAATTGTTTTCAAAGGGGTGATTCTGAAGAATATTACAATGTAGTTACGGCGGAAGAAAGTAGAACGAAATATCATTTCGACTGGAAAAAATTCGCAGAGGGTGTCGGTTATAAAAAGGCGCCGAGAACATATATCGCCGGTAGCATAAGTTATTTGAGTTGTATAATGAAGAAGCTACACGCCGACTGGAAAACCCCGAAATGGAAGGCATATTGGTACTATATGTATCTAAGACAGTTGTGTCTGTACTCGAATAAAACAAGCCGCTTGAGGTTTAATTTTTTCAATAAATTTGCAAAGGGGCAACAGGCAAATATGCCAAGTGAGTTATTTCCATTATTTGCGCTGTCGTATTGTTTTAATACGTTGTTATCTAGGTTGTACGTGGAGAAATATGTGCATTCTCAGGCGGTGTATATAGCAAACACGATAGGACACGATTTAAGAAATGTATTTATACGAATCATAAATGAGAATCTGTGGTTACAACCGGAGACGAAGATAGAAGCGTTGAAAAAACTGGAAACGATATCAATTGAGACGGTATATCCGAAATATATGGTAGAAGACTTGGTGGCAGATTTGCCGATAATGGATGCGTATGGTATAATGTATGCGCAGTCGCAAGTGAGGCGGGAGTATTTGATAGCCCGGGATGGGCAGCATTATGTGGAACTCCCAGAGATTAACTTTAGCGTAAACGGGGGATTGGCGTTGTCGGGTACGCAGCCGTATATAGTGAATGCATTTTACAACTCTACGAAAAACAATATATATGTTCCTGCTGCGACATTGCAGGAACCGTTTGTGTCGCTGAATTTAACTGGTCTTGAATATAATTTAGCGCATATTGGATATACGTTTGGACACGAGTTATCGCATTGTTTAGACAATACGGGTAGATTGTATGACTATAAAGGTAATATGAGAAACTGGTGGCTTCCACAGGATGCGAAGATATTTGAGGATAAGGTAAAGAATGTTATTAAGCAATATGAGTTATTTGCGTCGTGGGATGGTATAAAGATGGATGCGTCAATGATGGTTGGCGAAAGTGTGGCGGATATATCTGGTATAGAAATATGCGTTAACTATTTAAACAACTACTTGAATAGCAATGATGAGCCGAAGAAGGTGAAGGATGATTCACTTAAGAAGTTTTTTATATATATAGCGTTTCAGTGGAGAGAGGCGATATATAAACAGTCGATAAATTTTAATATTAAGACGAATCCACATCCTTTAGTAAAATATAGGACAAATTGTCCGATGTCTCGTTTAAAAATATTCAAGAAATTATACGACGTAAAAAAAGGAGACCGTATGTATTGGAATAATGATACGATTTGGTCGAACAGCAAGTAATTATACAAAATATAAAAATATAGAAAATATAAATTTGTAATATTTAGAATATTTAGAATATTTAGAATATTTGGAATATTTGGAATAGAATAATATTATTTAGAAACAACAAAGAAATAATATTATTTAGAAACAACAAAGAAATAATATTATTTAGAAACAACAGAACTTTTTTAAAAATAATATTATTTAGAAAGAATATTATTTAGAAAGAATATTATTTAGAAAGAATATTATTTAGAAAGAATATTATTTAGAAAAAGCAATAATACTAATTAAAAATATAATAATAATATTTTTCCAATTATTTTATATTTTTTTCTATACGTTATATATAAAATGGTTAAAAGAAGAAGAAGTATGAAACGCGGAAGACGTGCAGCTCAATCTCAAGGTCAGTCTCAGTCCCAAGGTCAGTCTCAGTCCCAACAGGGAGGTCGTAGAAGACGTCGTGGTTCTAGATCTAGACGCGCTCGCATGACTCGCAGACGCAGGTGAATGATTAAACCTTAGTTGTAGGTTTATTGATTAGTCAGCACTCACAGTGCTTTACGATTATATAAGATGTATATCTGTATGACAAATATACACCTTTGAACTATATATTCAGCAATCCACACACATACAAGTATATTTAGAATTATTATCATATTATAATTTATAATAGTATATCGATTTTATACATAGTATTATACTATGTCACGTAGAAAGTATAAAAAAACAAAACGTAAAATGTCACGTAAAACCATACATAAAACACGACGTAGAACTAAAAATCGAGTAAAGAAACTATCTAAAAATCAGTCTGGGGGAGTAACAGAACTCGGTAGTGAAATAAAAACTGAAATAGAAAGTAGTATTGATGATGCAATGATTCCTCTTGCTGGTAATAAACGCGGACGTTCTTCCATGTCAGATACCCCTTCTACTAAACGTACCAAACCAACTCTACCCGATGAAGAACTAGGAAAATTAATTATAAATTCTTTATTTAAAAAAGTAACTAATGTATCTTTTATCCAAGATAGTAGTCGTTATGCGTTTATTTTATACGCAACAGTACCAACAGGAACTCTATTTGATACAAGAGATTTACCATTAAGTCAAGTATTAGATATTACTACCCCTGATAGAGGCATTTCTTTACAACATTTTTGTATGAAAATATCATTGGTTCTTAATGTTACCGATGCAAAGATGGTTCAAAATTATGAATATATAGATAATAGAGGTGAACCGCATAGCAAACGCGCAGTCAGTGTTATACGTTCAACAAAAGAAGCACATATTCAAAAAAAATTATATGACAGCTTTGCATGTATGAATGGTACATCACCATTTGTTCCAGATGTAATTGCTCATGGTGTTTTTAACCATGATAGTCTTGAAAGTTATATTAGTTCATTTAAGGCTAACAGACGTGCTGCTGCATCGGAAACAGGAACAGCGGCAGAAATAGACCGTAGAGTACTTCATGTTCTTAGTGAAATAAGTGGTTGGTTACAACAAAAAAATTTAAATAATTCACGTGAAACTGATGCTAGCAAAAAACAAAACTGGGCTGTTGATATTTTACTTATGGATTATATAGATACAACAGAATATAAAACATTATATACACTAGGTACTACAACTGGATTGTTTGATTCCGGTAACACAACATTCAATCCTTCTAAAATCCAAAAAGCATTATTAACAACAGCAGCTCAACTTGCGTGTGCGACAGGAGTAGGAATTATTTTATATGACTGTCATCCAAATAATGCTTTATCGGATAAATCTCAATCACGTGTATTACTAATTGATATTGGCAGCGCTATTGATTATAACGATAAATGTGATGATAAAAAATTTATTCTACGAGATTTTGATACTATGTTAGGTATACTTAATGGTGGAAACCCATATTGCAGTATTGAACAATTATGTGCTTTTTTTGGGGTTGGTATCACAGCCGCTATAAGTACAACAGGTAAACAAGGTAAACAAAAACCAAATATTCTTACACAAAAATTTAAAGAAAACCTAGATAATCTTGTTGACTTTAGATGTGGAGAAATCACAATAGAACACATTCATCATAATTTAATAATGACAGCATTCGTCGATTTTATGATGTATATAGTTGTACATAATCGTAACCAATGTCAATCTAAGTATACTATGGAAAGTGTGTATGGAGTAGATACATTTAGTGATTTTAGTACTTTTCTTACACAATTTAGACCAAATGATAGAACATTTAGAAGTAGTGGAACACCTCCAGACAGTTATAATGCTAAACTAGGAGCGGTTAATCAAGAAATATCAAAAATTGTTAGACTATGTTCATCGGTTAAATGTCCTGTTGATCCCGTTAAATTAATAAAATCTAGTTGGTCACTACTATCATCATCTGCTACACTACCACCACAAAAACGAGCACGAGCATCATCACTAGCAGGACAATCACCAGAAGCAGAAGCACAAGAAGGACCCCACAAAAGAGGATGTCTTATAATGTAAAAAATATCACACGTAAAATAAAATAAAATTAAAAATAATACATCAAATTTAAAATAAATACACAAATAGATGACCATGATTATGATTATGATTATGATTATAACAAAATATTCATAATCAGTTGCAAGCATGTTTATATTGTATGGCACGTCAAACGGCATACTCCGCATCAATACTCTTTTCAAGTTCGCGTATTTGCCGCTGTCCCGTTTCGAACATTTGCGCCTCTATAATCCCCTGTAAAATTTTCAATGTGTGAATAAAATTTTTCTCACAGTTTACGTAAAGTTTTAGTATAATTTTTCTTGTTTCATCTATCAGATTATTCAACTCTTCGTATGTCAAATTTGGGTCGATGATATACTTCATTTTATCACCACTTTCCGACGACGTATTTGTAATAAATATACTGTCGATAATTTCCAGTAGAGAGTTCCTTATCATATTCGAGTCATAAATCATTTTTTTAACTTGCTCTACATAGTCTACAAATAACTTATCCTTTGTATTACCTACATATGTCTTGTTTAACATTGAATCGGGGCTACTACAATCAGCGGTATCTGAAAACGAATGGAGGGGGATATCGCGAAAACTTCTGATATCTTTAGGAGGATTTGGGTTTCCGGTAAATAGCGTATACAATAAATCGATATTTCGCTTCTTCTCGTCTCTGCTCTTTGCCGACATTTTATCAAATCTACCCTTGCTCGCATTATATTTATCGTTATATAAACGACTAAGTTCTGCAAAACCTGGCAAATCATATACAGTCTTAACATTACGTGTACCCGTGCCCGTACCCGTACCCGTGCCCATACCCGCACTTGAACTATTATTTAAATTAGATGAACATAGTTTGGTTTTTATTTTAATTTCTGAGACTGGTTGCTCTCCGCTCATGGTGTTCATGATGGATTCGTCGTTTAGTAAATCGGTTAGCTCATCCATATCCATTAAATCGGCAATACGAGAATTACAAAAATTCAAATTCTCTATTTTTACGTCTTTTGCCATTTCGGATATGTAGTGTTTATTTTCCAGTGTTGTTTTTTCCACGGCTTCAATGCCTTCAACGGCTTCCATACCTTGTTCCACATCCGCCCCTGTTTGCCCATGAGGCACGGGAGGTATATACGGGCTTAATATCGCACGAGAAGAACTAGCTGATGACCTCCATGAAAATACCGGATTCAGTGTTGTTATTATAGCTGCAAATAAATGAGCTATTTTAACATAATATTTAGCAATTTCTGTACACATCTTCTTTGTTTGTTCTTTTTGGTTACTACCCGATATACCTAATATAGACTGCCCGCTGTATATATCGGTTTCTGATATTTGTTTATACATGACCTGTATTTGATTAGAGAAAAACGACTTCTTTAATATTTTCGATGTTATAATTACTAAATCATTGCAATATTTTGAATTTGTAAGTCGAATCATATCTTGAAAGTTTTGTCCTAGAATATAATCTGTGGCAATCTCATTTAGTTTAGAAAGAAATTCGCTATTACTATTATTTAATTCTTTAAAATTTAATACGGAATCATTATTTTTATTTTTATTTGTAATCGTACTTGCATAGTTTCCCATTATATATAATGCTTTATATATTATTGAGTGTTTAATATTTTTATTTCATTTTATTTTCATTTTATTTCATTTTATTTCATTCATAATAAAAGTTAAATAAACATTAAATAAACATTAACCAAACATTATAATATGAATAAAATTGAATTAAAAAATATGTAATATACTTTAAGACAACACATACGTAAACGTCCTGAGTTATCTATGCCGGAACAATCCATATCTCGAATACCCATAACGCACAAAACATATAAAAATAAAATAAAAGATAATAATAATACCAACAAAGCAAAGTTGTGGGAAAAAATCAACGAATCTTTCGAGATTGATATTGATAAAAAACAATTCAAAAAAGATGAAACAAACGTCGAGTGTATTTACAGAAACACAGGACAACGAGAAAACTGCGACACATGCCAGTATGCTGTGTCATTATCCGATGAAGGGTTTCTAATTTGCACTAACCCAAAGTGTAGTATAATTTATAAAGATATTGTGGACCAGACCGCCGAGTGGAGATACTATGGCGTCGACGACAATCAGACGAGCGACCCGACACGTTGTGGTTTGCCGGTTAACCCGCTACTAGTAGAGTCGTCATTTGGTTGTAAGATATTATGCGACGGTGTATCTTCGTATGAGATGCGAAAAATACGAAGATATACGGAATGGCAGGCATCGCCACATAAAGAGAAGACGCAATACAATGAGTTTCAGCATATTACCATTATTGCAAACAATGCTGGTATTCCGAAAATCATAATTGACGAAGCTCTGCGATGTCATAAGAAAATATCGGAACATCAAACATTTCGTGGTTCTAATCGTGATGGTATTATTGCTGCTTCGGTATATATTGCATTTCGAATCCATGATTGTCCGCGAACAGCAAAGGAGATTGCTACGATATTTAATTTAGATAACACGAGTGCGACAAAGGGGTGTAAGAATGCGGTATGTATTATAAATGATATTGAAAACGACATGCATAATTCCGAGAAGACCAGTTTCTGCAAGACGAGACCGGAGGCTTTTATAGAGAGATATTGTACTCGGTTACATGTAAATGGGGAACTTACGAA
>Ga0214923_10004731_pt1 | contig 16254 bp, 7 predicted proteins | sample LL1510_MetaG_FD_177993 | JGI IMG/M metagenome (GOLD analysis project Ga0214923, IMG submission 177993) | Freshwater microbial communities from Lake Lanier, Atlanta, Georgia, United States - LL-1510 | ecosystem: Environmental > Aquatic > Freshwater > Lake | place: USA: Georgia | collected 2015-10-15
TATTAAAAAAAAAAATTATATATATACTTATATTATAATGAATAATTCATCAAGAAAAATTAATCAAAACGCTAATGAAAAATATACAGAAGAAGTATATAGAACTAATTCAAATAAACAAAATTCATCTGTAAAATTATCTTCTATATTTAATAAAAATAATACAAATCAAAATGGAGCATGTTATAATGATTATAAAATTTGTATGAAAGCATTAAATTCATTTAATAATAGTGATGTTAGACACGCATTATCTGTAATTGTTGAAAATATGAACATAAATTGGGCATGTCAAGATGATAATGGTAATACTATATTACATCATCTTGTTTTGTGTAATGATAAAACTAGAGAATGTAAAATTGTTTTAGAAAGATTACTAAAAAATACTGATGTAAATTGCATAATTAATACTAAAAATTATAAAGGTGAAACACCTATGTTATTAGCGGTTCTTAATGGAGAAAATTCAATTGCAAGAAAATTAGAAAGAGCCGGTGCAAATAAATATATTGAAGATAATGATGGTAATTATGTTGTGACCGATGCTACTGATGCTTCGTTAAATCAATCTGTTTCACAAAATTATAATAATCCTAATGTAAAATCTAATATTACAATGTTATTAACTGTCCCAGATGAAACTGATAATTTAACTTCTCTTAACTTAAATTCAATGAATTCAGATAATAATTTTAATGTTGAGCAAGGAAATTCAGACTTATTTATTAATATGATTAAAGATAATTTATATAAACTTGCTGAAAATAATCGTCGTGATGATGTTTCTGAAGTAAAATCTTCTACTGAAGATTTTATTAGTCAATTAGCAAATAGATATGGTAAAAATGTACCAACTAAAGATTCTAAAGATTTATTACATAAAGAAATTAATAGATCAAATCATCCTGTTAATATAACAAATTATAATTTAATTGTTGATTCTGATAAAAATCCAGAAATTTCTAAATTAATGCCCTCTAATTTTTCTGATACAAGTTCAAATACAGTATTAGATAAAACATTAAGTGAAACTAGTAATGCATCACTTCCTAAAATGTCTTCTAAAGACTTAAAATTACAATCACCAAAAGATTCAAAAAATAATTCTGTTTCTAAAGGAACATTTGAAAAATTAACTAAAGACAATACTAATTCCGAAATTACAACTGATGATCTTTCTAATTTTGTTAAAAAATTAGAAAAGACTCAAGAAGGTGGAAAAAATAAAATTAGTAAAAAAACTAAAATTGTTGGATGGAGAAAATTAATTTTACATTCTGATTTAGAAATGGGAGATAGTAGTTCTCATAAAAAACAAGATAAAGAAGAAAAAGATGATGATAACAACGATGATGACGAAGAAGACGAAGACGAAGATGAAGATGATGATGAAGATGAAGATGAAGACGTTAATGATGATGAAAAACAAAAATCTAAAAAAGAAGAATCTGATACTGAAGAAGATGAAACTGAAGAAGAACCTAAAAATGAATTAAATAGATTAATTAATTCAAGAAAAAATGAATTACACTCTGAAGTTTTAAATAATATAACAGAAATGTTGAACAAAGGTGAAATAACATATAAAAATAAACCAATTGAAGCAACTGAAAGAAATGCTAAATTAATTAAATCATTCTTATATAAACAAGTAAGTGATAAAAATCCTCAATTAACTGGAATGGATAAAATTTTAATTATTCAAAAAATGAGCAAATCAGAATTATTAACTCATCTTAAAAAATTACCAGATTTAGATCAATTAGAGAAAACTATTGAAGAACATATTAAAAATAAACATATGCAAAGAGAAAATAAAAATTCTTCTGATTCTAATTCAAATGAAAAAATAAAAAAAGAAAATTATAAAAATAAATCAAAAAAAAATGAAAGTGAAAGTGAAAGCGAAAGTGAAAGTGATTAAATAATTATATTTTATACGGATTTATAAATATTTTTTTTTAAAATATATTTATAAATAATGTCATCAATTAAAAATAAAAATTTTACTTCTAAAATATTAGAAAAAATTAAAAATGAATTTATGAAAGATGAAGTTATAAACGAAGTTAATAATATGTTTAGTCCTTTTTATTCAAGTTTATATAATAAAATTTTATTCCATTACATATTATTTATAACTTCTTTTCTTATTATAATAACCCTTTTATCAATTATTTTATATAATATTATTAAATCATAATTATTTTATTTGTTTATATATATAGATATATTTATGAATACTTTTAATAATTGTCTCAAAATAATATCAGTACTTATATTGGTTTTTATTATATTAAAATATGTTATTGTTATGAACTTTGTTGAAGCTTTAATATTGTCTTGTATTATAACTGCCTCTTTTATTCTTGTTGAAAATCTTTTAATAAATAATAATAATAATAATAATAGTATTATACCCAAAGATTGCAATAGCTGCAAAATAAATATTGTTAAATCAAATGATGAAAATATTTTAGTTCTACCTAATTATGAAAATAAATCTTTATTTCTTAATGAAGAATTTACTACTGTTGATAGCATTAATGGAGATTATGAATATAAATGTTATAAAACTAAAAAAGAAAATTTTGATAATTTATCATACGATAATAGTTTAATTGAGCCTTTTAATATTTGTTTACAAAATGATTCTCTTATGAATCAACCTATGAATCAAATGACTAATCAACCTACTAATCAATCTATGAATCAAATGACTAATCAACCTATGAATCAAATGACTAATCAGCCTATAAATCAATCTATGAATCAAATGACTAATCAGCCTATAAATCAATCTATGAATCAAATGACTAATCAACCTATGAATCAAATGACTAATCAGCCTATGAATCAAATGACTAATAAACCTACTAATCAACCTATGAATCAAATGACTAATCAACCTATGAATCAAATGACTAATCAACCTATGAATCAAATGACTAATCAGCCTATAAATCAAACTATGAATGGTAATTTATCTAAAATAGTTGCTAAAAAATTAAATCTAACTTCTGATGAAATTAAAATAATTGATAATGTAATTAATCCTATAAATTCTGAAGGTGAATTAATTAATAAAGTAGCATGTTCTGAATCTGAAAATATAAATAAATCTTTATCCTTAAGTGAATTAGAAAAAATATCTAATAAAATGGTTGATAAATTAAATTTATCTGATGATGAAATGAATAATAGAAGAATTCCTGATAGTGAATCAGAAATGATGAATAATAGAAGAATGCCTGATAGTGAATCAGAAATGATGAATAATAGAAAAATGTCTGATAGACAATCAGAAATGATGAATAATAGAAGAATGCCTGATAGTGAATCAGAAATGATGAATAATAGAAGAATGCCTCATAGTGAATCAGAAATGATGAATAATAGAATAATGTCTGATAGACAATCAGAAATGATGAATAATAGAAGAATGCCTCATAGTGAATCAGAAATGATGAATAATAGAAGAATGTCTGATAGACAATCAGAAATGATGAATAATAGAAGAATGCCTGATAGTGAATCAGAAATGATGAATAATAGAAGAATGCCTGATAGTGAATCAGAAATGATGAATAATAGAAAAATGTATGGTTCTGATATGATGAATAGAAATATGAGTAATTCTGAAATGATAGTAAAAAATGAAAAATCAGAAACTATGGCAAATAAATTAATGAATATGTCTAAATCTGAAATGTCAAATAAAAAATTAAATGAATCAGATGTGATTAATACAGTAAATAATAATTTAGATGATATAATAGAAAATAGAGGTGGAAATACATATGATGTAAACTCGGTTGAATATCAGCAAGATGGAATACAAAATAATGAAGGACAAAAAGTGTTAGATAATAATTTATTTAGAATGTCAGTTGGTAATAGAAGTGTTGTTAATAAATTTATAGAATCAGGTGGAAAATATTATGGTGATATATTAACAAGATCTACTAATGCACCATCAAAATTTCAAGCAGCTACAAATGAATTAAAATATGGTGATTTTAACTATATAGCACCATTAAATAAAGGTATGATTAATCCTGAATATACTTTTGTTTCACCAACAAATTGGTATCCAATACCACCTCATCCCCCAGTATGTGTAACAAATAAAAGTTGTACAACTTGTCCTATAATAATGGGTGATGGTAAAGATTACATGCAATTTGCATCATTAGAAGATTTTGATAAAAGTAGAAGATTTACTGGAGATATGAATATAAATATTGATTATATAAAAAATGTATTAAATAATTCTAATGGTTATTAAATAATTCTAATTATTATCAAGTTCAATATCATAAATAATATTCATAATACCACCATTATAAATACAATTAAAAATTTTATAATACAAATAATATTTTGAATATAATATAGCATCATTTAATAATAATTTTTTATCTGAATAATTATTACTATTTTTTTTTACATATTTATTTACAAATATTTTCATAATTATTTTATAAGAATATATAGTATTTATTTCTAATTTATTATTAAATTTTATATATATATCTTCAAACCACATTGTTTTTATAATATATTAACTATAGTAAGTTTAATTTTATATGTTTTTTTCAAATTTTATATTATAATGCTTAGTATAAAAAATATTATTTTAATACTTCTATTAGGAGTTTGCATATTTCTTATTATAAAAATGTATTCACATACTAGTCAATTAATTGATAATACTAAAAATTTTATAGCAGAAAATATAGAAGAACAATTTGATGATATTAATGAAAAATTTCAAGCCTTTGAAGAAAATTTAGATAATAAATTAAATATATTTGGTAAAAAAATTAATGAAATATATTCAGCTCATAATAAAATTAATAAACTAAATGAAATTGCTAAAATGAATGGTCAAAATATTCTTAATCAATTAAATCAATATGATGAAGATTCAAATGCAGGTTGTGATGAAGTTGATAAAAATTGTGTTTATAATTCATTAGAAAATATGGATTTTTCTCCTAATAAAAATGATAAAACTTTACAAAATAATAATTGTTTTGTAAAAATGAAAGATAATAATGTTAAAGATTTATTTTATATGAGTCCTCAAAAATCTTCAAAAACATCTAATATTAAATCAAAAAATAATAGTGATTCTGTCTCTTCTAAAAGTACAACTCAAAGTAAAAATAGTCTTGTTTTAGAATTAGAAAATAATTACTTTAAAACAAATCTAGATAATTCACCTAAATCTAAAGATATTCAAAAAATATTAGATGATACCTCAAATGCTTTTTCAAGACACGGTAGTTTTAATGATTTACTTAATATAAATAAAAATAAAGTTTATTCTGAAAATGTTTCTGAAAATATTTCTGAAAATAATGATGAAATAGAAATTAATGATCCTCCTATAGTTTTAGTTCCAGATATTATAAATAATCTTATGAATAAAAAAGTTATAGAAATAAATTAAATTAAATATTTTTTTAATTATATAAATATATATATATATATATAATGGATAACTTTTATCAAAACTGTCCTGCTAAAATGGATGACGGTCGTTTTACTACAAACTACCGCACTGATAGCTGTATAAATGAACAAATTAAATATGTTAATGGTATTGTTAGAGATGATGATTATAGATATTTCTTACAACAAAATGGTGAAAAATTAATGGATTCTGAATGGAATTATTTAAAAAAAACTTTTAATTGTATGAATAATGCATGTGTACATACTTATCCTTTACGAATGGATCCAAATAATTTTAAAGCTGAAAGAGAAAAAGCTGATATTTTATTTATGAGTAATGATTTACCAGAAGATTTAAAATGCAAAATGTATACTGATTATAGATTAACAGAACCTAATTTACTATTATTTAATTCCAAAAAGTAATAAATTATATTTATAATATTTAAAATATTATCTTATTTTAAATATTATCTTATAAAGAATATATTAATGGCTAGTAAAGAATACTTTAAAAAAAAAATAGATCCATATAAACCAAAAATTTGGGAAAATAAAAATTATATAATTCCTGATGAAGAAAACTTTGATAAAATTAATAAATTATATTCTGATTTTTTTACTCTTGGATATGATGATATTCTTATACAATTTAATAGAGAAAATATATTAAATTATAGAACAGAAGAAGGAAAAACATTAATTATTGCTGTTCTGGAAAATCAAGAATTAAATGAATTACAAAAAAAAAATATTATTGAAAAATTAATTCATCTTAAGGTTTCAGTTAATGCCAAGGATAAATATAATAAAACTTCTTTACATATAGCATGTGAAAAAGGTTATAATTCTATTATTCAATTATTAATTGAAAAGAAAGTTCTTAAAAATGAACTTGATAATTATGGTAATGCACCTATCCATTATTATGTTGAAAGATTCATTAAAGATTGTAATGATTATGATGTCTATAAAAAAAATCCTAATACTATAAATCCACAAAAAAAAAAATATTCAGAAATTATTGATAATCTTTTAACTTTACAAATTCTTGATTTTATAAAAAAAAATGCTAAAATAAATAATAATATTTTTGAATTAATTAAATTAATTAAATTTTTTGATATTAAAAATATAAACGAAGAATATAATAATTTTGTTGAAGAAACAAAATTTAAACTTGAAGATTTAACATATCCTGAAAAAAAAAATAGAATGTTTAAAAGATATATACAATTAAAAAATAATATTTACAAATTATTTGAAGAAAAAAATAAAATTGAATATATTGATGATGAAAATATTGATACAATAATAACTGAAAAAAAAAATTCGTTAGTATTAGAAATAAAAGATAATAATATAAAAATATTAAATAAATTTGAAGATATTAAAAAAAATATTGAAATAATATCAAATTCATTGAGTTTTATAACAGAAACATTATTTTTATTAATTTATATTGAAAATAGTTATGAATACACATTAAACATGAATATAAATTATATTAATATAGAAATTTCTAAAGGGTGTAAAAACATTTTAAATAATATAAAAACTGTTATAGAAGAAGCATCTGATACTATTACACTTTTTTCTAGACAGTTAAATGATATAAATGAAATTAATAAAGAAATAAATATAGTTAATGATTATGAAGATATTGAAAATAAAAATATAAATTTAATTAAAAAATGTGCAAAGTTATTAGATAATCCAAATATTGAATTATTACCTGAAATAAATATCGAAGCTATTAATTTAATGGATATGTTGATAAAATATGATCAAAAAATTAATAATAATAAATATAAAAAAATTTATGATGATTTAAAAAAAATACTTGTAGAAGATAAAAAATCAAATGAATCAATAATAAATTATATTAATAAAATAATAGAAATATTAATTACGTCAGCAGAATTACTACATAAAGAAAAAGTAAAAAATTATTATGTTCAAACCGAAGATTTTATTACAGATAATAATACTCTAATTGATAGAGGGTTAGAAGTAATAGAATCTAGTTATATAAAATATTTAAAAGAAATGTTTAAAAAAATTGGACCAGCTTACAAAATTAATATTGGCATATGTGCTTTGTCAGCTGTAAATTATGTTATGCTTTATCTTGATTATATATATTATTCTGAAGCTACTGAACAGAAACCAGGGGCTATTGCTTATGACTATATGAAAAATGAAAAACACATATTTTTAGCTGATAAGATAAGAAATAATAATGATATGTATTACATATACAAATTTTCATTAGATTCTATTACTAATTTATTAGATTCAACATATTCTTATTCTCAAATTCTTTCTTTATCTTATTTAAATATTGACGATTTTTATATTAAAAGAGAAAAAGCGTATAACGAAGCTGAAGTAAATTTTGATAATGAAGATAAAATATTTGCTTATTATAATGATATAGTAAGAGCATATGATTTAGCAATAATCGGACATAATGCTATTTTGGAAATAGATATAAAAAAAGAAAATGCATTTGATATAGAATGGAAGCGTACACTTTGTATAATAAATAAATTATTTTTAAATATGGATTGTGAAGATTTGTATGAACGCACAAAAGATATGGTGTTAGGATTTAAAGATAAAAATGAAGTAGACAAATCGTTTAATGCACTTAATAAACTTAATTTTGATGATAAAGGAAAAGTTATTTTTCAAGCTACAGTATTATGTTTTATTTTTATTTATGATAATTGGCGTAAAACATTTTTTGGTGATTATAAACGAGAACACATAACTCCAGCATCAATAATGGCAGCATATATAGCAAATAAAATGTGGGATTTTTATCCTAATTTTAAAGAATATGAAAAAAATATAACTACAACAATATATAATTTTTTTAGAGGATATGAAGCTTATGTATCTAGTGCTGTTTATATTGGTGTAGAATTAGCTATGTATTGTTGTAATTATGGATTAAGAGAAGATTCTTTACTTGTTAATTATAATAAAGAAATCAATAAAAATATAACTTTATCTACATTAATTTCATTGCCTTCATTTGATTTAGAAGCTATTGATAAGAGCTTGAGCTGGACTACTTGGTTAAAAAAAAATTTATATACTGGTATTAAACCTAACAGTATAAGAGAAATAGCTGCTAAAAGATTAGATATTAATGATAATGATAAGTTTATTAAGAAATTAATAGGTTTAAATGATAAAATTATTGATATTTATCAAAAAATTACTACTAATAATAAAAATATAATGAAAGAAAGAGCTACGATTATAAATTCAGTCCAAGAAGCATTAAATATTATTTTACCCCAATATAATGCTATAAAATATGATTTAAGTGAAGATAATAGACAACATAAAAATTTTATTAAAGCCGTAATTCTTAGCGCATCAGGTTATAATGAAAATGAGATAGAAAAAAATATTGAAAATTATAATAATTTTGGTTTAATTGAAAATACTGATGATTTTAAAATAAAAAAATTAATTGATATTATTACCGATAATTATAATGATTCTAATTATATTATCACACGACAAATTATATTAAATATAGAAAATACTACAAATATTGATAAATTATTTAGTTTGGAATTTGTATTAAAAAAAATAAAAGATGAAAACATAAAAAAATTAACATTTAATACTCCAGATAATCAGATTGAATTAAGAAAGGTTATAGTTAAAATTATTAATATAATTAAACAATTATCTTTTTTTGATTATATTATTAAAGATATAAAAATAAATGATAAAGATAGCGATAAAATAAAAAGTTCTATTAAAAATGATTTTAAAAGTATATTATATTCTTTTTTAACTCGTATTTATGCAGGAAGAAAAACTAATAAATTTAAATTTTTATTAAATGATGATAGGATAGATGATAGTGAAAAAATATATGAAGAGAGCGGGCTAATTTCGCCTAGAACTCCGGCGATGATAGTACTTAATGAAATTAATGATGAAGCATTTTTTACACTCCTAAATGAATTAGAAGATGTTAATAGTACTAATATTCAGACATTATTTAACTTTATAGCTTTTATATATAATAAGTTCTTAAAAGCACCTTCCGAAATCAATGAATGGAGAAAATATAATGATGTTTATAGTGCAAGAGCAACAATCGGATATATAATTGCCGATAGTTATGATAATTTCTATTATCCTATTCAAGAAAATTATGATATTAAATTAATTGAAGATAAATATAATGAAAAAATAAACGAAAATAAAACTTTAATAAAATTAAAAAAAAATATTAGAGATGAATTACAAAAATTTAATAAAATTAAATTAAAATATGACGAAAATGAAGAAAATATAAAAAATAAAGATTTTTTAATAATACAATTAAAAAGTAAAAAAGAAGAGATATTTAAATTGTTTAACATAAAAATACCAGATTTAATATATAATTCTTATTATGATAATAATAATTCATTTTTATTTTATGATCATATCAATACATATAATCAAAAATTAATAAATAATGATGAATTAAATCAACAAAATTTTGAAGAAAAAAAAAAAGAAATATTAACAACTAAATCTTATAAATATCTATTAAATAATATAAAATCTAAAAAATTTATAAAAATTGGCGATGGAACAATTATTATTGATATAGAAAATGAAGATATTATAATTGAAAACGAAAATACAGAAAAAATAAAAAATGAAAATTTTGAACCAATTAGTTTTTATGATAATTCAGAATATATGTTTAATTATAAATATTTTAATGTTCACTTTATAATTGAATTAATAAATAAATATATTGAAGATATACAAAATCTTAATTTACCTTCTTTAGAATTAGAAGACGAAGACTTTTTTAATAAAGTATCAGTAAATACAATAATTAAAATATATAACAATTATGAAAAGATTATATGTATAATAAATAATTTTAATGTAATAAATAGGAAAACAAATAATATTAATGAAGATGTAGAAAATTTATCAATTTTCCTTGAAGAACTTAAAATTTCTAATATATTAAACTATAATGAATATAAATTTGATAAATCACAAAGAAAAAAGAAATATAAAATTGAACAAAAAGGTGGTGAAAATAATTTAAATTCTATTTATAAAAATAAGATAGAAGAGATAAGTAAATTAATAAATACTATTACACCAAATATTCTTGAACAATTATATGAAAATTTTAAATTGATATTAGATTATTATAATAATATAATTGAAAGAATTGATAAAATTTATTCTTTGAGATATTTTCTTAAAAATGAAAATATTAATTTGTATACTAACAGATTTATGTTATTAAATATTGAAATATTACCTAAAAATCTAAAATTATATTTTTATAATTTTTTTGATAATAATAAAATTAAATATAAAAATATAGAAAAAATTTTGTTAAAATTTAATGATTATAATTTTAATATTATCTATGGTGAACAAATAGAATATGATTTTAAATGTTATTACATCAATAAAACATATTATTTAGATGCTAAAAATGATGATTATATATATACGGATGATAATTTAATTATAACCAATAAAAGTGAAATATTTGATATTTTTAAAAAACAAAATACTGATGGAAATGAATATATAATATATAATAAATCCAACATAGATAAAAAAGATAAATTTACAACTGGATATTTTATAAATAATGATTGTTATAAAGGTATAGATTATTTAACAAATTTAAATGCAGAAGATAACTTAGAAAATGAAGAAAATAAAGATTTAATATATTTAAATGCATATAAGGAACAAATAGCTAAAGAAAAGTATGGACATTTATTAATAAAAGATGAGAAATATGCAAAAAATGAAATTATAATATTAGCAATTTATTATTATGAGCTTTTTCTAAATAAATATATAAAAGAAGTTAAAGAATCATTAAAAGAAGAATCAAAAAAAATTTTTAGTTCAGTTAAATGTAATTTTAGTGAAAAATATAGTTCAGAAAATAAGGATACAAAAAAAATAATAAAAAATCTTGATAAAATAATTGGAAATGAAGAAGAAATGAAAGAATTACTAGAATTAAAGATTAATAATATAATAAAACTAATTTTAGATCATCAATCTAGCATTGAAACAAATAAAATAATTAGAATTCTGTTTAATGAATCTGAACAATTTAGTGAAATAAAAAATTTAGTTGAAAAAACAGAGGAAGAAGAGAAAGATAATTTGTCATATAAAGTTAAAGATTTATTAGATGTAAGACCTTATATAATTGATAATTTTAAAGATATTGATGATAGAAATTTTTCTGTAAAAATAATTAACAATACATGTTTAAATACTACTTGTTTAAAAACTATTAAAAATTTTAAATTTAATTTAAGATTGCCAGACAAAAATGGTAATACAGTTATTCATAGATTAATTGATCAATTAAATGAAGAAGGAATAGATAAATTACTTGATCCTAAAAATGGTGATACTGCTATTGTTACTTATAAAAATAAAAATGATCAAACACCTATAGAATATTTATTAGAAAATTTAAAAATAACTATTAAAAAATATGAAAAAAAGATAATAGAAGATAAAATTGAAGAAATAGCTCTAAAAATTAATGAAGATTTTGTTAAAATTTATGAAAATTCTGATAATATAATTGGTGAAACCAAATTAAAATGGACAATTAAAGATACTAAAACAATATTTTCCTATTCATTAAATCAATTTAATGAATATTTATGGTTAAAGTTATATGAATTTAAAAATAATATAAGTAATGAGGATATTGATAATTTAAAAAAAATTCTTGAAAGTAGAAGATATATTAAAGAAGATTTATTAATAAAATCAATTGATATTAATATTATAAAAACAAAATTAGAAAAGATGTTTTTAAGAACTGATAATAAAAATAATCTTGAAAATAATTTTAAAAATAAAATTTGTGATGAACTTTCAAATTTATATAATGCCAAAAATAATCTTCTAAAAATACAAAATAATAAATTATTTGATAATGAAGAAATTCAAAAAGAAATAAATGAAATAAATGAAGAAATTTCAATTAAAGAAAATCAAAAAGTAGATATAAATAATTTTATTAAAGTATTTAATAAAAATCAAGAAGAAAGAGTTTCAGATATTATTAGAATATTACAAGCTGATAAATCTAATTTAATAAAAAAATTTAATTTAAATATGGAAGAATTTACCAAATTATCAAAAAAATTAGATAATGATTATTTAAAATTATTACATTTATTATATGATATTAAATCTGAAGAAACTAATTCATATATTAGTGATTTTAATTATGAATTAATATGTACAGATATTAATGAACTTGAAAAAGAACAAAAAAAAGCTTATAGAAAATATTTTGAAAATCATTTAAATACAATTTTTATGGATTTTAATGATTTAGAAAAATATGAAGATTATAGTATTAATTATGTAAATTATCAAATATTAGAAATAATATATGTTAATATGGTTCATACAATATCTTGGGAAATATATAATGGTTTATTAAAATATTTATTAGAAAAATATGATTTAGAAACAAAAAAAGAAAAAAGAGATTTAGATACAAAATTAATATTAAAAAATATAAAAATATTACTTAAAAATAAAATTTTTGATATTTTATTAATAAAAAATCCAGATAAAGTATATGAAACAAGTGAATTTTATAAAGATATAATTATTAATACTTTAATAGATTTTACAAATAAAAAATTAGAAGATGAAGATAAAAAAAATATGGAAGAAATAATTGAATTTTATGTAAGAATATTAGAAAATATAGTAAATTTATTTTATAATGATATTAAAGAGAATTTAATAGATCAAAGAAAAATAGTTTTATTATTAAAAATTTATTATAAATTAAAATATTATGAAAAAATTATAAATAATAAAAATTAACTTCTAGCTACTTTTGGATTAAGATTAGTATTTTCAGGATAATTGTTAATACATGTAAATACTAATGTAAAAGAATTTTCTAAATTATAAAAATTAAATTCATTTCCATATGGATCAATGAATTCAAATTCTAATTTATCTATTTTTTCAGATAATGATGGATAAAAATATATTGGATTATCTACATATGAATTGTAATATATTTCTTTATTATTATTGTTATTATTAAAATTATCAAATTCAAACTTATAAAAATATTTTATATTATATGAACTAGAACATCTATCAAATCCTTTACATTTTAATAATATATATTTATAGTTATAACTATTCAATATATTTGTTTTTAATATTAAATTATCATTTGTATCGTTTTGTAATCCACCATATACATATAATTGTGTATTAATTATTTGAAAATCATTTTCAATTGATGAAAATGGTGTGACAGCTAATGAATTACCAACATTTCTAAATCCCATTAAATCTCCAAATGTATTTGATTTATCAAAAAATAAACAAAATGAATTTTTTACAGATATTGTTATTGCATAACCTCCATTTATTATATCAGTATATTCATTTTTTAATGGATTTACATAATCAATCTGTATTTGATATTTATTATTATTTATTATATTTACTATTATAAATCCTTCGGTATTATTAATATAACTAGCAGGTATATTTAAATAATCTAATGAATTTTCTATATAAATTCTCTGACCTACGCCTAAATTATGAACTTGTTGTTCTATAGTTATTAAATATGATGATGTAGTTGAATTTATTTCTTCTAAAAATACTAAACATCTTGGTAATAAAAATTTACTAAATGAATTAAAAGTAGTTGTTCCTAATATTTCATCAAAATCAACCTTTATTATATTAAATTTGTAATAATATTCACGATATAAATTATTTGAAAATATTCTAGGAATTTTAGATGCTTTTGTTTCAATACTATTTTTTAAATCAGTAAAATCATAAAATCCTGCATCTAATGTTATACTGTAAGGTTCTTCATTATTATCCTCAGATATGTCCCAATATAAATAATTATTACTGTTATTTATATTAAAATATGTATTTGGTATCTCAGATGATACCATTTTAACCGACACTATATTTTGTATCATCTTTGGTAATATATAGGTAAATTTAGATGATGAAGGACTACCTGTTATAATATTTTTAATACGACCTATCTGAATAGATGAACCACCTGTTAAAAATTTATTATTTACCCATGAACTATTGTTTAAATCTATATTATCATTTATAGATATATCAGTTTGCATTTTTATTATAATATTATTATCTACAATGTTAAATATTGATTGATAATTTTGTAAATTGTATTTTGTATATGGTAAATTTGCATTTATTAAATTAATTGGATAATTTCCTATACTTAAATATTCTATCTTACATGATGATGTAAAAATTGAATCTGTAGTATTATCTGTATAAAAATTAATTGGTAATCTAAAACCAATATAATTATCTTCTAATAATTCAATCTTATGCTGTTTGTTTAATAATGATGTAGGTATATTCTTAAACACATTGTTTATATTAGTAATTCCTGAAATATTTATGTATACATCTAGTAATGGTATAAAATTATCAAAATTTGCTTTTATATCTAATTTAACCAAATTTGTCTCATTCTCAAAAAATAAATTTAATGAATTGTATAATACACTATAATTTGTAAATCCTTGTACTATTATTAAATCATTTATATTGTATTTACTTATATCACTAACCGTAATGCTAAATAAATTACTGTTATTAGTAAATGTTAAAGATTCTGGTGATAATAATTCGTAAAAATCTATTATAATACTGTCATTTTTTAATCTTAATGATGAATCAATATTAAATGTTTGTATTGATGTTATTACTTGTGTGTTTATTGATTTTAAATTTTTTTGCTGTATGTATTGAAAATATAAATCTGGATCTTCGGGATATACTATCGGATTTGAAAAATAAAAATCATCTATGCTTAAATTATCATTACCTAATCTTGGCTCGGTATTATTGTAAATTTTACTAAAATTTATTTTGTTCTTTTCTAACAATTTTAATTGTTCCTTAAACTCTTCAGTCGTATCATCATTATCACCTCCTACTTTTGAACTTATAAATTTTATATTTTCATTATTTGCCATTTTATATTTTATTAATATTTTATTTTTAAACTAATTTAACATTTTTCATAGAAAAAAATTGTAAAAAAAATTGATTTAAAATTATATAGTATAATAATATAAAACATATATTAAAATGACTACAAAAAAGTTATCAGGTAAAGAAAATAATGCGATGTCTATAGAAGAGCAATATAAAAGTATGACTCAAGAAGAACATATTTTAAAATTGTCAGATACTTATATTGGTTCTAAAGAGGCAGATAATAAATTAATGGCGATATATGATGATAACGAAAATAGAATATGTTTTAAAGAAAAATCAATTATCATGGGTTTATATAAAATCTTTGATGAAATTTTAGTAAATGCTGCAGATAATACGGTTAAAGATAAAAAATGTAATTTAATTAAAGTAAGTATAAATGCTACAACTGGTGTTTTTGAATTTATGAATAATGGTTCAACAATTCCAGTTGAAATTCATAAAGAACAGAATATGTATGTTCCAGAAATGATTTTTGGTAAATTATTAACATCAGGAAATTACGAACAAAAAGGTAAAATCGTAGGAGGGAAGAATGGTTATGGTGCAAAGTTGGCAAATATATTTTCTAAATATTTTGATATTGAAATTTGGGATACAGTCCGTAATCTTAAATACTGTCAAAGATTTTCTGATAATATGTATGTTAAAGAAAAACCAGTTATTACACCTCTACCAAAAGGAACTAGA
>Ga0214923_10004733_pt1 | contig 16249 bp, 28 predicted proteins | sample LL1510_MetaG_FD_177993 | JGI IMG/M metagenome (GOLD analysis project Ga0214923, IMG submission 177993) | Freshwater microbial communities from Lake Lanier, Atlanta, Georgia, United States - LL-1510 | ecosystem: Environmental > Aquatic > Freshwater > Lake | place: USA: Georgia | collected...
GACCGGGATGGTGTATCTGCCACAAGGCACCGAGATGGTGATGCCTGGCGATAACGTGAATATGGAAGTAGAGCTGATTGCGCCGATTGCGATGGATCAGGGTCTGCGTTTTGCGATTCGTGAAGGCGGCCGTACCGTCGGTGCAGGCGTCGTCGCCAGCATCATCGCGTAAGACGGAGCAGGATAAGGAGTAAGAACCATGATGGTAAATCAGAAAATTCGCATCCGCTTGAAAGCATACGATCACGCAGTACTCGATCATTCGACGAAAGAGATCGTGAGCACGGCAAAGCGCACGGGTGCTCAAGTTCATGGGCCGATTCCGCTGCCTCGTGAGATTAATAAGTTCACGGTGAACCGTTCACCGCACGTGAATAAAAAATCTCGTGAACAGTTCGAGATTCGTACCCATAAGCGTCTGATCGACATTGTGGAGCCAACTCCGCAAACCGTGGATGCGCTGGGTAAGCTGGATCTGGCTTCTGGCGTGAATGTTGAAATTACAGTGATTGGAGAGGCAGCGTAATATGCGTACTGGAGTCATTGCAAAAAAACTGGGTATGACCCGTATCTTTGACGATTTCGGGCAGCATGTTCCGGTCACGGTGCTGCAGCTTGATAACGTGCAAGTGGTCGCTCAGAAAACCCAAGATAAGGATGGTTATGTTGCCCTCCAGCTGGGTTACGGCAAAGCCAAAGTGAAACGCGTGTCTAAAGCACTGCGCGGGCATTTTGCGAAATCTAAAGTAGAGCCGAAGCGCAAGCTGGCAGAATTCCGCGTTGCAGCGGATGCGCTGTTGGAAGTGGGGCGTGAGATTCGTGCGAACCACTATGTTGCCGGTCAGATGATTGACGTGTGTGGCACAACCATCGGTAAAGGGTTTGCGGGTGTTATTAAACGTCACAACTTTGCGGGTCTGGAAGCAACGCACGGCGTGTCTGTATCTCACCGTTCACACGGTTCTACCGGTCAGCGTCAGGATCCAGGCCGCGTCTTCAAAGGCAAAAAGATGGCGGGTCACATGGGCGATGTGCGCGTGACGACTCAGAATCTGGAAGTGGTGAAGATTGATGAAGAACGCAACCTGGTGCTGGTAAAAGGTGCCGTTCCGGGTGCAGCAAACAGCTATGTGCGGATTACCGATGCGCAAAAGAAGGCTCGTCCTTCTGAAGCGCCGTATCCTGCCGCTGCCGCAAAAGCAAGCGCTCCTGCTACAGCAGCGCCAGCCGAAGCAGCAGAAGCTAAGACTGAAGAGAAGGATGCTTAGTCATGAAAGCCAAGGTGGTTACACTGGATAACAAAGCGGCCGGCGATATCGAACTGAATGACGATATTTTCGGTCTGGATGCGCGCAGAGATATTCTGCAGCGCGTGGTAGAATGGCAGCGTGCCAAGGCGCGTGCCGGCACGCACAAAACCAAAGACCGTTCGGAAGTCAGCGGTCCGGGTAAGAAGCCTTTCAAACAAAAAGGCGGCGGCCGTGCTCGTCAGGGTACATTGCGTGGCCCACAAATGGAAGGCGGCGGTAAAGCGCATGGTCCTGTGGTGCGTAGCCATGAATATAGCATGCCAAAGAAAGTGCGCAAACTGGCACTGAAAATGGCGCTGTCTGCAAAACAGAAAGCAGGCCAGCTTGTGGTCGTGGATGATGTGAAAACGAAGGAAGCAAAAACGGCAGCGGTTGCTGCAAGCTTTGCCAGCCTGAGCCTGACGCGTCCGCTGATCATCACCGGTGCGGAAGTGGATGCAAATTTTGCCAAAGCAGCGCGCAACATTAAAGGTGTGGATGTGCTGCCAACGCAAGGGGCGAATGTGTACGATATTTTGCGTCACAAGGAACTCGTATTGACCAAAGATGCAGTCGAAGGCCTGCATGCGCGGTTGGCATAAGAGAGGGTATCATGACGGAAGAAAAGAAGAAAACGACGAAAGCGGCTGCACCTAAAAAGGCTGCTGAAAAGTCTACGGAGAAGAAAGCGGCTGCGCCTAAAAAGGCTGCTGCTAAATCTGATACTGCTCCTGCGAAAAAGGCGCCTGCAAAAAAAGCAGACAAACCTGAAGCAGAAGCAAAAGCACCGGCCGCGAAATCAGAAGCCGCTGCTGAAGCAAAGCCTGCAAAAAAAGCAGAAACCAAGCGCGAAAAGAAAGCAGATGCTGGCATTAAAAAGCAAGGCAAACTGATTGATGACGTGCGCCTGTATGATGTGATTAAGCGTCCGCTGATCACGGAAAAGACCACCATGGCTGCTGAGCAAGGCAAGATTGTTTTCAGCATTGCCGATGGTGCGAATAAACAGGATGTCAAACGGGCCGTTGAAGCATTGTTTGGTGTGAAAGTGGTGAAGGTGAATACGGTGCTGACCAAGGGTAAGCAAAAGCGCTTCCGTGGTAAGCAAGGTCAACGTTCTGATCAGCGCAAAGCGATTGTGACTCTGGCAGCGGGCCAGTCGATCGATATTGCTGCGGGTCTGAAGTAGGCGAGGAGCAGGTAACATGGCGTTAAAACACTTTAAACCGACGACACCGTCTCAGCGCGAGCTGGTTCAGGTGGATCGTTCAGAGCTGTATAAAGGTAAGCCTGTAAAGCAGCTGACCCAAGGCCTGATCAAGTCTGGCGGTCGCAACAATAATGGCCGCGTGACGACCCGTCACCAAGGTGGTGGTCACAAGCGCAGCTACCGTTTGATTGATTTCAAACGTAATAAATTTGATATGGTCGCTACGGTTGAACGGATTGAGTATGATCCAAACCGCACGTCGTTCATTGCGCTGATTAAATATGAAGATGGTGAATTGGCCTACATTCTGGCACCACAACGTCTGCAGGCAGGAGACAAAGTGGTGTCTGGCCAGAAAACCGACGTGAAGCCAGGCAATGCGATGCCACTGAAAAACATTCCCATTGGTACCATCGTACATAATGTGGAAATGAAAGCGGGCAAAGGCGGTCAGATTGCACGTGCTGCCGGTTCTTATGTTCAGCTGGTGGGCAAAGATTCTGGTTACGCGCAGATCAAATTGCGTTCCGGTGAATTGCGCATGGTGCGCGCTGAATGTCTGGCGACCATTGGCGCGGTGTCTAACCCGGATCACCAGAACGTCAATTATGGTAAAGCAGGCCGTATGCGCTGGTTGGGTGTTCGCCCGACGGTGCGCGGTGTGGCCATGAACCCAATTGACCACCCACATGGTGGTGGTGAAGGTAAAACCTCTGGTGGTCGTCATCCGGTGACCCCATGGGGCAAACCAACCAAAGGTGCACGTACCCGTTCGCGTAAGAAGGTGAATAACCTGATTATCCGTTCGCGTCACCAGGCTAAGAAGAAGCAATAGGAGTAGTTGAGATGCCACGTTCTGTATGGAAAGGCCCGTTTGTTGATGGTTACCTGCTGAAAAAAGCAGAGGAAGCCCGTAAATCTGGCCGTAATCAGGTGATTCAGACCTGGTCACGTCGCTCGACCATCCTGCCACAATTTGTGGGTCTGACCTTCGGGGTCTATAACGGTAAGAAATTCCTACCGGTTTTGGTTTCTGAAGAGATGATTGGCCATAAGTTTGGCGAGTTTTCTCCAACCCGTACTTATACGGGCCATGGAGCAGACAAAAAGGTGGTAAAGAAGTAAAAACGCAAAAAAGCGCCAAAAGGCGTGTTTTCGGGCTTGACCCGATGCGAAGTTGGATATAGAAACCAAGCCCCGCTTAACACAGCGGGGTTGTTTTGAGGAGTAAAACATGAGTAAGTCGGCAACACAGCGTCGCTTGTCAGATAAGGAAGCTCAGGCAGTGCTCAGAAACGTGCGCACTAGCCCGATTAAGCTGAATTATGTCGCCCGTTTGATCCGCGGTTTGCCGGTCAATGAGGCGCTGGCGCAATTGACCTTCAACAACCGTCGTATTTCGAACGATGTGAAGAAAACGCTGCAATCTGCGATTGCAAATGCCGAGAATAATCACAACCTCAATGTAGATAATCTCATCGTGTCTGAAGCTTATGTTGGCAAGGGCATCGTGATGAAACGTTTTAGCGCCCGTGCACGCGGCCGTGGTGCTCGTATCTTGAAACCATTCAGCCACCTGACCGTCGTTGTCAAGGAAGTGGTAAAAAATAAGGAGGCCGCATAATGGGTCAGAAGGTTAATCCAATTGGTCTGCGTCTGGGTATCAACAAAACCTGGGATTCGCGCTGGTATGCTGGCAGCGATTACGCTGACAAGCTGCACGAAGATCTGAAAATCCGTAAATATCTGAAGAAGCATCTGGGTGCTGCGGGTATCAGCAAAATCGTGATCGAGCGTCCGACCAAAAAAGCGCACATCTCGATTCATACCGCTCGTCCGGGTGTGGTGATCGGTAAAAAAGGCGCTGACATCGAAAAAATGAAGCGCGATCTGGAAAAATTCACCTCAGATGATGTGCAGCTGAACATTGTGGAAGTTCGCAAGCCTGAATTGGATGCACATTTGATCGCCGAAGGCATCGCACAGCAGCTGGAGCGCCGCGTAGCATTCCGCCGCGCGATGAAGCGTGCCGTGCAATCGGCGCTGCGTCTGGGTGCAGAAGGGATTCGTATTAACTGCTCTGGCCGTCTGGGTGGTGCAGAGATTGCGCGCATGGAATGGTATCGCGAAGGTCGCGTGCCGCTGCATACGCTGCGTGCAGATGTGGATTATGGGGTTGCCTCTGGCTACACCACTTACGGCGTGATCGGCGTTAAAGTGTGGGTGTTCAAAGGCGAAATCATGAAGGAACAGGAAATCCAGCGTGCACCGGTTGGTACGGCGCTGATTGGTCAGGCATCGTAAATAAAAGAATACGGAAGAGTTGAGACATGTTACAGCCTAAGAAAACAAAGTATCGCAAGCAGCATAAAGGCCGCATTCACGGCAATGCAAAAGGCGGTACAGCACTGAATTTCGGCCAGTATGGCCTGAAAGCGTTAGAGCCAGAACGCGTGACGTCGCGCCAGATTGAGGCAGCGCGTCGCGCGGTCAGCCGTCACGTGAAGCGTGTGGGCCGTCTCTGGATCCGTATTTTTCCGGATGTTCCGGTGACTGCTAAACCGGCGGAAGTGCGCATGGGTAAAGGTAAGGGTTCGGTTGAATTCTGGGTGTGCCGCGTGAAGCCAGGTCGCATCATGTTCGAAATTGACGGTGTTCCGGAAGCACTGGCTCGTGAAGCGTTCGAGCTGGCCGCTGCCAAGCTGCCGATTAAAACCAAGTTTGTCTCTCGTGTGGAGGGCTAGGCCATGAAAATGCAAGAGTTTAAAGGCAAATCCAAAGATGAGCTGAGCGAAATGCTTGGTTACATGAAGAAAGAGTTGTTCAATCTGCGCTTCCAGAAAGCGACGAATGAGCTGGAGAACACCGCGCGCTTCCGTCAGGTGCGTCGCGATATTGCGCGCGTTAAAACCGCGTTGAATCAACTTAAACAGGCAGCATAAGGAACACGTCAGATGCCAAAGCGTATATTACAAGGTTCCGTGGTGAGCGACAAAGGCAACAAGACGGTGATCGTGTTGGTTGAGCGCAAAATTAAACACCCGCTCTATAACAAGATTATCCGTAGCAGCAAACGCTATGCGGTGCATGATGAGCACAACAAATATAAAACCGGCGATGATGTGAAAATCATTGAGTCCAAGCCGATTTCTAAGACCAAACGCTGGACTGTTTTGGAGGAGAGCGCGTCATGATCCAGATGCAGACAAGACTAGACGTAGCAGATAATTCCGGCGCCCGTCAGGTTCAGTGCATTAAAGTGCTGGGCGGGTCTCACCACAATATCGCGTCGATTGGCGACGTGATCGTGGTGTCCATCAAAGACGCATTGCCCCGTGGCAAAGTGAAAAAAGGCGAAGTGCACCGCGCAGTGATCGTGCGCACGGCGAAAGAAGTGAAGCGTCAGGATGGCACGTCTATCCGTTTTGATCGCAATGCCGCCGTATTGATCAACAAAGCGAATGAGCCGATTGGGACTCGTATTTTCGGCCCGGTAGCTCGCGAACTGCGTGCGAAGCGTTTCATGAAAATCGTGTCGCTGGCACCAGAAGTACTATAGGGGTTGGACCATGGCAGCAAAAATTAAAAAAGGTGATACCGTTGTCGTTATTACAGGTAAGGACAAAGGCAAATCTGGCGAAGTGCTGCAGGTAGTTCCTGCAGAAGACCGTCTGGTAGTAAAAGGTGTGAATCTGGTGAAACGCCATACACGTCCTTCGGCGATGAGCCAAGGCGGTATCGTGACGAAAGAACTGTCGATTCACCGCTCGAATGTTGCGCTTGCCGATCCCAAAGACGGTAAACCGACCCGCGTTGGTTTTACGGTTCTCAAAGATGGCACGAAAGCGCGCGTGGCTAAAAAATCCGGTCAAACCGTGAATGCATAGAGGTTGAGATGGCTGCTCGGTTAAAAGAAGTATACAACAAAGAAATCGTTCCTGCGATGCAGAAGCGGTTTAACTATAAAAACCATATGCAAGTACCGCGTGTTGAAAAAGTGGTCATCAATATGGGTGTTGGTGACGCGTCTCAGGATAGCAAGCTGATCAAGAACGCAGCAGAAGAGCTGGGTCTGATTGCTGGTCAGAAGCCGATTATCACCCGCGCGCGCAAGTCAGAAGCAGGGTTCAAAATCCGCGAAAATATGGCGATTGGCTGCAAAGTGACGCTGCGTGGCGATCGTATGTATGAGTTCCTCGACCGTCTGGTGACGACCGCGATGCCACGTATTCGTGACTTCCGCGGCGTGAACCCGAAAAGTTTTGATGGTCGTGGTAACTACAATATGGGTCTGAAAGAGCAGATCGTGTTTCCGGAAATCAACTATGATCGCGTAGAAAAAGTGCGCGGTATGGATATTACGGTGGTAACGACGGCAAAAACGGATGAGGAATGCCGTGCGTTGCTGGAAGGCCTCAACTTCCCATTCCGTAAGAACTAAGGAGAGATACTGTGGCAAAAACAAGTTCAGTACTGAAAAACAAGCGTCGCGCAAAAATGATTAAGCAGTATTCTGCTAAGCGCGCGAAACTGAAAGCAGTGGTGATGAACAAGGAGCTGTCGTTGGAAGAGCGTATGCAAGCGCAATTCAAACTGGCGGCGCTGCCACGCAACAGCGCGGCGAATCGTTTCCGTAACCGTTGCGATGTGACGGGCCGTCCGCGTGGTTATTATCGTAAATTCCGCATGTGCCGTAACATGCTTCGTGAACTCGGGTCATTTGGTCAGATTCCTGGCCTGACCAAGTCTAGCTGGTAGGAGAGAATCGTATGTCTATGAATGATCCGATTTCTGATATGATTACCCGCATCCGCAATGGTCAGCGTGCATTTTTGCCGAAAACCTCTGCGCCTTTTTCTAACAAACTGAAGGCGATTTGCGATGTGTTGGAACGCGAAGGGTTCATTCGCGGCACTCAGATAAAAGATTTGGGTAACAACAAAAAAGAACTGGTGATTGAGCTGAAATATTTTGAAGGCGAGCCGGTGATTAAAGAAATTAAACGTGTGTCGAAATGTGGCCGTCGTCAATATGCGGCGGTGGATCGTCTGCCAAAAGTGCGCAACGGTCTGGGCATTTCGGTTCTTACTACCTCTAAGGGCGTGCTGTCCGATTTTGAAGCGCGTCACCAAAATGTGGGTGGTGAGATTTTGTGCAGCGTGTTTTAGGTTAAGGAGTTTGGTCCATGTCACGCCTTGGAAAATTGCCGGTTGCTATCCCTGAGAAAGTTCAGGTGGAAGTGCAGCCTTCAGCGGTTCTGGTTAAAGGGCCTAAGGGCACGCTTTCAACCGTTATTACCGGAGATGTTGCCGTTACAGTTGATAATGGCGAAATCTGGGTAAAGCCAGCCAACGATACCCAGCGCGCTCGCGCGATGTGGGGTACGGTGCGCAGCAACCTGTCTAATCTGGTTAAAGGCGTAACCGAGGGTTATACCCGTACGCTGGAAGTAACCGGGGTTGGTTATCGTTGTTCGGTTCAGAAAAATGTTCTGACGTTGTCTTTGGGCTACAGCCACGAGATTAAATATGTGCTGCCTGAAGGCATTCAGTGTGCAGTAGACAAGCAAACCACGGTTGTTCTGACGGGGTTTGACAAGCAGCTGGTGGGGCGTGTTGCATCAGAGATTCGTGCGCTACGCAAACCAGAACCGTATAAAGGCAAAGGCGTGAGATACTCTGACGAGAAGATCCGTCGTAAAGAAGGTAAGAAGAAATAGAGGTTAATATGAAACGCGTATCACCTGAAATTCGCCGTAAACAACGTGTGCGCACCTCGCTGCGCCGCAATGCAGCAGGCCGTGTTCGTTTGTCAGTATTTCGCTCTGGCAAGCACATCTATGCGCAGTTGATTGATGACAAACAGGGCAAAACGCTGGCTTCGGCTTCAACGGTTGAAGCGGATGTGCGTGCGAAGCTGAAAAGCGGTGCCACGGTGGATGGCTCTAAGCTGGTTGGTGAGCTGATTGCCAAGCGTGCTAAAGAAGCAAAAGTTGAACATGTGGTGTTTGATCGCGGTGGATATCTGTTCCACGGTCGCGTGAAAGCACTGGCCGAAGCTGCGCGTGCAGCTGGAATGAATTTCTAAGGGATAAGGAAGAATAGCATGTCAGCAGCAGAACCATATACCATGGCGCAGACCCAAACCGATCAGGAGATGGTTGAGCGTTTGGTGTCGATCAATCGTGTCGCCAAAGTAGTGAAAGGTGGCCGTCGTTTCGGCTTCGCAGCGCTGGTGGTGCTGGGTGATGGTAAGGGGCGCGTAGGCTACGGTACGGGCAAAGCCAAGGAAGTGCCTGAAGCCGTTCGTAAGGCAACCGAAGATGCAAAGAAGAACATGATTAAAGTGCCGCTGAAAGAAGCCCGCACGCTGCATCATGATATTAAGGCGCGTTATGGCGCTGGTAAAGTGATCCTGCGGTCTGCCACTTCCGGTACGGGTATCATTGCCGGTGGCCCAATGCGTGCCATTTTTGAAGCGCTGGGTGTGCATGACGTGGTTGCTAAATCAACTGGCACATCAAATCCGCACAACATGGTGAAAGCAACCTTTGCAGCACTGCAGAAAATCAACTCACCGCGTCTGGTGGCAAGTCGCCGCAGCAAAAAAGTGGGTGAGATTGTGGAACGCCGCGAATCTGGCACTAAAGCAGCGGCCAAAATTGAAATCGTTGACGCAGAATAAGGAATAGTGTCATGGCAGCAAAGAAAACGATTACGGTAGAACAAATCGGCAGCCCGATTGGTCGTCCGCAGGATCAACGTCAAACGCTGGTTGGGCTTGGCCTGAATAAAATGCGTCGCCGTAGCACACTGGAGGATACTCCTGCCGTTCGTGGTATGGTGAACAAGGTTCAGCATCTGGTGCGTGTTGTTGAAGAGAAGTAATAGCGAGGCATCTGGCGAATGTCGGGTGTCGTTAGTTAAGAAGGGTTAGAGCAATGGAATTGAATCAGCTGACAGACAACAAGGGTGCGCGTAAGTCTCGTATTCGTGTAGGCCGTGGCATTGGTTGCGGCAAGGGTAAAACTTGCGGTCGTGGCGTTAAAGGCCAGACCTCTCGCTCCGGTGTTGCTATCAAAGGGTTTGAAGGCGGTCAGATGCCGATCCACCGCCGCCTGCCTAAGCGCGGATTTAAAAACCCGTTCCGTACGGTCAATGCGGCTCTCAATGTGTCTGACCTGCAGCGCGCTATTGATGCAAAGACGCTGGATGCTTCTAAGCCCGTGACGAGCAAAGAGCTGGCAGAAGCCGGTTTGGTGCGTGCGAATGCGAAGAACATCAAATTGCTTGCTACCGGTGATATCAAAGCAAAAGTGACGATCGAAGTAGCGAAAGCGTCGCAGACGGCGATTGAGAAAATTCAGAAAGCTGGTGGTAAAGTAACCGTGACGGCAAAGCCGAAGACGGAAGCAGCCGCATAAGCTGCTAGACAGTTTTCTTCATCTGTGGTTTATCCTCCCTTCCCAGACTCATTTGGGAATCATCGTTAGGGTGTAATCGTTATGACTTCAGCAGCAGAGCGTTTGGCCGCCGGTTTGAATATGGGCATGTTGGCAAAGGCCACCGAGCTTAAACAGCGTATTTTGTTTGTGCTGGGCGCCCTGATCGTTTACCGCATCGGTACCTATATCCCGATTCCTGGGGTGGATCCTCAGATTCTCAACGAGATTTTCAAGCAACAGCAAGGCGGCGTGCTGGGCGTATTCAACATGTTTTCCGGTGGTGCATTGGGCCGTATGACCATTTTTGCGCTCGCGGTAATGCCTTATATTTCTGCATCGATTATTACGCAGCTCTTGACGGTTGCTATCCCGTCGTTAGCACAAATGAAAAAAGAAGGTGAGGCTGGGCGACGCAAGATCAACCAGTATACCCGTTACGGTACGGTAGTGCTGGCGTTGGCGCAGAGCTTCGGTATCGCAGTCGGTCTGGAAGGTATGCAAGGACCAAGCGGCGCATCTGCGGTGCTACACCCTGGCTTGTTTTTCCAGTTTTCAACAATGGTTACGTTGACGGGTGGTACACTGTTCCTGATGTGGTTGGGTGAGCAGATTACCCAACGCGGGATTGGTCAGGGCATTTCGTTGATCATTTTTTCGGGTATTGCTGCAAACTTACCAGGAGCGCTAGCCAGCACCTTTGAAATGGGGCGTCGCGGGGTGATGAGCACGTCAACCATTTTGATCGTAATTGCGATTGCAGCGGGTTTGATGGCTTTGATTGTATTTGTTGAGCGAGCACAGCGTCGCATTTTGATACAGTATCCAAAGCGCCAGATGGGTAATAAAATCGTGCAGGGTGAGAGCACGCACCTGCCGCTGAAATTGAATACCGCTGGGGTGATTCCTCCCATTTTTGCCAGCTCCATTTTGCTGTTTCCCCTAACGATTGCAGGGTTCAATCATGAGGGCGGGCCGGAATGGTTGCGTACGGTGACGGCATATATTGGCCATGGCCAGCCGCTTTATATTGTGCTGTACATCGCTATCATTCTGTTCTTCTGCTTCTTCTACACGGCAGTGGTTTTCAATCCCGAAGATACGGCAGAAAATCTCAAGAAAAATGGCGGGTTCATTGCGGGTATTCGTCCGGGCAAGCATACGGCTGAATATCTGGATTTTGTGTTGACGCGTCTGACAGTGGTGGGAGGTGTTTACCTTGCACTGGTGTGTACGATGCCGGAATTGTTGATTGCCAAATTCTCAGTACCATTTTACCTTGGTGGCACCAGTTTGCTGATTGTGGTAAGCGTGTTGATGGATTTCATTTCTCAAGTTCAATCGCACTTGTTTGCGCATCAGTATGAAGGGTTGATTAAAAAATCGAAACTGCGTGCCTCAGGGCGCGTGGGGCGAGCAGGGAAGAAACGGTCATGAACATAATATTGATGGGCCCTCCAGGAGCAGGAAAAGGCACGCAATCGGATCGCCTGCGCGACAAATATCATCTGAATAAACTGTCTACCGGCGATATGCTGCGTGCCAGCGCGAAGTCGGGTACGGCGGTGGGTAATATGCTCAAAGAGATCATGGCGCGGGGCGAGTTGGTTTCTGACGACATTATGATTCAGATCATTCGCGAATGTATTAACCATGAATCCTCTGCGAATGGCTTCATTCTGGATGGATTTCCGCGCACGCTGGCACAAGCCGCAGCGCTGGATGCCATGCTGGACGAAGAGGACCGTATGCTGAACGCGGTGATTGAGCTGGGCGTGGATGATGCGATTCTGGTTGAGCGTATTTCCGGGCGTTATTCCTGTGCAAAATGTGGTGCGGGATATCACGACTCGTTCCAGCAGCCAGAAAAAGAAGGCGTGTGCGATAAGTGCGGCGCGACCGAATTCAAGCGGCGCGAGGATGATAATGCGGCAACGGTTTCCAAGCGACTGGAGCAGTATCACGAGATGACGGCTCCGCTGCTGCCTTACTATCGTGATCGCGGCATGCTGAAAACGGTGGATGGCATGGCACCGATTGACGAGGTTACCCGCCAGCTTGAAGCGATTCTGGACGCTTAGCACGCGGTTTTTTGCTTTTTTCCAAGCTTTTCCCATTGACATGATAGCAATTGCTCGTATGATGCGCCTCCCTGCATTGGCGAGGGGTGCTTGTATGGCTTTAAAGTTCATTCAAGTTCAGTAAGTTAACTGGAAGAGGAGTGTAGCATGGCTCGTATTGCCGGCGTTAATATTCCGACCAGTAAGCGCGTATTGATTGCGCTTACCTATATTCATGGCATTGGTCGTGCCAAATCCACTGAAATTTTGCAAAAAGCAGGCATTGGTGATGCGCGTCGTGTGCATGATTTGTCGGATGCGGAAGTAATCCGCCTGCGCGAAATTATCGATGCGGATTACACCGTAGAAGGTGATCTGCGTCGTGAAGTGTCAATGAACATCAAGCGTTTGATGGATCTGGGTTGCTATCGCGGCCTGCGTCATCGTCGCAAGCTGCCGGTTCGTGGTCAGCGCACGCATACCAACGCGCGTACGCGTAAAGGTAAAGCGGTGCCGATTGCCGGTAAGAAGAAGTAGTAGGTAGGTGAGTCATGGCAAAACAAGCTGTTGCTAAGAAAAAAGATAAAAAGAACATTCCGTTCGGCGTTGCCCACGTGAATGCGTCATTCAACAACACGATCATCACCATCACGGACCCGTTTGGGAATGCGGTGGCATGGTCTTCTTCCGGTGCAAACGGGTTCAAAGGTTCTCGTAAATCGACCCCGTATGCGGCTCAGGTGGCTGCAGAAGTGGCTGGCCGCAAGGCGCTGGAGCATGGCATGAAATCATTGGAAGTGAAGGTAAAAGGTCCAGGCGGTGGGCGTGAGTCTGCGCTGCGTGCGTTGTCTGCGATCGGATTCTTCATCACGGCCATTAAGGACGTGACGCCGATTCCTCACAATGGTTGCCGTCCTCCAAAACGTCGCCGCGTATAATTGATTGATGCAAGCTGGAAAGTATTAAGGAGCACCACATGTCCCTGTTGAACAAAAACTGGAAAGACCTGATTAAGCCACAAAAGCTCGATATCAAGATCGCCACCAATGATAGCAAGCGTGCAACCTTCGTTGCCGAGCCACTGGAACGCGGATTTGGTATAACGCTGGGTGTGGCGCTGCGTCGTGTGCTGTTGTCATCGCTGCAGGGCGCGGCTGTGACGTCAGTGAAAATTGAAAATGTTCTGCACGAGTTTTCGTCAATCTCTGGCGTGCGTGAAGACGTTACCAACCTGATTCTGAATATCAAGGAACTGAAGTTGAAAGCGCATAGCGAAGATCGCAAAAAAATGTATCTGCGCGCAAGCGAACCAGGTGAAGTGACGGCGGGCATGATCCAGACCGATGGTGACATCGAAGTGATCAATAAAGATCTGGTGCTGTGCCATCTGGACAAAGGTGCAAACCTGAACATGGAACTGATTGTTGAAGTAGGTAAAGGGTACGTTCCGGCTTCTCAAAACCGTCCGGAAGATGCGCCGATTGGCTTGATTCCAGTGGACGCATTGTTCAGCCCGGTGCAAAAAGTGGCATATAAAGTTGAGAATGCCCGCGTTGGTCAACGTACCGACTATGACAAACTGATTGTAGAAGTTGAAACCGATGGTTCGGTGATTCCGGAAGATGCGATTGCACTGGCTGCGCGCATTCTGCAGGATCAGCTGAATCTGTTTGTAAACTTCGAAGATACACCGGATATCAAAGAAAAAGAGAAAAAGGACGATCTGCCGTTCAGCCCGTATCTGCTCAAAAAAGTGGACGAGCTGGAACTGTCCGTTCGCTCTGCAAACTGCCTGAAAAACGACAACATCGTTTACATTGGCGATCTGGTGCAGAAAACGGAAAGCGAAATGCTGAAAACGCCAAACTTCGGCCGCAAATCGCTGAATGAGATCAAAGATGTGCTGTCCAATATGGGCCTGCGCTTTGGTATGGATGTAGCAGAATGGCCGCCAGAAAATATTGAAGAACTGGCACGCCGTTTCGAAGATCCTTTTTAGGATTGAGCAAGAGATAGGAGATTGAGTCATGAGACATGGACTAAATGGACGCAAGCTGAACCGCACGTCGTCGCACCGTAAAGCGATGTTTTCTAATATGGCTTCGGCACTGGTGAAGCATGAGCAGATTTTTACGACCCTGCCGAAGGCAAAAGAACTTCGCCCGATCGTTGAAAAGCTGATCACGCTGGGCAAAAAAGGCGATCTGGCGTCACGCCGCCTGCTGGTTTCCCGCATGCGCGATGAAGCGATGGCTAAGAAAGTGTTTGAGGTGCTGGCACCGCGTTACGAAGACCGCAAAGGCGGTTATGTGCGCGTGCTGAAAGCAGGCTTCCGTTATGGCGATAATGCGCCGATGGCGATCATTGAGTTGGTGGACCGCGATGAGTCGGCCCGCGGCCAAACGGACAATCAGGAAGAGCTGGTAGAAGCCGCTGCTTAAGCCTTTTGCTGCTATGAGCCAAAACAGAAATTCAGGGCGGCCTTAGTGCCGCCCTTTATTTTTCAGGAGAAATCGACTATCTAAAGCTCATGAGACAGTGCATTCGTAATATCGTGATGGGTGTGGTGCTGGCGGTAGCAGTTGCCGCGAATGCTCAGGAGCGCGTGCCTGGCTCACGGCTTGAAATCAATCAGAGTTTTGCACCCATTGTGCGGCAAACGGCTCCGGCAGTCGTGAATATCTACACCAAGCGTAAGGTGGTGGAGCGCGTCTCTCCCTTTTTTAACGACCCATTCTTCAACCAGTTTTTTGGTCAGCAGGGCCAATATGGTATGTCGCGTGAACGGATGGTCAGTTCGTTGGGGTCGGGGGTAATTGTTGACGCCAATGGCACGATTATTACCAACTATCATGTAGCCAAAGACGCTCAGGATATTTCCGTTGTGTTGCATGATAAGCGCGAACTGGAAGCTAAAGTGGTGGTGACGGATGAGCAATCCGATCTGGCAATATTGTCGGTCGACACCAAAGGCGAAAAGCTGCCTTACCTGACATTGCATGATTCGGATTCGCTGGAAGTGGGAGATCTGGTGCTGGCGATCGGTAATCCGTTCGGGGTAGGGCAAACCGTGACCAGTGGCATCATTTCCGCGCTGTCGCGTTCTTCGATCAAGGCCAATGATTTCTCGGTGTTCATTCAAACCGATGCCGCCATTAATCCGGGTAATTCCGGCGGAGCGCTGGTGGATATTCAAGGGCGCCTGATAGGCATTCCTACGGCGATTTATTCACGCAGCGGCGGTTCTAATGGGATTGGTTTTGCCATTCCTTCTAACATGGTACAGGCCCTGCTGGCAGGCGACCATAAAAATGGGCAGGTGATCAAGCCGTGGCTGGGCGCACAATATCAGACCATTACCAAAGAGATTGCCGAGACATTAAAACTTAAAACCCCTTCGGGCGTTCTCGTCAGCGACATCTATGCCGATGGGCCAGCCGATAAGGGCGGCATGAAAGTGGGCGATGTGATTGTTGCAATTAACGGCCATCCCATCGATGATGTGCAAGGACTGCGTTTCCGCACGGCGATTGCAGAGATTGGCGGATTGAGCAGCATCGACGTGGTGCGCAGTGGGGAGACGAAAACGTTGAGTGTGATATTGACAGCGCCACCAGAAAAGCCTGCGCGTGACGAACGGTTGCTAAAAGGGCCGCATCCACTGACAGGCATTAAAGTTGCCAACCTCAATCCTGCGCTTGCGCTGGAGCTGAAAATGAACCCGGTAGACAAAGGGGTGGTGGTGGTGCAGGGCAAGGGGCGCGCGATCCAGCCTGGCGACATGATTCAGTCGGTCAATGGTGTGGCCATTACCAGTACCAAGCAGCTGGAAGAAGTGATGCAGAAGAAACAGCAGGGCTGGCGCATCAATTTGCTGCGGGATAGCAACCTGTTCACTATTACGGTTCTGCCGTAAGCGTTATGGGCGCCAAAACCAAAACATCCCTGTTTGATTCCGCAGAGCATATGCCATTGGCAGAAAAACTCCGCCCCTGTGCATTTGACGATGTGCTGGGACAGGAGGCACTATCAGCTGAGCATGGCACGCTGCGTCGCATGATCGACTCTGGGCATTATCATTCGGTAATTTTGTGGGGGCCTCCTGGGTGTGGCAAGACGACGATTGCAAGACTACTTGCCGCGACAAGCGGGTGCGAAATGGAAACGGTGTCTGCAGTACAATCTGGTGTGGCCGACCTCAAAAAGATTTTTGATCAGGCGCGCGCTCGGTTGAAGGATGGCAAACGCA
>Ga0214923_10004734_pt1 | contig 16249 bp, 15 predicted proteins | sample LL1510_MetaG_FD_177993 | JGI IMG/M metagenome (GOLD analysis project Ga0214923, IMG submission 177993) | Freshwater microbial communities from Lake Lanier, Atlanta, Georgia, United States - LL-1510 | ecosystem: Environmental > Aquatic > Freshwater > Lake | place: USA: Georgia | collected...
AGTTTTCAGGCAACGATTAACTGTATTATTAAAATTGCCCCAAATATGAAGTCTTAATAAGTTTTTTGGCAGGTTATCTACACTCTGTGAAAACCTTAATCCCAGCTCTAAAATCCTTAATTCAGAAGGCAAATTATCAACACTTTCATTAAATGTATAATCACATAAGATATGATAAAAGTTATGATAAAAGTTATTACCATATGACTCAATATCACTGACTTTATAAATATGTCTGCGAGTGATTTTATAAGATTTTGGGATTTTTCTATTAGCTGTGATATGGTAATACATTTTTTTAACAGTATACCTACCTGGATTGGACTTGATCAAATCATTGAAATACTTCTTGGTGCGAAATAGTCGGAATGCTTCTCTATCATCTAAAAAATCAGAGATGTAAAAGAGTAGATCTTTAATTTCTAAAACGTTATGAGTCATTTAAAAAAATTGTTTTTTTTACTTAAATCTTGATTTTATTATTATAAAAATAAAAGTATGGAGTTTTTTATAAATTATCTGTCGCCTCGTTCTTCTCTTCTTTTTAACAATATTAAGAATCCTGAGAAAGTACCTCAAGCAAAACGATGGTATAGGGAAAACTTTCAAGTGGAATGCAAAGATACGGAAATAATTAATTACATCTCCTCACAAGATATAACTACGCTTACAACAGACTATGTAATAAGTCAGTTTTGTTTTGTAAACTGTATTTGTGAAGTGAATTATCAAGATGATTATATTTGTGAAATCAAAAAGAAGTGTCTTTATACAAGAGGAAGATTTTATACTTGCTTGCAGCTACCTCTTGTATATGAGTATTATTTATTGCACAAAGATATACCTTCAGATGAAAAGTTAACTGAAATTATAGAAAGGACATACGAATTTGAAAGAAACCCAGAAGAATTTCATGAAAAAGATAAGATCCTTGTTCCTACGCTTAACCTTGATAAACTAAGTCCTATTGTAAAAGATACGCCTGTAGATGAGAATTGCAGTTTATGTCAGTCTGTTATAAGTACAAAACCTTTTTACAAAATTCCTCCTTGTAATCATTTATTTCACGCTGATGCAGAGGATTGTTTAGGTGAGTCTACTATTATAAATTGGTTAAGTAATCATAAACAGTGTCCAAATTGTAAGACGATTGTGCAAATACCAAATTAATTTTTTTTTATCCATTTTAAATATTTTTTGTTTTATTTTTTATATATTCATTATATAAAAAATGAGTCAAGATCATAAACTATTTTCTCTTGTGAAACCCACCTTGATTGCATCTTTAAAGCATATCAACAGACAGTATAAGCAAGATACCAATAAGGATTTACAACATTTTAGAGTCGTTGCTGTTGGAAGTTTTGCATTAAATTTTTATGCTAATTGTTCCGTATGTGATTGTACTTGTATGGACACAAGACTCGTTTCCCTTTCTCCAGAATTTACAAGACGCATTGTAAAAGGTGATAAGAGTGCATTACTGCTCCTTTATAAGGAGAAGGTAAAATGTATGAATTACATAACTTCTCAATTGAATAATGCTGTAAGTAAGTTTGGAAAAGAAATTAGACTTTTGAAAAACAAGGAGGGGTCTTATTTTTATCAACCTGTTTATGAAAGTATAGTAAAAGGCGATGAAGTATTTAACGAGTGCCCCTATCAGAAGTTAAATACGGTAAATGAAATAAAGTCAGCAGAAGTTAGTCTTGATAGCATCAATGAAAATAATTTCTGTTCGTTCAAGGTTTCGTCTTGTATGGTTGAGTATGAAAACAACGATTCTCAACCTTCTCAAACTTGTGTGTTGACAATGCTTGCTCATGTCCCTTTTGAAAAGAAAAATATTACTCCTATAATACAAGATTTACAATCCCTTGATGATTTTGCTAATGTTCATTTTATCAATCAGTGGTATTGGAGAAATACACAGATGGCTTATAACTTTCATGTGTTTGATTATACGAATATGAATGAGGTAATGGCAAATTTTTTCGTTGCTGATTTGGCGATTATTATCCTCGATGCTGTTTATTATTTTAATATGCTTATGGACTACAGTGGTCAGATTATTATTGAAAACCCTAAATTATCTGATAAACTAATGAGAAAATTTAAAAAGTGTTTGAATGAGTATTTTAAATTTTTTAGAATGATTCATAATAAGAAGACTCATGCTTCTTGTAAAGGGTTGAAGAATTTGTTGCGTACTTTTAAACCTCGTAAGCACCACTCTAGCAAAAATTATTGTTTTGCTATTGGCAGCGACGATGAGAGTGACTTTGAAGATTTGGGAGAGGAGAAGGAATATGAGAGATTCCGAGAAGAGAGAAAGCAAAGAGAAAGACAAGAAGAAAAACAAAGAGAGCGTCGTGTTGAAGCAGCAGAAGAACAACAAGGAACTCTTGTGAGATTTAATATAGACTTGATGAGAAGTTTACAGGATGATTATATACCTACTGTAAAGGCAGAGGAAAAAGTTCCTGAAACGCTTGAGCAACGAAATATGAGGATAACTATGACTTTACAAGGAGGATGTAAGTCAGGTATTTTTATAAAGGAACTTCATAAAGTGTTAGTTGATAATAATAATTGTTTTCTGAATGGAGCATTTGTATTTGCTGATGATGGTGGAAGAATTTTTAACTTATTGTTAGAGTCGTGTTCTAACTCAAGAGAGATCATTAACAGATATGCGGCTCTTAATAGAATTACTCATGATGATTTTTTTAATCCTGGTAAGTTTAATAAAAAATTACCATTAGATTATCATATGAATCTTGATGTACAGTTTTTAAAAGATAATAACTTGTATAATCCCCGTCATATTTCTCAATTTATGCAATATGAAATGTATATTAGAGATTTTAATAAAAACAATATAGAACTACCCTATCTTTGCAATCCTGAGTGTATTCAGCCACCTGCAGGAGAAGAAGATTTACATGCTTTTAGCAGAAATCTTGAACCTTTTAGAAGACATTGCAATGAAGCAAGAAAAAGCACAAAGAGAATTATTTTATTTTATCCTTTCCGTGTAAAATTTAATACTGGCAAAGAAAATGAATTTGTTAAACAATATTTATATTTTAAATTAGAAACTGCTCCTGCAGTTTCTGTGCAACATGTTGTTGAAATGGTAGAAGCTTATACATCACCTCCTTCTGTTGATGACAGTGGATTCCCAAGAAGAAGAGAAAGACGCACGAATCCTGTCGAAAAAGAATATAAACCTAGTCTAAAAGTTTCTGATAGAAATTTTTATCAAGCATTAGGAATTCAAGATGTTCTTGAGAATAACAATCCCAATGCTATGGGAGAAATAACAAGATACAATAATTATGTTAGAAATAATGATGAGTTGTTTGTTCCACAAGAGTTGTCAAACAGATTGTTAGAAATGACAATTCAACAAGCAAAAGTTGAGAATAACCTTGTTTAAATATATAGTTTAAAACTGAATAACTCGATAACATACTCAAGAGTGATGTTTGTGAAACTATTCATAATAGTCTATTATTCAAGTTAAAAAAAACTCAAATTTAATTGATATTTTTTATTTTAATAACTTTCAATTTACATATAAAGTATATTCTAAGTAAAAATGACTGAAATCTTTCAACTTTCTAACGACGAAATATTAAACAGTAATTTAGTGTTATCTTACTCTCAGCAAAGAGAATACTATTTAGACTTCATTTCTCGTCATTATTTTGACCATGATCGTCACTTGGTTTTGCAAAAATTATTCAATGATATTATATATGAGAAGTCATTCCTTGAAAAAGGATTTGAAATGGAAAGTTTGGATAAAGAAGATAAAACAAGACTGGTAAAACAAATGTTAGAATATCAAGTTGAAATACCAAAGAAAATTTACTTGAAGATTTTCAATTTAGAGGGTTATTATGACTTTCCATCTTTAATTTGCGATGAAAGAGGTATATTTACAGGAGGAGTGGAAGATTTTATAATTTTAGATTACTTTACTATCACTACTACTAAAGAAGGTACTAGACATTTCTGCGAGGGTTTACCCATAACTCGATATGAACTTGAAATGTTTGAGGTGATTACAGGCGAAAAAATAAATCAAGTTGTGATCGATTTACAAATGGGGAGTGAGCGAGATTTCGTAAATCACTCTTGTAATATATACCCTCCCGCAATTAAAAATGTTCCATCTATTTATGATACCATTTATCTCACTGATTTCATTTTAAAATATATGTATAATATCTTTTTACAGATGGTAGCTCTAGGTAAAAAGAGTGAAGTTCTACTGGATAATTTTATCGTGGGTTTTAGAAACATGGGTAATTTTAAGGTTGCAAATTTAAGAGGTATAGCAGGATTTACAAAACTTGTAAACACGATTCGTCTTTTTATTCTTAAGAATGGACTGCAACATCGAGTAGAAGAGTTTAAGGAATCTTATCTATCCATTCAAAAAGATAGAAAACACCTTTCAAATGTGAATATTAGTATCCACTATAAGTCTATCGATTATACTATCGAAAAAGATGAGAAAGATAAAATACATATTGAAATGCAACCTGTAAAACCTAATATTAAAATAGTTCCTACTCATGCTTCTTTCAAAGATGAAAAATTATTTGAAGTTGTGGAGATGTTCAAGTGGTTCATTGAGGTCCATTACACAGATATAAAGACTGCTTTTCCAGTATACAACAGATTAGAGAATATTTATCGTGTATGTGCTTTTGTGAATATCCTATCACACGAAAGAGGAGGTATGGATAGTTTTAGTGTACCTCAGGAGGAAAAAGAACCTGTATTTATTGAAAAATTTGCTCATAGTATTGCTTGCACAGGAGGTATTAGTGTTGCACCTACAGAGCATAATAGAGTTGATAAAAAAATGGATGAGTATAAAGAAAAGGTAAGAGTTTGTAGAAAAGCATTCGACAATGGAGGACTTATATGTAGTTTTGCACCAAAGTTAAAGATCAGAGAGTGTTTTGATAAGAACTTATCAGATTTTCACGAGTGCTTGAAAGATTGAATAATAAAATTGATTTTTTTTAATAATGTTATAATAGTTTTGTATTATAACAAAAATGTCTTTTATAATGGATATTTACAACATAAGACAGATAAAAAAAACTTGGGAAGATGGTGCTACTATGTGGGTAGTTACTGGAAAAGATGGTTTATATGTGTTTCATAGAAATAATATAAAAGATGAAAAACATCTGGAGAAATTACTCGAACCATTTTTTGAAATTATGAAAAAAAATAGAAAGGCATATACAATCCATTCAAATAGATAAAAAAGATAAGTATGTAAATAAATAATAAAATTGATTTTTTTTAATTATGTTATAATAGTTTTGTATTATAACATAAAAACGCTATGTCCAAGATGACTGAAAAGATTAAAGAGTGTTTTGAACATATCGCACAGAATTGGAAAGAAGAGTATTATAAAGGATGCTTTCAAGAATGGAAGAATATTGAACTATTTATTGTTAAATATCCTAAAGAAGGATACTTTGGTGAATACGAATGTTCTTGTGGAACAAAGTGGACTGACCTTAAATTTATTAACAAGATAGATAATATTTGTCCAGCATGTGATGTGAGCTGTCAACCTTTCTTATCCAATCCAAAAAATAGGGAAGCTGTGATCCAATATATACCTAAAAAGTATCATAAATATATTTTTACTGATTTTGAATATCTAAAAGAACTATTTCATCAGTATGATGATAAGGATGATTTTTTCAGGGAGTTTGGCAATATCGATTTAGGTGATTTTTGTATTATTCGCAAAGAAGAGGGAGAATACGGAACTTGGATTGAGATATATTCAACTGAAATAAATTGTAAAATTTATGCTCTCCGTTACAATAATGAAGGTGAGATTTCAACCTTTATTAAATATAGGATTAAAGGTGAATGGAAAGAAGCATTAGGTATATATGAAATGATTTACTCAAATCGAACCGATTTTTATATTAATGGAGAATACTATTCTACTGGTTTTGATAAGGATGGTTATATTCCGAAAACGATCGAAAAGATTACAGACTTGATAATGGTTCAAAAAGTAGTTCCTGCATTATATGATTTTATTAAAGGAAAAGAAGACTTTGATTTAATTTTACTTGAGGATTTAGATGAATGTGAAAAGATAGTGGAGGATATCAATGTTTCTTTAATACCTTGCAAACAAGAGAAACAAAATGAAATGGATATTGTGAAAAAAGTAAAAGAAGAGGCAAAAACATTAACTTCAGTTCGTGTAGGTGTACCAGATTTAACTAAACAAAAAATTCAACTTTTAAGAGATATTGACTATTATAGAAGACAAGGTTATGTTGATGGTAGAAATTATTCAATGGAAAGTTCCCTTGAAGATTTGCTGATGGGTTATAGTAGACTTAAGAAGAGGTGTGAAGAGGATGAAGTAAAATTCCAGCAAGAATTAATATCTCTACTTGATAAAGAATTAATATCTCAGCAAGATAAAACTGAGAAAGAAGTAAAAGAAGAAAAAATAGTGAGAGAGGAAGAAGTAGATGAAAATAAGTGTGATAAGTGTGATAAAGAATGTAATCCTGCAAACAGGTGTGATTTTTGTGAAGAAAAATATTGTGACGATTGTCTTCCGGATGAGATAAATTTTGATAATTGCGATGATTGTAAAACTCAATGGTGTTATAAAAACTATCGAGGTTGGGATGGATATTGTGAAAAAAATACTCGAAGAGGAGGTCAATGCAGAGAATGTGGTCATTAAAAATAATATGTGATGGTAGGTATACTTTCAAATAATTAAAAATTGATTTTATAATATAAGTATATTATAAAATTAAAAAAATGTTTAAAAAACCTGAATTGATTAAGTTTGATTTTGAAGAGGAAGAATGGTTTTATTATGTAATAACCGATACTGAAGAATATATCGACATGTCTATTTTTTCAACAGAAGAGTGGGAAAGGTTAGTAGAAATAGATAAAAAGTTTAGGATGGAACAAAGTGGTTTACAGGATCTTTCAGATGATAGTTATAGTTGGATGTTTAATAAAGATAATCCGAAATATAAAAAAAATTGTGAGTTTAGAGAAGTAGTTTATTATTTAGATAGAGGTTTAGAGGGAGAATTCGGTGTTAAATTTAGAGATTTAGAACCTACCAATGAAGCTAGAAGCAAATTACAATTAAAATATGAAGAATTACATTGGAAAACGATGGATGAAGGTAGTAAAGATTGTACAAAGGACAAGTTAAGAAAATGGTTTATCGATCATTATAAAACTCTTGAAGAGTATTTTAATAACATATTTGATTTGTGAGTTAAGTATAATTAATTGATTTTTATATTTTTTAAAATTTATTTTATAATCATCCCAATTATAAAATTATAACAATACAAAATGAGTAAACAATTTTGGTTTCAAGTTTCGAACGATTATCGTTCTGGTACAAGTGTATATACATTTGAAAAAGGTCCCAATGAAGATAGAGATGAAGATGATTCTGATTATGAAGATTCTGCACCTGAAGAAGCATTTCCTATTACTCTACCTCTACCAGAAAATTGTAGAATTTATGTTATTTGTGAATATCCTGATTATAAAATAGTTGATTATGTAGATGTGGATAAAGAAAGTGATTGTAAGAAAGTCTATTACAAGATGTTTTCTCAAATACACGATTGTATGCCTTTTGTGGTTAGTGGATATACATCTTCATATAAAGAAGAGGGAGAATACCCTGAAGTTCCTGAAGAAATTAAGAATATGAAAGATATTCAAATGATTGAAGATTTAAAAGAAGAGATGGAGAGTGGAGATAATGTATATTTTGTAATCGCTATTGATGAAGATGGTGAAGAAATCTTTACAGAAATGTTGAATTTCTTAGGTTAAAAAAAAAGGTGAGATCTTAGAAAAAAAATTGTAATTATATTTGATATAAAAAATTGATTTTATAATATACTTATATTATAAAATTAAAAAAAATGTCTTCAATATTATCCACATTTCCAGATTGTTCAGACCTTGGTGGTTATGATGATATATATGAGTTGGGTATCTACTTAAAAAATTACGATAAATTAGAAGAGATTGAAGTCATACATAAATTCCATCCATTTATATCATTCCTAAAAGGATTTTCTCAAGGTGAATACAACTCTGAAATACAACATGGATGGTTTCACAAACCTACCAAGATAGCCAAGTTTTATGTTAAAAACCATATTGGAGTTGGTAATTTAATAACTTGTGCTTGGAAAGAATATGCAAACGATCTTCAAAAAGATGAAGATATTCAAAAACTTGAAGAAGGTAAAAGTGAGGAATTTCTATTCAAAACCTTTAACGGCAAATCTGAACCTCCTGTTAGTATCTACTCTTCTTATTGCGGTAGTTTATATGAAAGTAATGAGTTTGAAGTTGATAAGAAGATGCTGTATAAAAATATGATTAATAAGTTAATGGATAGACTGATGGAATGAATTCAAATCTTTGAAAAATAGAGATACATAACATCTACCTTTCTCTCAGTAAAAATCATAGGTCTATCACAGTCTCTACAACAAGAATAATTTCCTTCTATAATCCTCTCTAATTTATTCATCTTTAACCCATTCTGATCGCCATGCCACAAAACCTCGTATCCTTTTGTATTAAGTGTTTTACAAAATTCTTTTAGAATGTTATATTCATGCAAACTCTTAATCTGATATTTTTTATCAAATGTATTTTTGTTTACATCATTTTGAAGTCTTTTTTTAATAATATCAACTCTATTTTTTGATTTAGCAATCATATTTTCATTTAATACCTTAAAATAATCTTTTTCAATTCTACTCATTTTCCAATGTGGTTTTTTACCTCCCCATCGGTTATATAAATAATCACCTAAGTCCATGATTTAATTAATATCTATATTAATTAAATCTTATTTTTAATATATTTATTTCATCAGTTTTGCCATACCCTCACAAAATAACCAATCTCTCAGTTTCACTTTTTTATGCATCAATTCTCTTCTCATTTCAGAAGTAAATAACCATGCTTTATAAGTAACTTCAATATTTTTAAAATCATCAGGTTCACCTGTGTATTTAACTTCTAAAGGAGTGTACGGGGCACTGCAAAATAAAAATTTATGAACACAATCTACAGTTCTTCCCGCACAAGAGAATTCAACTTTACCCTTCCAGTTAGTTTTAACTGTAATATATTCAACATAATCATTATCATTTCGAGGTAAATCTAATTTAAAAAATTTATTTCCTTGACTATCTTCTTCATAGTTTTCCACCATAAATTTATGTTTTCTAATATAATAACAAGGTTTATTATGAGTAACGACATATATCAAGGCACTTTTATAATCATCTTGTGCTTCTGTACATTTATCAAGATTTTCAAACCAGTTTTCAAAGTCTAAACTCATCTCTTATTATAATTAAATAATTACTTATTTTTAAATCTACATTATACATTCTCCAATCTTGAAATAAAGTATTTGATTAATATTTCATCATCCCGGAAATTCGTATAAGCAAATAGAATATCTGCTGTAGGAATAAAACTCATAAACTGTATTTTTTCTTTAAAACTATCACCTAGGACTAATTGTTGAAATTTTTTTGTAAAAAAAAGTTTATAAAGATCCCACAATAGATATTTTTCTGTTGTAATCCCTTTTAAAACTTTAATTTCTGGCTGAGACAAAACTATTTTAAATTCTTCTTCAAATCCTTTTAGATTGATATTATTTTTTTTAATATAATCCCAGAAATCTTTCTCACTAATCATACCATTAATTATTCCTCTTTTATCAATTATAAACATATCTGTAAAATGCTCTAATTCTGTTATATTTCTTTGTTGATATTTTCTTTTCTTATCGAGAGTATCTTTGTGTAAAATACCTCCATAATCAATCGCTACAAACTGATTCCCATAAGTTGGAATTTCTTTTCCGAATATCTTTACCGTTTTATCTTTATCCACGTTTATCACTCCTATATTTCCATGATGAAAATCTCCGTGTACAAATCCTTTAGATTGGATCAAATAGTTAATATATAATAATTGAATTAGCATACTATACCTCTCTTCTAAACTCATTTTATCTATAGATAAGCTGTGGAGGGTGCTATCAATTAAAGAATATATTTTTCTGACACATATACCAGAACTCCTAAGTTTAAGAAGATACTTTTTTTCTTCTTCTGAAAAATAATCAGGTAAAGGTGGCGATTCCTCTTTACAATTTTTCACAATATCATAATCCACAAGTTGCATAAAATGGTCAGGATGCTTAAATGCGACTTCATTAACAAACTTTAATTCAGTTTGAAAATAAGGATCATTTTCAGAAGAAAGGTATTCGATTTTCATTGCATATTTTTTTCCATATTTTGACACAAGGTAGACTTTTCCCATTACACCTTCAGATAAAAATTTTTCTATTTTATAATCTTCCATTTTAATTATATAGTTTACAAGATATTTTAAAATAATTATATACTATGCCACAAGCTCCATAACTGTTACTTCCATTTTTTGTGTATCTTCTGAACATAAATTATCTGAATATTCTTCACCTTTGTTATAATTTAGTAAGTTATAATAATATCTAGTCTCATCTTGTAAGATCTTGAAAGTGTTATTCAGTCCAAGTAAAATCTCATTCTCTCCTGGATATTGAGATAAACTTTCTGTAAATAAAGCACGACTTCCTGGTTTTAAAATAATTTGCTTAAAACAACACTCATCATCTGAGAAATTAAATGGTACTTTGTAATCAAAACTTGTCGACATGAACGTATTGTTTACATAAGTGTTAGAACTTGTTTTATAATATTTGCTTGTTGCTCCTCTAAAAACAACCATTGTAGACTCTACAGGAGGACTTTGTTTTATGATTCTATCTAAATCTGTAACAAACATTTTAACCACATCAATCCAAAAATTTACAGACAACAATTTCTTATTTTTGACTACAAGATTGTAATTATTTATATTTTCCACGTTGGCAGATAGGGAATTAATAAACTTTAAAAAATCGTTTTTAGCTGATTCATTCTGTTGTTCACTAAAGTATGTCATAATATTACTCTTTTCTCTTATTATTTTATCCATTGCTTGAAAATATAGAGGGAAAAAGTTATCATCCTTTTTCTCATTCAATTTAATCTGCAAATATTTAGCAAGAGAATTGTTATTCATCAAATAATTATTTGCATATACATCTCCATTGCGAGTATATCCCATTACAGTCATCTTGTCTCTTATAGGTAAATTTTCAAGATATCTTATATTATTAACATACCACTTAAAATCCATAGGTAAATCCTGGTTTATGTTGTAAAGATACTTACTTCCACCTTGAAAGTTATTAAATTTATAAGACAGTCTTATAGTGTGAACAGTTTGTTTAGGTACCTCATATAATTTGTCCTTATTAAATTTCAATATTTTCTTATAAGGAAGTGATATCTCATTGATTGTAACTAATAAGGGTAGTAACTCATCTTGAAATTCTTCATTATTTCTTATTAGATTGTTACAATATTGATTTTGATATGTATCAATATACCTTTTAGGTGTTAAGGTTGTTTTTTTGCTTATTGGTGCTTTTGAACCAGATACTTTCTTTCTTAAAAGATCTTTTAAAACACTACTTTCTTCCTTGTTGAAATACTGCATTAAATAATTTTCAGAAAGATTGTAATATTCATCAAGGGAGATCTTGAAATCATTGTCTAATAGGTTTGATAGGACATTTACACTAAAATTCATAAATGCTAGTCTTAAAAAATAATGCAATTTTTCTTTATCGGTTTTATTCAAGTGTGTTAAAATTGAAGATAGTAAAAAATCATTATTCTTAAAATATTCTACAGTAACATTTACAAGAACATATTTGAAATCGCTGTCTACTTTTTGAGTAAGTATATCCATAATTCTTACATCAGTTAATTGGCCTATTAGGTTAAGGAAAATATCCTGATCCAGTATATATTCCTCGATGAATGTTTTATCTGATACTATAATATTAGCAAAAGACAAATATGTCTTTTCAAACTCTTCGATACTAATATCTTGAGATAATAGATTTGTATATATAAGAATAAGGATATATTTTATTTTATATTCTTCTTTTATCGTCTTGTTATCATTGATGTTTCTAATAAGAGAACTAATATCTGTTAAAGTTGTCACGGATTTGCTATCTTTCATGAAACTCTTTTCATCGTCATTTTTGACGTGTGCTATTGTATTTTGAATGTTTCCCATTTTATACAATTAAAATATAAAAAAAATATAAAATTTATAAAAAAAATAATAATTAAACATTCTCTGATGGGTTCAATGGTTGCATTTCAATTTCTTCTGTTGTTTTTTCCTTTGGGTCTTCATCTTTAGTTTTTTCGTCATCCAAGTCTTTTATTTTATACGCATCTGTTTCTACTACTTTCTCAACCACAGGTGATAATTTTTCCAAAGGACTCTCTGCTTGTCTACACATAAACTGAGGCTCATAAGATTCTTGATATTGTTCTTCTACATTTTTTGCGGAAGATCCAAATACTGGGACAGTATCTATATCAAGTTTTTCAAGTAGTTGATTTAGCTCATAACTATTTTTCTTGTGCATTTTGAACGAGTATAAAGAAAACTGAAATGTAGCGAGACTTACAGTACTCAACGTTCCTGCCACAAAACTTAGTATCTTGTCGTCATAAACACCGGCAGCAAAGCTTAATACTCCTGATATGGCAAGCAAGATTTTAGACATGCTTTCAAAGACATGACCCGACACTCTCCAACATTTTCTTCCTTTTAACGTTTCATTTACATCTGTATAATAAGATGGTTCAACTAGAGCTTTTAATATTTCTTCTTTTAACAAATTACTAACTTTTCTTTTCTCTTCTGAGGGTGACATTTTATATAATATTTTATATAATATTTTTATTAAAAAATATTATATAAAACTTCATTTTTTTTCTTTTTTATATATAAATGCTAATTCCGATTATTGTTGGTTTTTTCATACTACTTTTATTAGTAGGTGGATTCATATTTTATAAGGGCGACGAAAAAAAGCAAGAATCAAAAGAAAACACCACACCTGATACTAAACCTGATACCACACCTGATACTAAACCTGATACTAAACCTGATACTAAACCTGATACTAAACCTGATACTAAACCTGATACCACACCTGATACCACACCTATTAATTGCGTAGTAGGCGACTGGGGTGAGTATGGTGCTTGTGTGGATACTAATGGAGTGTGGAAGAAGACTAGAACAAGACAAGTATCTCAACAACCATTGAATGGAGGTTCTGCTTGTCCTGAGTTAACCGAAACAGATGTATGTCAAAAAGTAGACTGTGAAGTAGGCGACTGGGGCAATTTTGGAGCTTGTGTCGATTCTAATGGTATATGGAGAAAGACAAGAACTCGTGAGATAAAACGCGAACCAAAGTATGGAGGTTCTTCTTGTCCAGAGTTGACTGAAGCAGAAGTGTGTCCTAAGGTTGATTGCGGAATTAGTGACTGGGGTGAATGGAGTGCTTGTGTGGATACTAATGGAGTATGGAAGAAGACTAGAACAAGACAAGTAACTCAACAACCTCAGCATGGTGGATCTACTTGTCCTAGTCTTGAAGAGACAGAAGTGTGTCCTAAGGTTGATTGCGAGTATGGAGATTGGAGTCCTGATTTTAATTGTTTTGTTGATACAGATGGATCGTTGAAAAAGATAAGAACTCGTATAATTACAAGACAACCTCAGTATGGTGGAGCAAAATGTCCAGAACCTGAAAAATCAGAATGTGTATTTATTAAGGGGGGAAAAATATCAGGCCCATACTTTGATTTAACCATAACTGATTACACTAGATTTAGTGGTCAAGGCCTTCGTCTAGATAAAAACATTGGAAAAAAGATAAGAATATTTTATGAGAGAAACCCATTACCAGTCGTTGTTGGATGGGGTGTACAAGAAGATTGGGTTTACCCTGAAGCTTTCGGAGGAGCTGTTAAAGCCGATAATTTGAATACAGTTGGATTTACATCAGCGTTAGAATTTATTGGTGGTGGTAATAAAATACTCATTTGGTTTAATGATCCTCAATTACCTCGTAATAACGCAAGAGGTGCAATCCAGGAAATAGTGCAAAATCGAATGGAGAACAAAAGTATTTCCATAATGTATGGAGGTGATGCAAATAATAAATTTTTGTCTTCTGATAATGCTGTTGCTAAAATTACATTTGGTGGAGAAGTTGTAGTACAGGGAGCTTGTTTAAAAGATAATGGCATTGTTTATGTAGGATGCGGGTTTGCTTATGGATCAAAAGAACAAGCAACTGCTCAATGTGGCGCAGATAAAATTAAAGAATATTCTTTAATTACAAGAGGTGAAAATCCTTGTGCTCTTGAAAAAGGTGTAAGATCTATATATGTTACTGATGTGATAAATGAAGTAACAGGATTGAATAATGCTTACATGAAAATAGAATATTTACCGAGAGTATTTAATATACTTGATTTTGTTGGTTGGATTGGTGATGGGATGAGTTAATTTTTTTTCATTAAAAATATTTTTTTTTAATGAAAAACATATACTGATAAACTAGTTTTGATATTTAATAAGATTGGCAATAACTTTAGAAGGACTGTACAGATTTTCAAAACATATCTTTCCAAACTCTGCTTGTGTGATGGAATAATCTTTGATATAGGATAGATCCTTATCAGGAATTTTTTCATTAAACCAGATCGTAAACAGATTCTGCAAATCAGCTTTACGCAACTTTTTAAAATTAACAACAAGATCTATTCTACCAGGTCTTAAAAGAGCTTTATCTATCTTTTCAATAAAGTTGGTTGTAAACACACAAATACGATCTTCACACTCTATGATTCCGTCAAGAACTTCAAGAAGTTGTCCTACTGATATTTTATTGGATTTGTCTTTCTGTTGTTTTTTATTGTTTATGGAAAGGAGATCGCTAATAACCTCATTTTTATTTTCTTTTGTTTCTTCTTCCTTCTTTTTTTTATCAAGTTCATCTCTCGAAAGAAAACTATCACAACAATCAATTTCTTCAAAAACGTAAATACGCTTATTTAGTGGAATGTGATTATGCGTAATAAAAGGCGAATTGAAAAGTTTAATCAAGTCATCTACACTCTCTACATAATTCATATTGATTGAAATAATAGACCTGTTTGTATAATTTGCAATTGCTTTTATCGTTGATGTTTTTCCACTGCCAGGAATACCATGAAATAAGAATCCCAGCGTGTGAGGAATGCCTAGTTTTTTATATTTTTCAATGTTGTTGAGGTAATTATCAATACGTTTAATAATTATTTCTTTACCTTCAAAAAAGAGATTATTAAAATTTTTGTTGGAACTGAAATCGTACTTGTTAAATTTCATACGCTTTGTATCGTCTTCAACAAAAAAAGAGGTGGTGATAATAAGACGTTTGTCATTATTGCGATTTAGAAAAGCGATATACTCTTTTTCGCACTCTTCTACAAATTGTTTAATGTAATTCATATCGTGCTTGTAACATGAGACATTAATATGAATAACTTTGAACTCAACTGTGTCATGCATGTTCTTGTCTGAACCTCTTTTATTTACATCTATTAATTGCTGTGTTTTTATAAAGCTGGTTATGTATATGTCATCGTTGTATTTAAAATTTGTCATTATCGGGATAAGATGATTTGGGTATTCTTTTACCTTGTTTGTTTCATCTGACTCAAGATCTATGTCTGCTTGTACTTCCTCGTAATGATCGACATTGAGTTTCATTTTGTTAAGTTTATACAACACACCCAGAACTTTGTAACTAAGATTGAATGAAGTACGACAATTAGAACTAAGAGACTGGACTTTCATTTCGAGATTGATAGTGCACTTGTTGTAAACAGATTTGTAAAACCATTTAGATAAAAAGTTAAACAGTTCTTCGTAATAACGAACTGCGTAAATTACAAAAAGAGAGAGTAGAACATTGATATAATTAATATTATCATTTCTAATATTAATAAGTAGAAAGGTGTTTGCCAATTGGGATAAGTCCATCTTGTCGATTATTGCGTTAATTAATTTTTTTGATTTTATATATTTTTTATGAAAATATTTTTTTAAACAATTATAACATACATACTAAAGTATGAGTTACTACTGGGATGAGAGATTTTTAAAACACCTTGAC
>Ga0214923_10004735_pt1 | contig 16248 bp, 13 predicted proteins | sample LL1510_MetaG_FD_177993 | JGI IMG/M metagenome (GOLD analysis project Ga0214923, IMG submission 177993) | Freshwater microbial communities from Lake Lanier, Atlanta, Georgia, United States - LL-1510 | ecosystem: Environmental > Aquatic > Freshwater > Lake | place: USA: Georgia | collected...
AAACGCCGGTCATACCGTTTATCATAAAGGGAAAAAATTTGTAACTCACTACATACCCGTCGGCGTATTTTATGGAATAAAATCAATTATAGGTCCTGGTTGTGTAGTTAATTTTGTGGATTTATATAAAGAGTGGAAGGAATTAGAAGACAATGGTATTAAGGTATTTGATTATCTCTATATTGATAAGAGAGCTCATTTAATTCATCTTGAGCACCTGATGGAAGACCAAAAAGACACTGATATTGGAACAACCAAAACCGGTAATGGGCCTGCTTATAGAGATAAATATGCAAGAAAAGGAACCAGAGCAGGTAATATATTAGATGCCAAATGGATAATTGATATTTATGAGGAATTACATAATTCAGACCCATCTAAAATTTTATTTGAAGGTGCTCAAGGATTTGAATTAGATATTGATTGGGGAGATTACCCATATGTAACCTCATCTCATTGTACAGTTGGTTCTGCTATATTAAATGGAGTTCCACCACAAAAAATTAGAAAAGTGTATGGTGTAGCAAAAGCATATAGAACTTATGTGGGTGCTAAAACATTTGAAGGAGAAGATGCAATATTTGCTAAAATAAGAGAATTAGGGGATGAATATGGTGCTACCACCGGTAGAAGTAGGCAGATAAATTGGTTAGATATAGATTTACTTATTAAAGCAATCAATATAAATGGTGTAACCAACTTGATTTTTAATAAAATTGATGTATTAGAAAAATGCGGTAAATTAAATTTCGTTTATGGTGGTGAACTACGAAAGTTTGAATCTTTGAGTACATTTGAAGCAAACTTAAAATCTATTGTAAATACTAAATGCTCTTCAGTATTAAATATAACTTTTAGTTATACCCCATTTGATATATAAAAATTTATTTCTCCCAAAATAATTTGGAACTTTGGGATTTTATAATTATCTTTGATTAAAAAATAAAAATTAAAAACTTATTATGACAAATTTAGGATACGCTTGCATCAATATGACATTGGGCAAAAAAAAGATTACCACAAATAGGGGTATGATTAAAAAGACCTTCTTAAAAGAGGGTATTAATAGAGCATCTGAGTTGGGTTTACAAAACACCAAAGATCTTTTAGAAATAATTAAATGGAATGAGCAGCAGGGTATAAAACTATTTAGAACCACTTCTAATTTATTCCCCTGGTCATCTGAGTACGAATTATCAACCATGCCTCATTTCACTACTATATCGAATCTGTTGAAAGATATTGGAGTATTGGTATCCAACTATGGACAACGAATTACGTCTCATCCTGGCCCCTTTAATGTACTCGTTTCACCAAACGAAAAGGTAGTTCTAAACACCATAAATGACCTTTCTCTGCATGGTGAGGTGTTTGACCTTATGGGCTTGAGTAGAACTCCTTATAATGTAATTAACATACATTGTAATGGTGTCTATGGTGATAAGATTTCAGCGATGGATAGGTTTTGCCGAAACTTTGATAGGTTACCTGATTCAGTTAAAACCAGGCTGACAGTAGAAAATGATGATAAGGGTAGTATGTATTCAGTAAAAGACCTGATGTATATACACAAACAAATTGGAATTCCAATTGTATTTGATTATCACCACCACAAGTTTTGTACAGGAGATTTATCGGAGAAAGAAGCATTGGAAATGGCCATGTCAACTTGGCCGAAGGGTATTAAGCCTGTGGTTCATTATTCCGAATCAGCAATTGGTAAAATACCACAAGCCCATTCCGATTATATTTTTGATAAGATTAATACTTATGGATATGATTTGGATATTGAGGTTGAAGCAAAAATGAAAGAATTAGCGGTTCTTAATTACTTGAATAAGTATGGGCATAATTAACCGTTATGTACTTATTATCATTTTTTTATATTTATTTCATATTAACAAGTTACTTATTTAACCAAGTAACCTTTTTAACAAAATAGGTTTTGATAATAAATACAAACGAGAAAGTTAGTAAAGTTAAAAATTTGAGAAAAATATGAAAAAATTTTTTACGAGAAAAAATGGGTTTATAACTTTAATGATTTTATCAACATTCAGCCTTGCCGGCTCTGCTGCATACTATTCCGTTTTTGGATTAAGTTCTTTGTTTGCTGGAGCCAAAACTGAAGTTATGATTATGGCAGGTTCTTTGGAATTTGCTAAATTAATTTTAGCATCCTACCTACATAATTATTGGAAAACTATTGGTTGGTTAAAGTGGTATTTAACAACAGCAGTTGTAGTTCTTATGTTGATTACATCATTGGGTATATATGGTTTTTTAACATCAGCATATCAAACTACGAGTGATAAGTTTAATATTCTAAACAAAGAAGTTGGTGTGGTGGATATTAAAAGAACCAGATTTAAAGAACAACTTGCGGATTACAATCAAGAAAAAAGAATGTTGGAAGCATCCATATCATCACTTAGAGGTGGATTGGCAAGTAATAACTCATTAACAGAACGAGGAGCGGTTTCACAAAGAAGGGTTTTGAGTTCTGAGTTAAAAACTGCTATTAATCAAAGGGATGAATTAACCTTAAAAATAGAGGCGATGAATGACTCATTGACATCTTTGGATTTAGTTATTTTGGATAAGGAATCCAATAATGATGTTTCTGCTGAAATAGGTCCATTAAGATATTTGGATAAATTAACTGGATGGGGTATGGATAAAATTGTAAATTGGTTTACTTTATTAATTGTATTGGTATTTGATCCACTTGCAATTGCAATGGTTATTGCTCTAAATAAACTTGTAAAACAATTAAAAGAAAATATCCAAAAAACTATTTCAGTAAAAGATGAAGAACTTGAAATTGCTTCATTAGAAGATTTAAAGTTTATTGAAAAAGAGGAAGTGGTTGAAGAAGAGGTTGAATCTAAAATTGAAACTCCAATTGAAGAAAAGCCTGATGTGGTATTTGAACCAACAACCGAAGAAGGTATTGATTTATATAATGAAAAAGAAAAATCAAATCCACCTCCAACACATACTTATAAAGTAACTGGTGCTGATAGATATAGGCGATAAAATTTGGATTATAACCTTTTTTTTCATATATTACATTAAATTTAATTAAATTATATACTATGGATGAATTATACACACTCACAAGTGAAAAAATAAAGAATGTGAGTTATGAAACTAAAAGTAATACTGATTCGGATGATCCATACAAGCAACATTTTAGAGAGTTTGATTATGGTATTGATATTAAAGATAATATCATTATAATTCATGATGAAATTCAAATGGGTTTGTTGGCTGATTTTGTTTCTAAAGTAAGATTACTTAAAAAAATAACCCCTGAACTTAAAGTAATTACAATTTTACTTAATTCAGGTGGTGGTGATGTTGTAGAAACACTTGCAATAATTGATTATATTAGAACTCAAACGGATATTAAATTTAATATTGTTTGTAGGGGTATTGCAATGTCCGCAGCAGCACTATTATTAGCAGCAGGTACGGGTATTAGAACCGCATCAAAGCATTCAAAAATTATGGTTCATCAATTATCTACATTCGCTTCCGGTAAATTGAGTGATGTAAAATCAAATGCAAAGTTTGCAGACCAATTAGAGGATGAATGTAATACTTTAATGGGTGAATTTACAAAAAAACCAAAAGAGTGGTGGACATCAAATCAACAATCGGATTTGTTTCTATCATCCAAAGAAGCGTTAGAATTGGGTATTATTGATAAAATTATTTAATTATGTATTTTGATTTTTTTACTCCAGAAGAATTGCTGGAAAACTACAAAAAGTTTAGAAAACTTATTAATAAGGAGTTTAGTGGCGAACGATTAGATTCCCTAAACAAAATGTATGACCATTTAGAAGAAAGGATTATTTATACCCCTGCTTCATCTTTTGAGCATTTTCACAATGCTTTTCCTGGTGGTTATATTGACCATATTTTAAGGGTAACAAGAAATGCTTTGAAAGTGTTTGATTTGTGGAAAGAGTTGGATATGGTTACTGAAGATATTACAAGAGAAGCAATTGTATTTTCGGCAATTCATCATGATTTAGGAAAAGTTGGTTCGGTTAATGAGGATTGGTATAAAAAGAACGATTCCGAGTGGCATGTAAAAAATCAGGGAAAGATTTATAAATCAAACCCAAATTTACATTGGATGGAATTTCATGATAGAACTTTCTTTTTGTTAAATCACTTTGGAATAAGTTGTAGTGAAGAAGAATATCTTGCTATTAGATTAACTGATGGATTATACGATTCTACCACCGAAAGTTATTATAAAACACTTCAGGCTGAAAATCAATTAAAAACATTTTTACCCTATATCCTACATCAGGCTGATTTTATGGCTTCAAAGTATGAATATAATAGGTGGGTTAATGAGGGTAAGAAATTAAAGGGAACACGAAATACAATTCAAACACCAGGTAAAAATTTATCAAAATTTGAAAAAATAATGTCTGATAAAACTGAAGCCGAAAGACCGAAAGTAGATTTGGTGTTTGATGCGTTCAAAGATATAATGGAGGATTAATACTATGGTTACAATTTTAATTTTATTATTTTTAACTGATGTTGGACTTGGTTTTGTTGTATGGAATCTTTTACGAAAATTAGAAACGGCAGATGATGATTTTGAAGAGATGGAAAAACAATACACCGAAACCCAAAAAGTAATTCAGTTAATGGATGAAAAAATCCAAAATTCTATGGAAAAGATGAAATCATTAGATAGAATAGGAGCGTTTCAGGCGGATGATGAGACGGGTTATGTGTTTAAAGAAATGTATAGTATAATAGAAGAATTGGATAAATATTATGGTGAGACGAAAGAAGAACCCATCAACTAGTAATAGATATTTCACAAATATAACTGAAATAGCAATAAATGCTTATAATAATTGTGATGATATGCACTTAAAAAATAAAATCTATAATAGATTTATAAAATACCCATTTGATAAATTAACTGAAAATGTAATACATACTTATAAAACTTATTATTTTGATGATGGGTATGAAGATACAAAGGCATCTGTTATTGCGTTTTTAAATGAAAAAATGCATAAGTTTAAGGGGGAGAAAGGAAAAGCATTTTCTTATTTTACTGTTATAGCCCGCAATTTTTTGTTTAATGAAAATAATGCAAATTATACAAAAATGAAAATTCATGAGGGGTTAGATTCTGTTGATTTGAGTAGGAATGTTTTGGGTGAGGTTGCTCAAAATGATTATGTTACAGAAAAATCCGATTTTATGAATTTTTTTGTTGATTATGTCGACAATAATTTAAATAAAATTTTTGTAAAAGATAGGGATAGAAGAATAGCCGATTCGGTAAATGAATTATTTAGAAATAGAGCGGATTTATACTCATATAATAAAAAGGCTCTTTATATACTTATAAGAGATAGAACGGGTGTGAGTACACAATACATTACACGAGTTATAGGAAAAATGAAAATTATGTTTGTTGAATTAAATAAAGATTATACCAAAAATGGTATTCTTAGATTAAACCATAATGTAGAAAGGTATTATGACGAAGGATGATGATATATTTAAAGGGACATCGTTTTCATCTTTATTAAAAGATATATATGATAATTCCCGTAAAAAAGATAGGCAGATTAAACTATTAATTGCACAATTAGAACCATTGGTAAAAAACTTAAATGATGCATCCGTCGTTGTTCCACTTATTAAAGAGTATTTAGAAGTTTCAGTAAAGAATGATGACCAATTAGTTAGAATGGCAGCGATTGCTCAAAAACTTTTAGATAAAGCAGATGGTGATGGTGGGTTGTTACTTTCCGATGAGGAAAAGAGGCAATTGTTGGAAGCAAAAGATGATATTGATAATAAGATAGAATCTCTAAAAAAGGATGAGGATGAATAATGCTTGGTGAGGTAACTGAAGTATTTTTAAAGGATGGTGATCCGATTGATATTTATAAAATAAAAGTTTCTTTAAGACGGGATTTGGGTAAAAGTGCTGATATATTTGCATACCCATTAAACCCATATATGAAATCAATACCAGCGGTTGGTGAACATGTTCATTTAATTTTTGCCGCAACATCTGAAATAAATTCTATGAACACCGTTTCAAGATATTATTATATATCACCTACATTTTTACACAGTGCGTTAAATAATAATATTCTACCGAATGCGATTAAAACTGATATAGTACCTGTTTCAAATACAAATAATTATGAATTACCAAATGTAATTAAACCATTAATTTCTTCAACTTTTTCGGCAAATGGTGGTACTGGATTTGTAAAAGCAGATGAAATATCACAAATACAACCATTTATAGGTGATGTTATATTTGAGGGAAGATTTGGCCAATCAATTAGATTTGGATATACACCACAAAAAACCGAAGCCAAAAACAAACCATCATGGATTTCTACAAATCCAAAATCACCAATTACCATAATAAAAAATGGTGTATCCCAAAATAACGGGTATGATAAATTTATAGTAGAAAATATTAATGAGGATAAAAGTTCTATATGGCTTACTGATAAACAACAAATAAAAATAAAATTATCAAATAAGACATCAATTATAGATGTTAGAAAATTTCCCGATATTTATTCCAACCCACAAGTTATTATAAATTCAGATAGGTTGGTTTTTAATAGTAAAAGTGATAGTATTATTTTAAGTGGTAAAAACAATATTTATTTATCCACATCACAATATAAAGCAGATGTTAATGAATTGGTTTCTATTGTAGAATCTTTATTTAATACAGTTAAATTAATAAATCAGACATTGACAGGTTTAACAACTGCATATTCTGCGTTGACAGCACCACCTCTTACACCAATAGGAGCACCTGCTTTAGCAGCAACAACTCAATTAACATCTACCATTTTACCACAAATAGTTGGGTTACAGACAAGATTGACCAAAATTAAAAATGTATAAAAATAGTATTTATTATTATGAACACAAAAAAATTAATTCAAGCAATAAAGCTTATTATTGAAAGTGAGGTTAAAAAACAAATCACTTTGGAGAGAAAGCAGTTGAAAGAATCTATTTTAAAAGAATTGAGAAGGGGAACTCATATTACAAAAACATCTTTTGTAGAAAAAGATCCGTTGGATGTTGAACACATTTTTGAAACAAAACAAAAACCAACCCAAAAGAAATTGTTCGGAGGTAATTCAGCATTATCATCTATATTAAATGAAACTTATCAAAGTGGTGAGTGGAGGGATATTAATGGTGGTAATTCATTTACATCGGATATGGCAAGAGGGTTTGGTTCTATGAATGGGGTTGGTAATACCACAAATAATGTGGTGCAAGATGTTGAAGGTAATGCAGTATCATTAGATAAATTATCGCAGACACCTCAGGGTGAAGCGGTTGTAAATGCTTTGACCAAAGATTATTCTCAACTGATGCAAGCGATAAACAACAAAAAAAGAGGATAATGAGTGGCCGTTAGAACCCAATATAGATATAACCCAATTGACTTAAAACCAAATAAAGCGGTTGGTGTAATGTTGCCATTGGGTGGTAGTCCAATGTTTAAGCTTAGTTACACAACTGAAGAACAGGCTATATCAAACTTAAAAACACTATTATTAACACAAAAAGGTGAAAGACCGTTTCAACCACTTTTTGGTACAAATATATATTCCGTTCTTTTTGAAAATATGAATGATTCTTTAGAAGAATTATTGGAAGAATCTATATCTGAAGATATAAAATTTTGGCTTCCATATATTTTATTGGATTCTATAAATCTAAATATAGAATATAACACAAATAGAATAAATATACCAATAAATTTTAGAGTTACATCACAAGGTTCTAATCAAACAATAATTTTACAAATAGATGAACAACGAAATTTATCAATAGTTTAGGAGTATAAATGTTAAATAATTCAAAAAAAGAGGTTAATTTAATAGGAAGAGATTTTTCTCAATTAAGAACATTTCTTATTGATTTTGTAAAACAATATTATCCGAATACCTATAATGATTTTAATGAATCATCTCCGGGTATGATGTTTTTAGAAATAGCTGCTTATGTTGGTGATGTTTTATCATATTATACCGATACACAATTACGAGAAAGTATATTAGAGCAGGCGAAAGAAAAAAAAAATGTTCTTTCTATAGCACAATCTTTTGGATATAAACCAACATTATATACACCATCAAATACAATTGTAACCCTATATCAATTAGTTCCTGAATTGAATAGCAACCCAGATTTTAGGTATGCCCTATATCTACCAGCAGGAACTGAAATTACATCGGTGTCTAATCAAAATGTTATTTTTTCAACAAGTTATCCCGTTGATTTTAATATCAATACTGCTGACAATCCAAGAACAGAAACAGAATATGGTAGTGAAAGATTTTTATTATCTAAAAAAGTTGAAGTAACCAGTGGTAAATTATTATCTAAAACATTTACATTTGGTAGTCCTAAACCATACGATAAAATTAACATAAATGATGAAAATATTATTGATATAGTTAGTATTCAGGATAGTAATGGTGAAAAATGGACTAAAGTTGATTTTTTGGCACAACAAAATGTTTTTGATAAAATAGAAAATATAAGTGCTAATAATACAGGATTAGATCAATACGCAGCAGATACCCCATACATATTAAAATTAAAAAAAGTTCCAAAAAGATACATTACAAGAATAGAGCCCGATGGTTCAATATCTGCGCAATTTGGTGCCGGATTAACTACTCAAGAAACTGATTTAATACCAGATCCAAAGTTAAGTTTAAAATTGGATAATATACCAACATTTATAGACCCATCAAATTTTTTATATACATCGGAATATGGGTTAGCACCTGCCAATACAACATTAACGGTTTCTTATAAAGTTGCAAATGGAATTATTGATAATGTTTCAGTTGGTGAGTTACAAAATATAATACTTAATGAAAATATTACTACAAACGAAAATGTATCATCATTAAGCCCTACTTTGGTTGATGAAGTTTTAAAATCTTTAGCATCCACAAATCAAAGTGGTTCTTCTGGAGCAAGATTACCACAAGAGGTTGAAGAAATAAGAAATAATGCTATGGCATTTTTTGCAACACAAAATAGGGCAGTTACACTTTCAGATTATATAGTTAGAGCATATTCGATGCCATCTCAATTTGGCAATGTATCAAAAGTGTATGCTGTTCCTGATTACAAAATTAGAAGTAATAAAAAAAATGGAACAATTAATCAATTAGCATTAAGTTTTTATGTTCTTGGTAAGGGGGCCGATGGAAATTTAACAAAATTAAATGAGGCTACAAAACAAAATCTTAAAAATTATATATCGGAATACAGAATATTAACGGATGCTATTAATATATTAGATGGTAATATAATTAATATTGCAGTTGATTTTGAAATAGTAGTTTTACCCGGTTATAACGCCAATGAGGTTTTATTAAAATGTATTGCGGAATTAAAAAATTATTTCAATATAGATAAATGGCAAATAAATCAACCTATATTATTATCTGATATATATGTATTATTAGATTCGGTCGATGGTGTACAAACGGTATTAAGACCTTCTCAATCGGGTGAGGGTGGTTTACAAATAAAACGGGTTGATGGTGAAAATTATAATATAAGTGCAGCCACAAAAAATGGTATTATATATCCAGCAAAAGATCCTTCTATTTTTGAATTAGCATCTCCTAATTCAAATATTAAGGGTAGAGTAGTTCCGTTATTTTAGGGAGAAATAAATGATTTATAGAATATATCCTCAAAAAGATACTACAATATATGAAGATAGTGATAATCAATTACGAAATGTAAGTAATGATGAAATACTTGAAGTAAGAAAGTATTATGACCAATATAACTCATTTGGTGGTAATAGTAGAATTTTAATTCAATTTGATGTAAAACATATATCACAATCATTATCATCAGGAATTATTTCTGGAAGTAATATTAAATATTTTTTAAGATTAACATCCACCGAAGAAACGGAAATACCAACAAATTATTCATTAGAAATTTATCCAATATCTCAAAGTTGGACGGATGGTGTTGGTAGGTATATAAATGATCCTAAAAATGAAAATGATGTAAATTGGGTTAATAGCCAAACCAATGTATCTTGGAGTTTAGCATCGGGCGATGCGACATCTTCCTTTTTAATAGTTAGTGGTGGTGGTAATTGGTACACATCATCTGTAAACAATACAAAGTATTCACAATCTTTTGGTAGGACATTATCGGATATTAATTTGGATATAACAAATTATGTAACTGATATTATAAGTGGTAGTAGACCCAATAATGGATTTATTATTAAGTTACCAACTATTAAAGAAGAGGAATCGGGTAGTATTAGTTTTGGTTCTGCAAAATACTTTTCTTCAAATACAAATACTATTTATTCCCCCATATTAGAAACCCGCTGGGATAATACCATATTTACAACAGGTTCACTATCTTCCCTATCTTTGGATAATATTATTGTTTATTTACCAAAGTTAAAATCTAAATACTTAAATACTTCAAAAGATAGGATTAGAGTTGTGGGTAGAGAAAGATATCCTCAAAGAACATTTGGTAATAGTGGTGGATTATCTACCATAAAATACTTACCATCATCATCTTATTGGTCTCTCCGTGATGCGGAAAGTAAATCATTTATAATTCCGTTTGATACTACTTATACAAAGTTAAGTTGTGATTCCGAAGGTAATTATTTTGATTTTTGGTTTAATACATTACAGCCTGAAAGATATTATGAGTTTTTAATTAGAGTAGATACTGATTCTATTTCTAATTATTGTATAGATAATTTTTATTTTAAAGTAGTTAGATAATGGAACGAGAAATAAAAAGAAATGATTTTGGACAAATAGTTTCGTATGAAATAACATCTTCTAATGAAGAATATGGTAAGGTTTATCTTGAATCCGGTGTAGTTAAATTTGATGAGGATTCATATAACGAAAAATACCCGTTAGAACTAAATAATTTTGAATTACAATTTGAGCCCGTTTTAGTGGCATTCGATATTACACAAAATTCATTCCCATTTTATGAGTTTGGGTATAAAACCGCAAGTACCGTATTATCAAATGGAGTTTTTCCTGTGTGGGAAATGAAGGGATTATCTGTTTCTAACGTTGGTGCGGGTAATTCTCATCCAGGCGCATGTAATAGGTGGGCAGATGAAGAATCATATTATACTACCAATCCTATATGGGAAATATCAATTGATAATTTTATATTTAAAGATTCCGAAGGAGTAACTGCGCTTGTTTTTATGGATGATAATAAAAAAATGGCTTTTATGTCATTGGGAGTTAAAAGGTCTTTTAAGCTTGAAAAAGGTACCGGTAAAATATTAGATATTCATATATGTGATGATACTGGTCCAATACCATTATTAGATAATTCTACTTTAAAAAATTTTATGGTTGGATCTGATGAAAATTCAAATAATTGGAAAAGTGCAGGACCTGATAGGGCGTTTGCGGAAAGACGGGATGAGGCAAATTTTTGGATAACAAAAACAATAGAAGAATTGGGTCCGGGTGATTATATTTACAGATTTGAAAACGATAATCAGTCCACCAATCCAAATGGGTATCCTATACCAGACACACAGGCGTATGCTATTGTTTTAGGTACGGGTGATACTTATTGGAAGGCATTTCAAGCAGGTAGTATGCGGAAAGCATTTAAACTTGAAAAACGTACCGGTAAAATTTTAGACATCAGAGATGATCCAACATCAACACCAAATGTTTATGCTAATAACAATAATATATCCGGATATACAGAAATACGCGGACCACAAGATGTTACTGATAGACGGGTTGGTTCGTGTAATGATGCAAGACCCGATACAATGTGTTATTTGAATGGAAAAGAATTATGGGAATTACAAACAAATGATTTTATATATGATGGAAACCGTAATATTGTAAAAGATCCAAACAACGATCAATGGATTATATTTCAAGGAAGTGGTAATTCATATGGTGTTAAAAGACGTATTAAAGTTGATAAAAGTAATGGTAAAATTTTGGAAATTGAGATATGTCCCAATTCATATGGAGTTCCTATGCCAACTAATCAGATTACAAACCCAATGTGGAATATGATAGGTGGTAATCCGGATGCAACGACCGAATGGGATGCAGAAACTGGTGGTGCAGCATGTAATAGATATAAAACATATCATACTTATTGGACGTTTAATGATATAACATTGTTGGGAGTTGGTGATTACATTTATAAATCACCGAATAATGGTCTTGCATCAAACACTTTTATACCAAATAATTTTAATACTAAATGGTTTGCTTTTCAGGCGGGTGGTAGAAAAAGGGCTTTCAAAATTGAAAGAGGAACTGGTAAAATTTTACAAACACATGATTGTTAATAATAAAAAGGTGCATAAATGTCTTTAAACATATTTGAAAATATAGATGAGGTTTTAGGTGTTGAACCATCTTTTGGTGAAACATTTACGTCTGAAGATTTTAATATTATAGAAAAAGAATATGCAAATATAGATTCTACTATAGATAAAGAAATTAAAACAACTGTAAGGTATTTTAGTGGGGTTGGTTATGTTGGAAAATCTGCAGGATTGTTAAAAGAAATTCACGTATATTATGATGATGAGTATTTAGAATCCGTTTATGATGAACCTATACAATATGAAAATGATGAATTTTATTTTAAGCCAGAACAAGATTTACGATTAATGGGATTTGAACAAGGCAGTTATAATATGGTGTATAATACCATGTATAAATTTGCCGGAGATGTTCAACAACCACAAATGATTATTGAAGAAATATCATCCGATAGAACCGAGATTAAAATCAAAATTAGATCAAAATATCCAAATCAAAACGAATTACAACAATCATTAATTACACTAAAAGAGTTTTATGATGATGAAAAAATGTACAATTCTCCTGTATTTGGTATAGGTAAAGAACAATTTGTATTAAATTGTGGTCAAAATAATATATTTGATATATCACACATACTTTTTGAAGGAACTAAATCTAAAAATATACCATATCCCACATCTAATTTTAGAGGATTACCAACTATTTGGATTAAAACACAAATAACTTCTGGTGATGGTAGGAGGGGTTCTTACTTTGTAGAATATTATATTAATGGTAATCAACCAACGAATCGTGGTGCTTTTTGGAGGTTGGGTGCACCACCATCAATTTCTACTGTAAATGAAACCCCACCTCAATTAGATGAGTTTGAGAATTTAAATTGGTATATAGAACGATGGACAGAAACTGATTATACAAAAGGATTTTCATTACCACCTCACAATTTTTCACAAGATTATATAGGAGCACCACTATATTTTTGGCACGGAATACCAAACTTTAGTAATTCAGGACCATCTATAGATGCCCAACTATCCACTATAAATAATACGGTAGATACACTAATAAACAACCAAAAAAATAAAAGACAAGAAAAGTGGGAACAAAGATATATTGCAGGATTGGCAGTTGCCACCGGTATTTCGGTAGGAGCGGAATATGATCCACCAGGAGCTGGTTTGGGATATGTCGCGGCATCTGCTGCAGCGGGGGCAGCTGTTGGTTATGGTGCTTTTTGGGCAGGTACTAGCATTATATCCACTGCTGCATTGGGATTATCGGCAGTAGCAACACCTATTGCAGTGGTGGCAATTCCAGCTGCATTGATAGCAGCGGGTATTATGATAGGTAATAAAGAAACATTTGAAGGTGAATTAGAAAGAACATTAAAGGCGTATGAAGAAATAATAGTCTATCATAGAAATTCTTTGAATACTCAATTTGGGGGTACTGAATGGGAGCGTGGTTCTGCGTTGGGTGAATTATCATTAAATACGATTAATGCTGCAAATTTTTTAATAGATGAATGTAAAAGAAATATAGAACAATTAGATAGAGAGTATGATGCATTGCCTAATCGTAAAAAAAATAATGCAGAGGGTAGAATAATTGAAAGATATTTAAGGGTTCACTCCGTAATAGCTTTACAGGTAAGAGCGTGGATACGTGCACAAAAATTCTTACAAGAGTTAGGATTAAGCAGTTATGTTGCACCTGATAATTCTGAGTTTGGAGTTTATGCAATTGCAGATGAATTTTTAGATCTTAATTTAGATTTAAAACCCATTCCTAATTTTAATAATAGACTTAAAATTTGGATGAAGGGGCCACAATATAGAGTAGTAAACACACTATCAAACGCTCAATATGGATATACAAATTTAATAATAAAATTACATAAACCTATTTTAGATGAAATAAATTTAGGAACTTCCGTTGCAATTTATGGTAGGTTACAAAAATCTTTTATTGAAAAAATAATAGCTTGGAAATCAATACCTATTTTATTAGAACCTTTTTGGTCAGAACCAAACTTTAATATCAATCTTTCAGAAATACAAAATTGGTCCGATACAAAATACAAATCTTGGGGAGATTTGGTATCTGATAATGTAACCGTTAGTGATATGGTGGTTGATAAATTTTTTAGTATAATTTTAAGAAACTTAAAGATAGATTATTCTAATTTTTCAAATTTTATTAAATATTCATCGGCAGTTCATAGAGTTGATAATTTTAAAAAGAAATATGTTGCTGCGGGTGGAAACATTACATTTGCTATTCGTAAAAAATTTGATCCATTTGAAGAGTGGGTTTATTCATTTAATGAAAATTCAGGTTCATTAAATTATTCTCATTACAAATTAGATAATAGTATTAAATCTTTAAGTGCGTTTAATTATGATATTGATGATTGGTATGAGGGGGCACATAGTTCGGCATCATTATATGATTCGCAAAATACTTCTAAATTATCAAGTTTAATTCCCTTTGGAATTGCTGCAGATCAAAAAAATGATGATTATGTTAAATTTGTAGATGTCGTTGGTCATTTTTTTGATATAATATGGAACGCAGTTAGAGAAATTACATCCACCACCGAAAGACAAGAGCATCCCGATGATGGTATGCCAGATAATTTATTAAATACAATAGCAACTTCATACGGGTGGAAATTATCAGATGGGTATGGTGATTCACTTTTATATGAATATTCACTTGGTGTAGATAGTAGTAATACACCATTAACATCAAGTGTTACAGGTAGCCTTTATGATGCAGATCCATCCGTTTCCGGCTCCGTTATAGTAAAACCCAAATCTGCGGTTAGATATGAAATATGGAGAAGGATAATAAACAACTTACCATACATTTATAAAACGAAAGGAACAAAAGAATCTATTAAAGCAATATTGTCTTGTTATGGAATACCTCAGCAGTTTTTAACAGTAAAAGAATATGGTGGACCGATTATAACGGCAAGTTTATCAGTTCATGATAATCAGTTTTTTGTTGGGGGGGTGTTACAAAACAATACTAATAATAAAGTTAGATTTGAAAGTTCTAGTTATATTGTTAATGCAACAATGTTAAGTCCTGATCATTCATCTTTAAATAGGCAATTTGATGATGCACCATTGGACTCTAATTTATTAGGTGTTTATTTTTCCACAACCGATACATTAAATACTCATATGTATTCGTGGAGTTTTCAATCTACGGGTAATTACTCAATAATAGATGATTGGATTGGAGACCCTATTGATAGGAAAAAAACATATTATCCATCATTACGAATAACATCTTCCAAATATTTTGATTATTTAAATTCGAGTGAGGGGATTACATATCAAGATATATCACCTGTAAACTTATTGTTTAATTTAGTATCAAATTTTGATGATAGTGTATTTTCTCAAATAGAACAAATTGTTCCTGCAAGAGCAAATTATTATTCCGGTATATTGATTGAACCCCATATATTAGAAAGAAACAAAATACATTTTACTGCAGATGCAACAAAAACCGATTTAACATTAAAATCAAATATACCTATTATTAATAAAATAAAAACAAATAGTAGTGTTCAGTATAATTCAATGAATGTAAAATACACCTCATTAAATACATTAGGAAATTTTGCATATTTGACCGGAAATACAAAAACATATCAAAGTAAGCAAACTCCATATTTTTCTGGAATTTTAACTTCAACCGGAACTATTTATAATACATCAACACCATTTACAATTCCAAATGTTGTGTATAAAGCCCGTAAATATAAACATGCATTTATGACAATTGATAGAGGTATTTTAGGACCTACTAGTTCAATAAATAA
>Ga0214923_10004736_pt1 | contig 16246 bp, 18 predicted proteins | sample LL1510_MetaG_FD_177993 | JGI IMG/M metagenome (GOLD analysis project Ga0214923, IMG submission 177993) | Freshwater microbial communities from Lake Lanier, Atlanta, Georgia, United States - LL-1510 | ecosystem: Environmental > Aquatic > Freshwater > Lake | place: USA: Georgia | collected...
CATACGAAAAAAAAAAGCGGAGGCAGAAACTGCGCGCAAAATAAAAGCGGATGCAGAAAAACTCTTGTTACAAGAAAATAAGAAATTGCAGGAAAAATATGATAAGATGGTGGAGAAACATAAACGTTACGGTGCTTTGCTAAATGAACTTAAAGCTTATATTGCTGAGCACTGTCCAAAAAAAAAATTGTTTAAGACACTGGGTGGACAAAGAAAAACAAAAAAAAGAAAATACAAGCGCTCAAAACATAGACATACTAAAAAACCAAACTAAAAATATAGTAAGAACTTAAACATATTAATCGCAATGAATATAATTAATATGTTTAATATCTTTAAAATAAATGATTTATCAAATAGTATAGAATATGATATCCGACAAATAGTTGCAGCCCAAATTATACAAAAATACGCTATTAAACAGTTTACTAATAAATTAGGAAAGAATTGGAAAACGGTTTTAAATTATAAATGGACTACCGAAGAGTTAGATTATTATTGTTATAGAAATAATATTATGGACCCAATGCACGATTATATTAATGAGTAATAAATGAAAAAATATGCAGAATAAGATCGTCCGATAATGATTTAAATATTAAATTAATCATTTTAATCCCTACTGGTGATGTATAAAACAACAATTTTTTATTATAAACAGCTTCATCAATAATATTTATAAATAAACAAGCTGGACTCCATTTATTCACGCACAAAATAGAATCGCAACATACACAATTAATAGGAAGAGTTGGAGGTTCTTTCTTTGTAATATTATTTTTTGAAAACATATGAGCGTATTCTATATTTTTTGGCGAGAGAAACTTCCGACTATTTATAACAGAAGTAATATTAGAACACCACTTTAAATAATTAGTTAATTGGAAATCATTTATTAAAACCTCTGGCGGACGAAATGGATAACTGTCTGTTACAATAAATTGCAGAAAAACTTTATTATAAATTATTACAGAGACTATTTTATTATTATTATTATTGTTATTATTATTATTATTATTATTATTATTATTATTATTTGTTAATAAAAAATTATATGAAAAATCTAAATCCCTTGTAAAATTATGTTTATAAGTTTTATTAAACTCATTAAAAAATCGTTTATTAGACATTTATATTAGATTACTATTACATTAATAGTTTAATTTGTTTTAATTTGTTTTAATTTGTTTTCTACACTAAAAGGAATAGTATTAGGATTAGGATTTGGAACATCAAAATTAATACCAATAATATTATGACTAATATAGTCTCTAATAAATTGCGATGATTTAATAGTAACAATACCATTAATCCAGCCATTATCACTTGCTAAATCATTCACAATGTTCTCACTTCCAAAATAATTATGAGCTAGAATGCCCAAATTATAAGAATGTCCAATCCCAATTACCCAAGAACCATTTAAGTTAAATGTAAAATAATTATCTAATAAAATACTATAAATTTCATCGCAATTTTCTTGTTTGGTTTCAAAAACATTGCCAGGAAACATCCAAATCCCGTGGGTAATAATTGGATGCCATGGAGTAATTTTAAGGCCTTTATTCGTTGATACCATATTAACACAACCACCAGTAAGTATTTTAAGAATACACACAATCTTGGCTTCTTTAAGTCCTGATTTAATATTATAAGGGTCGGCAAGAGACAATACTTTGTCCCCTTTTTTTAACTCTTTCACAAGTTTAAAATCTCCATTTGCAAGTAACATTTTAGAGTCGCCACTAAAACAGCCACCATTTGGATCATTATATACAGCCATATTAATATAGTGAGTAGCAAGTGATGGCGCTGCGCCGCCAAAAGACCTATAGAGTGGGTTCTGTGAGCTAGACGGTGAGCTAGTCTGTAAACTAGAACGAATAGATGGAGTTGGAGGAGGAATTGAGTCAAAGATATCGCTCGCTTTATTAACAATTTCATTAAAACATTGCCCGCCAAAGTCGCACGCCATATCTTTAAAATTGGGCTTCATTTGTTGATTAAGAGACCGAATAAACTGGTCTAAATAATAAACTCCCCATTTTTTATAATATGCGTCATTTTCAATACACATTTTAACTTGACCAACGCTATTTTCATCGCCAAAAATATTTAAAATTAATTTATTCACACTTTCGTTATTGCGATTATTTGATGTTAGAGTTTGTTTAAGAGCATCTAATAATGACAAAGCCTTCATTGAATCATTTAGATTTTTAGATTTAATAATATTAATAATTGTTTGAATTGTTAAATATCGCATTTCATGATAAATAAAGTTATTATTTGCTTGCATATTAGAAGAATTATTAATCGGAGTTAGACTATATTCCTCAGACTTATATAATGTGTCACCAATTTTATAGGTATAAAAGAATGAATTATCAGCGCTATTAGGTAGATTAATAATAATATCACGAGATTGTTGATATTGAAGTGTTCCAATGTCATAAGTTGTAACATTAGTAGAGGCATCATATTTATCTTGAAAATCTCCAGAAATTGTAAGTTTAGAGTTTTGGCTAGTTCGGCTGGATGTTTTAATATGTAACTGCAAGTTAACAACAATAGTTGTTAAGATAGTAGCAATAAAATTACAAAATACAGTTGCAATCATTGAACCATCCGGAATATGTCCGTGCCCACCATTTGCAATTTTGGAAATATTATAAAGTAAATCTTTCTCTAAAACATAACCGAATCCAAATGTATAAATAGGAGAACTAAAATTTTTAGAAATACGGAGTTGTTTTAATGTTTCTACAATTCCACGAGCAGGAGAGATATTTGGAACCCCATCGGTTAACATTAGAATTGAACCATTGCGACTTTTATCATCTCTCGCCTCAAGAAGTTCAATTGCTTTCACCAGCGCACCATAAATATTTGTTTGACCATTTGGTTTAATTGTATTAATAAGCGTGTCTATTTTAGTTTTGTTAACTTCAACCATAAGCTGCAGTTCAAATAAAACATCAATAGAATGATCGAAAATAATAATAGCTAAACGCGAGTCTTTATCAAGCGTCTTTGCAATTGTTTTTGCCGAATGATTCACAATATCTTGAACGGTAAACCCGTTTTCAACACAATTGCCGCCAGCATCTTTAGCTTCAATTGCTTGATGCATTGAACCCGAATGATCAATTACCAAAATAATATCCTGAGGTAAATGACTAAAATCTTTTGGAATTGTGGTTTCATCAATATTAAATGAAAGTAATGCTTTAGTTTTGTTATTATTAAAACTTAGTGAATTGGTTAATTTAATTTTATCATATACACTCTTAAATGATTGGGTAGATGGTTTTTTTTGTCTATTTTGAGCATGATATTTATCACATAAGTAACGAATGTTTGTATTCACTTTTAAATTATTAATTGTCATAGGTTCTCTAGTAATTGGAGAGGTTTGATTTATATTTAACCATTCTACAATCGCGCTTCTCTCATACGTATGTCCGTCATTCCCTTGAACCGGGTCTTTCATAATCGCCCCAGTAATAGAACACGTCAGGGATTCAAGGACGTCTTCTGAAAATGTAGTAGTATTACTAGTAGTATTACTAGTAGTATTACTAGTAGTCATAGAAGTGATAAACTGCAGCATAGATAATATACTAATTAAGTTAAATATGTTTCAATTTTTAAAAATAATAAATAATATAATAAATAATATAATAAATAATATAATAAATAATATAATAAATAATATAAAGACAAGCCACTAGTATTATATGTAAAGGGATGCGCATTATTAATCCCGCCCTGCTCGCGTAACTCAGCCCGGTTAGAGTGTTGGTCTTATGAGCCAAAGGCCCGCGGTTCAAATCCGCGCGTGAGCATGAATATAGTAATATTTATATTTATATTTTAAAGCTTCCGTAGTGTAGTGGTTATCACAAAGGACCTTGAATCCTTTAACACCAGTTCGAATCTGGTCGGAAGCTATTTAGTCAACTAAAAGTAACATATGTTGACTGCAAAAGCACAGATGCCCGAGTTTGGTCTAAGGGGATAGACTTAAGATCTATTGTCATAAGACGCGTGGGTTCGAATCCCACTCTGTGCAAGAGCTCCGTTAGCGCAGTTGGCTAGCGCGTGCGGCTGTTAACCGCAAGGTCACTGGTTCGAGTCCAGTACGGAGCGATTATTGTAGTATGATTACATCTATATACTAATACTTGCCTTTGTAGCGCAATTGGATAGCGCACCAGACTTCTAATCTGGGGGTTGCGGGTTCGAGTCCCGCCAGAGGTAATCTTCAAAGAATATTCAAATTATAATACAATAGTAAATTGTATTATAATAAAAAACAATTATTTGTTATTTTGTTTAAAATATTTTAATGGTTTATATAAATGATCTTTACAATGGTTTTTCTTGTTTTTATAATTAATTTTATAATGGTAGATTTTAGTTTATTAACAGATTCATTTAATTTAGATAATATTGTTAATGCATTTTATGAGCAATATAATAAAATTAAAACGTCATAATTATTAATTATGTTTTTGATATTTAGCATTATGATCTAGACAATCTAACCCTTCTAATTCTCTCTTTTTATTATTTGTTTCTTTTGTATTTTTAGTTGGGCAATATAATTTAGTATGTCCCATCATATTACAATTGCTGCATTGTGTAGCCAATAATTCAGGACAAATAATAGGCCTATTAGGCATTGTCCAGTGTCTAACGCTATGATTATGTGGCGCAGGAATGCCTTTGTTATAGCAAAAAGTACAAATCATATAGTTGGTTTTAATATTAATAATAAAAAAGATTTAAATCAATTTTAATATTCAAATATTCAAATATTCAAATATTAGCAAACAGAGCAATTATATTTAAAAGTAATGTCTTTAATTAAATATATGCGCATATATCCGATATATCCAATATCTCCAGCATTATTAGTGCAAGGAGATTATTCTGGATTATATAATTTTTAATGAAATAATATGCCCATATGTCCAATATGTCCAGTATTATTACTACAAGGAGATTATCCGGGATTGTATAAAATGGCACAGAATGGTATTTGTTGTAGCAGATAGTAAAAATCATCTAGGGGTTTTAATAATAAAAATAAAAAAAATTACAAATCAATTTTAATCGTTTTAATTACCAGTAGAACCAAACCCGCCTTTCAGTCTTCGATTAATAGAGTTCTGCATTTCTAATTTTTTACTTGTAGAAACAATATTAATTAAAGTAGGATAAGTAATGTTTGGCGAACAAATTTGAACCAATCTATCGCCACAAACAACCTCAAAATCATCATTTCCATTATTGTCAAAACAAGCAATGATGTTGCCTCTATATCCAGAATCAATAATCCCTACAGAATTGGCTAACCGGAGAGGGGTTTTGGAACCGGTGCTTGATCTAGGATATAAATAATATCCGCAATGAGTAATTTTCTTTTCAGTAGCCGAATTATTCACAAACATCATAGAACAATTAATTCCTAAATCGATTTTATTACTTAAAGACCTGCCAGTAATACATTGATTTTTAATATTAAATAAATCGATTCCTGCATCAAATAATTTTTTATAATCTTTACTATTTTCTTCTAATACAGTATTGGTTGTTTCAGCCAATTTTTCATATTTTTCAACAATAGCATCTGGCACTTCTGGCGTTAAATAAATGTTTAATAAATAATAATCATTTAAAACAAACCGCGGAAACTCAAACGACGATGACATATTAAAAATATTATTTTATTCTATTTAAATCAATTTTCTATTTAAATAAAATAAAAAATATAAAATATAAACATAATTTACGATTTAATTAAATGGTAAAATGTAATTATGTTATAAATTTAAGTAGACGACCTGATAGATTAGAAAAGTTTTTAAAGAATAAAGATGTGACGTGTTTAAAAGAGGAACAATTTATTATATTTGCAGCATTCGATGGTTTAGATTATGAAAATGAGATAAAACGATTTGGGATTGAAAATCACATTATATTCCAAATAATGAGACATCATAACATAAGCGTCCCAAAAGGCGTATTGGGGTGTTTATTATCACATTTATTAGTATTACAAGAAATAATACAAAATACCAATATTGATGAAAATGATTATGTTGCAATTTACGAAGATGACCTTTTTTATTGCGATAATTTTGATAAAAAATATAATGAATATAAAAAAATAAATTGGTCAAATTATGATGCCGACTTTATATATACAGGGGGCAGATTTGACAAAGAGTTTGATTGTAGAAGGTCCTTTGATTTTAATTTAATGTTTGAAAAAACAGATACTCCAAACATAATTAAAAGAAATAATATGATATATAGAAATTTTAATTGGGATAGATGTACTTCTTCCTATGTCGTTAGAAAGAGTAGTTGTAAAAAATTAATAAAAACTATTATTAGTTCTTTTTTAACAATTGAACATGAAAAATTAAGATTTGAGGCAATTGATTATGTATATACGTGTGCTTATGATAAGTTTAATATGTTTGATTATATGCCACATTTATTTTTTTCGGATCTAAATTATGAATCAGATATTCAAGGAAATAATTTAAGAAATGTAATACATTTTTAATATTTTCTATGTAAATAAAATAAAAATAGAAAATTGATTTAATAATTATAATATATTAGTAATTATTATATGATTAGCAATAGCGACTTGAAGTATTTGGCTTTGGCAAGTTTTGAGGCGACAAAATCGACTCAACAGCATCGTCATGGAAGTGTTGCGGTTTCCTCTGGAAAGATCTGTGGTAAAGGATATAATTCTGGAAGAACACAATCTTGTGATGGATTTATTAATAATACTTGCTCGTGCCACGCCGAAATGGCTGCCCTCCGCAATATGTGGCACGCCTCGTGCTCGAAGGGAGAAAAAGTAGATAAACGGTGCAAATTACAAGGCCTTTAGCAAAACCACGCTGTATATTGTTCGAGTAGATGGTGAAGGAAATTATAGAAACTCTGCTCCGTGCATTAATTGCTATGAAATGATTCTCTCTTTAAATATAAAAAAAATGATTTATAGTATTGAAAATGATTTTATTTGTTGTAAGCCATCTGAATATTCAACAACTCATATAAGTCAGGGTAATCGATTTTTAGTAGCTTTAAAAAATAAAAATAAAAATAAAAATAAAATTGAAAATAATAAAATATTAAAATATTAAAATACACACACACAGAGAGAAATAAATGTTCCAAACCAAAAAATCACAGCCTTCCACAAATACTTCAAATAATTCAAATACTTCAACTAGAATTAAGACTAATATGTCTTTAACCGAATTAGTAGAAAGCAACTTTAAGAACAATAATCACTCAAACAAACAAAACAATTTCAACAAACAAAACAATTTCAACAAACAAAACAATTTCAACAAACAAAACAATTTCAACAAACAAAACAATTCAAACAAACAAAATCAGTTTAAAAACAATAACAATAACAATATGTTTTATAAAAAACCAAAGATAATTAAAGAAGAGTTTAAAGTTAAAATGGAAGAGTTTCCAGTGTTAGTAATCCAATCTCAATCCCAAACTCAATCCCAAACTCAACCCCAAACCCAAAAGTATAGTGAGAAACTGCAATCCGTTAAAGTGGAGCAAGAAAACTATAAAATGAGAATATCAAAAAAACCAAAAGAATATAAAAAAAAGGACATACAAGATACTATTATTTCAGAATATTATAATCCAAGTCTAAATCTAAGAATCTTAAATGATCGACAAGAATATCGCGAAGAATTAAATGATATATTAGGTGATATTTCACCTTATTGGAACAATATAACTCAAGAAGAATTGTCTGAATTAGAGGATGAAGAATTACTAATTAGCGATAATGATGATGAATATAATTATAATATTATAGAAGATTGGTAATAAGTTTAACCATAGTATTATTATTCTAATATTATTATTAGAATAATATGATAAACAACAACAACAACAACAACAACAACAACAACAATGATGAAATCATACTTTTTTTCTTATATGTTAATAATGATAATGAATTATACAATATAAAAAAACAAAAAGAAATAATCAATGATGGAGTTTTCTCTCAAGAGAGACAACTGCATATTATAAGAGAAAATCAATATAACAGTTTAAACTTCCATCAATTAATAGCAACCTCTTATTTTAATTTTGATCTTAATGAAGAAGAGATAAACAACATATTTGCTAGCAATGATAAAATTAATCAAATTAATCAAATTGATCAAAATGATAAAATTAATAATAATTTTTATAAAACATTAAATATCGTAGATACAATAGTATTTAAAAAAAGCATATTTAAATCTATAAATAGCGTATTTTATATTTATAAAAACTATTTTTCACAAAATACAACAAAAAAAATAATTTTACAACCAAAAAAACAAACCAGAAAAATAAGCTATACAAACTTATTAAAATAATTATTAAAATCGTTTAAAAAGATAACATTAATATTAATAATAGTCTACGAATGATGATGTTAGCACAACCATCTGCGCCTTTAAACTATGATACAGTATATTTAATTAATAATCCAAAAAATGTAACAAATGTAACAAATGTGACAAATGTGACAAATGTGACAAATGTGACAAATATAAATGATAGATGGTGTGCACAAGAAATATTTACTTCTTTTTTTAATACTTTAACTAATTGCAAAAATATTCATATATTAAAACAACAGTTTGAAAGCTTATTTGTAGGTATTTTTTTAAGCTCAAACCCAGAGTTAAATAAAATGAATACTTTATTTTATAAATTAATTGCTTATACGAGAGATATTAAAGCATTAGGAAATTATACATATGGCTATATGTTAGTAGTTGAATTATTTAAACTAGGAAATAGATATGAAAAAGAAGTAAATAAAGATGTAATTCAAAATAATGCTTATTTAATATTTGAAATGTTTGTTAAAAAATACGGTTCTTGGAAGGACGTTAAATATTTTTTAAATTATTATGTAGAAGATTTACATAAAGACAAAAAATCAGATTTAAGCAATGATTTTTTTATTAAAAAAATTGTAAAAATGGTATGTAGACAAATGAAAGATAACTCTAACACTTTAATTGCAAAGTGGATGCCTCGAGAGAAATCTAATAAGTTTGGATGGCTTACTCCATTATTTGCTCGTGAATACTATAGTGAATGGTTTTCAGAAACAATGAGTGCTGGACAATATAAAGCAGCAACGCGAAAAGCTTTAACTCATTTCAGACAATTAATTTCAGGTTTAAATAAGGAAAAACAAAATGGTAAAATTACTTATAATAAATATTTAAACAAACCAATGGATCAGACAATGGATAATAATATGAAGTCTTGGGAAACAATTGTAAAAGAATTAACAAATATTAGATATAATGATTTAAACAATTTAAAATATTAAAATATTAAAATATTAAAATATTAAAATATAAAATATTAAAATATAAAATAATTATTTAAACATATTTAGACAATTTAGACAATTTAAAATATTAAAATATTATCATAATATATAAATGGCTAAAACTCATCGTAAATTATCGAAATTCAACATCTTTATGAAAGGTGAAATAAAACGCGTTAAGAAAATGCACTCAAATGTATCGCATAAGCAAGCGTTTAAAATGGCTGCTCAAAATTGGAAGTCGCATTCTGGAAGCGCTCATTCTTCGCCTGCCCATAAATCAAGAAGAAGACATAGAAAGAAATAAATTGTGTTAATACTTTAATACTTTAATACTTTAATACTTTAATACTTTAATAATAAATTGAAATAATTTATTATTAAATAAAATACTATATATTAGAATAATTTAATATGATTACAAATACTGATATAGAAGAGTATATTAAAGTTTTAACACCAAAAGAACGCATCGCTTTAGATAAGGCGAGAGAATTATTAAAAGACTCTTTTAATATAGAAAAAAGTATAGGGTTTATAAAATGGAAAACAATTCAAAAAAATAAAATATAAATTACTCATTTAACTCATTTAACTCATTTTACTTTTAAATGTTTTATAGTCAATATCAATATAATCGCTATTAGTTTGTTCGCTAGAGTTTAAATGAGCATTAGAAATAGAATTATAATTATACAATTTACCTTTATAAACAAATCGATTACATTTTTCAGGAACAGGGAGTTGCTTTGTTTTAATTCTTAATTTATGATCTATTGATTCTTTTTTGTTAACGTCTTCTGTTTTTAGTTTAGCAAAAATACTATTATTATAGTCTTCTTTTTCATTTGCAAACATTTTGAAGACTTTAATAATTTCTTCTTTTGTATTTAAAAGTAAAAGTTTACAGTCATATTCGATAACAAACTTGCGAGCACAAACTTCTAAATAATTATATGCAATATCTTTAAAATCAGAATAGTAAAAAAATGCTTCTTTATTAAAGTCATATCCTAAATATACCATTCCATCGGGTGTTTTTTCTTTAATTATTTTATTTTCAAGAATCTCAAAATTATCAATTGTATTATCTTTCAATTCATAATACTCTTTTAAATATTTACTATTAAAAAAATCCTCTTCATCGCTATCATAACCATAAATTAATTTATATTCATTTTCTAAATTATTTAATAACATACGGGATGTAATAAATACTGCTAGAAACGAACTTGTTACAAAAACACCACCACAAATGAAGAGATTTTTAATAAATAAATTGCTATAATTATATAGTAATTCTGGCTCTAAAAAATGTGACATAATAATAGAACAGTTATTAATCATGACTATATATAATTGTATATAGTCATAACTATTTAAATATTTATTTATTTAAACTAATTTAAAGTAATCTATTGAAAATAGCCATACTAGCATAATATGTTACAATCGCTATTAGTATTAAAAAAAGAAAGGTTTTATATTTGCATAAAAAAAGAAATATAGCACTTATTATTCTTTCAAATCTCATAATTTTATATATTTACTTTATTATAATAAATATTTATTAATATTAATAAATATTAATATTTATTAATATTTATTAATATTTATAGTTTATTTAATCCTAATAGAGTTGACCATTCTTTTGCTCGATTTTCCCAACTACATGACATCGCATACGCTTTACCTTTCTTTTTAATTTTATTTTTTAATTTTTTATTATTATTTAAATCCAAAATTGTTTGAATTTCAGTGCCTGAATTAACTTGAATACCATAGTTATTCATTGTATTAACTAGACCGCCTAATGGATAATATAAACAAATAACTTCTAACCCCAGCATTTCTAATGCTGTAATACAAGAGGTTTCATAAAATGTGGTTGTATATAACCAATATTCAGCTGTAGAAATTAAATTATATAATTCAGTTGAGTTTAATTTGCCGTGATGTTTAATCGTAGTAGGGTTTTTATTAATAATTTCTAACATTTTAAAATCATTGTCATTTTTTGGAAAATCTTCATAAGATGCAATATCCAAAGAAGCATCCGGAATCGCTTTAATAATTTGTTCCCATAAGTTTAATAAAATAATTAATCCTCTTGCGCTTGAAGAGGTCCATACAAACTTATTTGCTGTTTTGTTTATTTGATTTAAATGGATTTTTAATTTATTTGTATCAATACCATTATTAATTATAGCAATTTTATTTTTTAGAATTGGATGAACAATTATAGTATTTGTCACGTGCCATTCAGTCAAGCAAACTGCTTTATCTATATATTTATTATTGGTTTCAAGAATTGTATTAACTGCTAAATCTGTAAAATTATTTAACAAACAAGTATCATGCAGCATTAAATATAATTGGTAACATTTAATATTAGAAAACATAAAAAAGAAAGATACATATCTTGATACAATTATAGTATGAAAAGTTTCGTCATCAAACATTTTTTGTAATTTATTACGATTGATATAAGTTATATTATTTACTACTTCATCTTCAACATCTCCGCTTATATATATTTGATACTCTTTTGGTAAATGCTTTGCAACATATGACACTGCTTTTTCGGAACCTCCAATTGCATTATTATTTATATAAGTTTCATTCCATAATTTTGTGCTAAATCCTGTCCATATTAATATTTTATTTGAAGCTTGTTGTAAACTACATTTTGTTATAAGTTTATTTGAGTCAGCCTCTAAATCTTTCTCTTGATTCTCTTGATTATTAGTAGACAAAAACAAATATTTATTATTTAAATATTTAAACTTAATTGAAGAATAACTTTTATAATTTTTAGATATGATAGTCCATAATTCTTTAATCAAATCTGGTTTACTAGTAAGATAGCTATCAAATATTATTAATAATTTATCTAAAAATGGTTTATTATCTGGATCTAAATGCACATTATAAGCATAACATTTAAAATTATTAAGAGTAATCTCTAAATAAATATTATTTAAAATTAAATATTTACAAGAATAATAACCGCTCATCCATTCAGAAATATAACATGCTGCTATAGAGTTTAAATAATGATTGTCGTGTGCTCTTGAGTTATCCAAAAATAACTTACTTGAGACATTATTTATTGTAAAATCTTTAATTTGTTCATGAAGACAATAGAGAGCAAAATAATTTTTTTTTTCAAAATAATAGTCCATAATTTTTAACACTGCTTCTCTCCGTTCTTTATCATAAGTTATAGCTTTATACCAATAGATTAAAGCCTCTTCTATATTATTTAGATGTTGATATAAATTACCAACTGTAAGTGCTGCATTATATTTTTCTTGAATCCAAGTATCATACTCTAATACTTTTGTGTAATAAAAAATTGCTTTCTTAGAATTGTTAGCATCTCTAAATGACTGAGCACAATAATATGTGTATCTAGGTAATAAATCATTATTGTTTTTTGAGGTTATAATATGATTAATTTCTTTTTCTAATAAAATAGCATCATTTAAATATTTATTTGGATTTTTATTTCTATTTCCTTCTCTCCCCGAGATTATAAAATAATCTCCTTCAATTGTTTTTTCGGAATTAATTGGTTCTAACGGTTCTAGATATTCATGCAATATACCTTTAAAATGCCACTTTTTTCTATTATTAATTAATAAAGGTCTAGTATATTTGCAAGCATTGCTCCCAAAAAATAAACTATATTTATCATCAATTAATTTTGGCAGTTTAAAATTACCACTAATAGAATCGTCAGCATCAAAAATTAATAGATATTCAGTTTTATTATATGCAGCTTCCAGTGCTAATGTACGATTCGAACCAAAATCCTTCCAACTATGATAACATAATTCACCAGGAATATTTTTTTTATTAAAAAAATCAATAATAATAGAACAGGTATTATCAGTAGATCCAGTATCACATATTACCCAATATGCAAATGTTATATAACTGCATAAATTATTTAATGTTTTTTCTATGATTGATGATTCATCTTTAACTATCATATTTAAACATATTGAATTATTCATTGTATATTTTTATAAATTATTTTTTATATTGTTATTTATTTGTTATTTATTTCTTTTTGTTTTTCTCTCTATAATCTTTTGTTTCTTATGTGATTTTCTTTTTGTTTTATTTTTGACTTTATTAATTACATTATTAGAAGCTTCTGGTTCTGGTTCTGGTTCATTAAAAGCTTCTGGTTCTGGTTCATTAGAAGCCTCTGGTTCTGGTGCATTAGAATCATCAATAATTAATTCTATATTATTACTACAGTTACTAGAATCGTTACTAGAATCGTTACTAGAATCGTTAATTTCCAATTTGTCTAAAAAAGTTCGAGTATCATTCTTATTTTTATTAATATTTATTAATTCTAATAAATCTTCATCGTTTAATTTTGCAGAACTTGCTTGTTGTGTAGAATTATGAGAGTTAATAAAATCTATTAAATAAGTTAATGTTTCAAGGTCTGCCAAGTTAATTGTGCCATCATTTTTAATAATTTTATTAATACTGTATAAATTAAATAATTCATCAGAATTAATTGACATTATTTTATATTATATTAATGTTTTATTTTTTTTTGACTTTTTTAATTCTTTATATTTTTTACTATGAAGCTTTAATTGTTTTACTATATTGGTGTTTAATTTTTTTGTAAAATTATGATACTGTAAATAGTGATATAACTTATTCTTGCCACGTCCTCTACCTCCAATGAGAACCCCTTTTTTTGGTTTTTTAAACATTTCAGTAACCATAGTATTTAATTTTTTAAGTGTAACAAACCCTAATTGTGATATTTTTTCTAAATTTTTTGTTTTTTTTACTTTACTCATTGAACTCATTGAACTCAAATCAATTAAATCCATAGCTGGTATATCTTCTACATTACCTAAATCTTCATCAGGATAATATTGCTTTGGTATCTTATCTTTTATTTGATCTATTTTATTTATTTTTTTAGTAATATTAAATTTTTTTTGTACTTTTTGTTCTTTTTCATTTAAATTACCAATAAAATCATCTAAAAAATTACCGCTTTTAGGTGTCGCAAAATTTAGTGGATATAAAGGTTTTATTTTTAACAAAGCAATTGCTAATTTAAAAATATTAGAATTTTTAAATTTTTGCAACTCTTTAATTGGTATTTTACTTGGATGATCTGTTATAAATTGATTAATATCTGTTATTGTTTTATTAATAATAGTTTCACGAAACTTTAATGTTAGTTCAAGACGTTTACTATAAATATATTCAAATGTATAAGGTTTTTTAAATTCAAAAAAAAACAACTGATATTCCCATTTCCTAATATTTTCATCATTTATATAATATTTTTTATATATTTCACCAACTGCATTTTCACCATGCATTTTAAATACTTGATCATTTAATTCAATTATCTGTGATTCCATATTATCTTTAGACCGACCAAAATCAATTATTAATATTCTACCTAAATCTTTTGGGTTTGTACCATCAGTTATATATTTATACTTTGAATTATACATAAAATTACCTAAGTGTATATCTCCATGAATAACTCCAATTGAGTGTAATCTGGATAATTCATAGCTTATAAAAGAATAAAGTTTATTATATTGTTGATATGATATGTTATATGATATTTTTTTAACATAATCTTTAAGAGGCACAAAATCTTCCATAAACTCCATAACTATACAACCGAGTTTAAAAATCATTTCTCTTCTCTCCAATTCTTTATCCGAATGCATATTTGATTCATAACCTAAAGTATCTATAATTTCATTTATTATCTTGTTTTTATCTCTTGTATCTTCTAAAAGATTTATTATATTATCGATTATTTTATTTTTATTTAAGTTTGTTTCATAATGGATTGGATACGGACAAACTGGTTCATAAGCACTTGATATTGTATTATAAGTTTGTTGATATACTTTTAATTGTAATAAATATTCTTTGACTAATTCAGATTCATCAGCTATTTCTATTATATTTTTACTACCTCGCAAAAATGGTGTAGTAAAATAATCATATGCATCAGCAGCAGCCGCAGCCACCGCCGCAGCCGCAGCTGCCGCAGGAAAATCAGAAGAAGAAGCTGCATAAGCTGCATCTGCTGCTGCAGCAGCATCAGCAGCTGCCTTTGCAGCATCGGCCGTGTGAAAAGGATCTGGATTTTTCATTGGAAAAAATTTAAATAATAAACTTCTTACAGGTTTACCAAAAATATCTGAACGTATCTCAATAAATGGACTAATTATATCCGGTTTTAATGTTGCTTTAAAAGTAATGCACGATATTGATGAGTTTGTTAACATCTGAAATGTAGAATACTTTTGGTTTAGAAACACTTTAACTGCTTCTGGTATTGTCTTTATATTTTTTAATTCATTATTTAATAATAAACCTCCTTTCATTCTCTTATTATATATTAGTTAGATTTTTATATATTTAAGACAAAAAAAACTATTAAATAATTGATAACTCTAGCAGATTTTAAATATTTATTTAAATAGTTAAATATTTAAATAAATATTTAAATAAATATAAAAAAAATGTATATATTATATATAAATGAACAGTTCGTTTTTTAAAATGCGTCTAAATACTGTACCACACACAATGAATAAAGTAATGCACTCATTAAATATGGGTCCTGCTGGCCCAGCAGGCCCTCCAGGTCCTCCAGGTCCTCCTGGGCCTCCGGGTCCTCCAGGCCCTATGCCAATTTTTGAGCCAAGAGTGCCACTCCCAGAACCAGTGCCAGAGGTTGTGCCAGAGGTTGTGTCAGAGGTTGTGCCAGAGATTGTGCCAGATGTTGTGCCAGAACCAGTG
>Ga0214923_10004738_pt1 | contig 16244 bp, 14 predicted proteins | sample LL1510_MetaG_FD_177993 | JGI IMG/M metagenome (GOLD analysis project Ga0214923, IMG submission 177993) | Freshwater microbial communities from Lake Lanier, Atlanta, Georgia, United States - LL-1510 | ecosystem: Environmental > Aquatic > Freshwater > Lake | place: USA: Georgia | collected...
CTTTTTTGGTCAGCATTTTGCTTAGCTTCCGCGGTAATCAGGGTGTCTTTGCTGCGTTGTGCTAATGGAATGGGATTGTCGATGGTCAGTTCATTATGAACACGACGCACGTTGGCCGTGCCTTGGGCTATCTTTTCTGCGAGAAGGCGTACCGAAGACAGTGGGGTTTGTCCTGCCAATAAGACGATTTGGTTATAGCTTGTAACAACAATGCGAGAACCATGAAAACGTGGATCTTTAGCAATGCTTGTGTTGATAATATAAAAAATCCGAGCATCTCGTTCTATCATACTCACCGTGCGGCGGTCATAAACAGCCAACCCTCCAGCAGCTCCTACTAGAACAGCGGCAGCACAACTGGTTAAAAGTGTGGTTATTAAGATAAAAATGTATTTATTTATTTTCATGATGTCCTCTAGTTACGTTCCTTGCCCAAACAACGATAAATCAATCAGATCACAAAAACAATGTAATATGAATAAATGCATTTCGCGAATTCTCGCAGCAGTGTCACCAGGGACTCGTAATTCGAGGTCTTCGGGCCCTAAATGATTTGCTATCAGCCCACCATCCCGACCATTAAGCACGATGGTGTCCATCCCCTTTTCATTGGCCGCGTTGATGGCTTGCAATAAATTATCTGTATTTCCTGTCGTTGATAAAACCAGGAGCACGTCGCCCTCTTGTCCAAAGGCTTGGATTTGACGAGCAAAGACTTGATCTTGATGGCCATCATGGATAATCGCTGTTAAAAAAGACAGGTCAGTGGATAAAGCCATCGCTGGTAATGGGGGCCTATCAACGTCCAGATGGTTTAACATTGCTGCCGAAAAATGCAGGGCATTGGCAGCAGATCCCCCGTTTCCACATAAAAGAATTTTCCTTTCATTGAGCAGACATGCAACCAAACGCTCCCCGGCTTGGGCAATTTTTGCAGAAAGACTATCTGCTGCTGCTATTTTATTTTCTATGCCCACACCAAATAAATGTTTAACACGTTCTTCTAATAAAGTCATGATTTACCTGTTAGAAATTAGAGCCAAATGCATTTTGAATCCACCTCATTTGAGGTGGTTGTCCTTCTAGGGCGATGACATCAAAACGAATCGGCTTGGTTTCTTTAAAATGATTGATTGATAAATAATGGGATGCGGTGTTTATTATTTTTTGTTTTTTGCTTTTGGTGACGCTAGCACTGGCACCCCCAAACGCATTGGATTTACGAGCGCGCACTTCAATAAAGACCAAGGTGTTTTTTTCTAGCATGATCAAATCAATTTCACCCAAACGTGAACGATAATTGCTGGCAACAAAACGTAGTCCTTGAGACAGTAAGTAGTTTTTTGCTTCCTCTTCGGCAAGAGCGCCTATTTTTATTGACATGCTGGTGTTTGGCCTTTGTAAGATTAATCGATTTGTGCGTAGAAGCCTTGTCCGTTAACCGGTTACACCTCTTCTGTTAATTGCTCTATCATTTGTTGCAAGGTCTGTAGATTATTGTAATGAATAATCAAGGTGCCCTTTCCCGCTCTTCCTTGTTTAATGTCCACTTTGGTTTGTAATTGTTTGGATAACACTTGCACGGCCTCATGGACGATGGGAGATAAATCCGTGGTTACTTTGGGGGTGGTTGAATGCTGCGCCTTGACACGAGCAACCAACGCTTCGGTTTCACGAACGGATAAATTTTTAGCGACAATGAGTTGTGCCACTTGATGTTGTTGGGCTTCATCTAACATCAATAAGCTTCGAGCATGCCCCATCTCTAAGTCACCGTGTTCCAACATCCGTCTGACCTCGGCTGTTAAATTTAATAGGCGTAAATAGTTGCTAACCGCTGTGCGTGATTTGCATAAGAGTTCAGCAACTTTTTGATGGGTGAGCGCAAATTCGGTGGTCAAACGGTGCATCGCCCTGGCTTGATCCATGGCATTTAAGTCTTCGCGTTGCAGGTTTTCAATCAAAGCCATTGCCATGGCGGTTTCATCGTCGACATCACGAACAATAACAGGGACTTCCGTCATCATTAATAATTGACAGGCCCGCCAGCGCCTTTCACCAGCAATAATTTCATAATGGTGATTGGGCAGCTCGCGCACAACCAGTGGCTGTAATAAACCTTGTTTTTTAATGGACTCTGACAGTTCAATCAAGGTTTCTTCATCCATATCCGTACGTGGCTGGTATTTCCCAGGCTGTATACTATTGATAGGTAATTTAATAAGATCACCATCGCTACTTTTATCGATGGTCTTGTGTGCATTGTCAGGCTTACTTAATAATGCAGACAAGTTTCGTCCCAAACCACTTCTCTTAACGGTCATCAGTTTCCCTTAAATACTAGTATCTTACTGCCCCAAATCGGTAGACGGAATAGGGACGGAAGACGACGTTTGTGCATCTATGATTTCAGATGCTAATACCAGATATGCTTTGGCACCCGGCGAGGATTTATCATAGTGGAGTGCGGGCATTCCATGGCTTGGTGCTTCAGCTAGTCGAATGTTTCTTGGAATAACACTACGATACAACTTGTCATTAAAATGTTCCAGCAATTGTTTTGAAACATCTTGGCACAATCGATTGCGCCCATCATACATGGTCCGTAAAACACCTTCGATGGATAAACGTGGGTTTACTGAACTTTTTATTTGCTCGACAGAAGCCAATAAAGCAGCCAAGCCTTCTAGTGCGTAATACTCACATTGCATGGGGATGAGAACAGAGTCTGCAGCCACCAGTGCATTAATGGTTAGCGTATTTAACGCGGGAGGACAGTCGATTAAAATATAATCGTAGTTGGTTTGCAAGGGCTGTAACGCTTTAAATAGATAGGTTTCACGGTGATGTTGTTGCATCAAACTGACCTCAGCAACGGTTAAATCCCCATTGGCAGGAATTAAATCAAAGCCTGCTGTGGTTGATAAAACCGCTTGCTCTGCTAGACAATCACGCAATAAAACATCATTGCAAGTTAAAACCAATTGATTTTTATCAACCCCCGAGCCCATGGTTGCATTGCCTTGTGGGTCAAGATCAATCAGTAAAACACGTTGATGGTTTGCTGCCAGCGATGCCGCTAAATTAATAGAGGTGGTGGTTTTCCCTACGCCGCCCTTTTGGTTCGTAATGGCTATCATTTTCGCCATGATTATTCCTTATCTATCCTTTTCAATGATGACGGCGCATCGCTCGCCATCGAGACCTTCGACTTTATATGTTTCTACCCGGTAAGGGTAATGGATTTTAGACAACTCAGATTCTGGGTAGACGCCTTTCATGGCAAGCCAAATGCCGTTGACTGCCACCATTTGCGTTGTCCACAAAATGAGGTCTTCTAAATCGCTAAAGGCTCGACTGATTACTGTATCAAATCTCGCTTCGGGGTGATAGCGTTCTGCTCGAGATTGTATGATTTCTATATTGCTTAATGCCAATACCCGTTTTACTTCCTGTAGAAACCGAGTTTTTTTGCCGTTGCTGTCAAGGAGGGTCATGCGTATATCGGGTTTAGCAATCGCAATAACGAGCCCTGGAAGGCCTGCGCCCGTGCCCACATCAATTAAATGCGAGCCTTTAATGAAAGGCATGATGCTTAAACTGTCTTTTAAATGACGCAAGATCATGGCGTCAATATCACGGATAGCGGTTAAATTGTAAGCTTTATTCCATTTATGCAGGAGTGAAAGATAGGTGCTAAGTTTTTCAGCCATCTTTTCCGGCTCAAGTGAGTGATGGCCAAGGGTTGCGGCTTTTATGGTGTCGATAAGGCTCATGCTATCACGGGCCGTTGTTTTTTAAGATGGATTAAAATTAACGACAGGGCAGAGGGCGTGATCCCAGAAATACGCCCTGCCTGGGCGATGGTCTGCGGCTTTATTTGGGTTAATTTTTGAATCACTTCAATTGAAAGGCCGGACAAGTCATGGTAATTAAAGTCTGTCGGGATTTTTGTGTTTTCATTTTTTTGCATCCGCGCGATATCGGTTAGTTGCCGCTCAATATATCCTTGATATTTACTTTGAATTTCTACTTGAAGTGCAACGGCTTCATCGACAGAGGGCAAATCCAAGGCGTCGATAGTCTGAAGGTGGTGATAGGATATTTCTGGCCGTTTTAACAAGTCCGTGGCTTTGCAATCATGGACCATGGGGGTTTCTAAAATGTCTTGTAGTTGAATATTATGAGACACACGAACCCAAGTATTGTTTAGTTTTTCTGAGGTTTGTTCAATGGCATCGCGTTTTTCACGAAACGCTTGCCAACGAACATCCCCTACCAGCCCAAGTTCGCGCCCTTTTTCAGTCAGCCGTAAATCAGCATTATCCTCGCGGAGCAACAATCGGTATTCAGCACGCGACGTAAACATGCGATAAGGTTCCTGTGTTCCTAACGTAATGAGATCATCAATCAGTACGCCAATATAGGCCTCATCCCGTCGTGGGCTCCACAAATCGCACTCTTTTGTGAACAAGGCCGCATTCATTCCGGCGATTAATCCTTGGGCAGCAGCTTCTTCATAACCCGTTGTCCCATTAATTTGGCCTGCAAAAAACAAATTTTTCAACGGTTTGGTTTGTAGGAAAGGCGTTAATCCTCGCGGATCAAAATAATCGTACTCAATGGCATAGCCAGGGCGAGTAATGTGAGCCTGCTCAAATCCTTTGATGGTTTTAACAAATTGGACTTGAACGTCAAAGGGGAGGCTTGTTGAAATGCCATTCGGGTAAATTTCGTGGGTGGTTAGCCCTTCTGGTTCGACAAAAATTTGGTGTGATAATTTGTCAGCGAAGCGCACAACCTTGTCTTCTATGGAAGGACAATACCGAGGCCCGACCCCCTCTATCGCGCCGGCATACATTGGGGACTGATGGAGGTTTTCTAAAATAATTTCATGCGTGTTTGCTGTGGTATAGGTGATATAACAAGGCATTTGCTCGGGGTGTTGCAAGGCATTGCCCAAGTAGGAAAAAACCAAAGGAGGGGTGTCGCCATGTTGAACTTGCATTTGACTATAATCAATGGAACGGCCATCAATGCGTGGAGGGGTCCCCGTTTTTAGACGGCCAACGGGTAGGCACAATTCACGCAGGCGATCGGCGAGCTTGATGGAAGGGGGATCACCGGCACGTCCACCAGCGTATTGATTGTTGCCCACATGAATTTTACCACCGAGAAATGTTCCAGCCGTTAAGACGATCGTTTTTGCACGCAAAATCAAACCCATTTGAGTGACCACGGCGGTGACACGCTCGCCTTCAACCAACACATCATCAACAGCTTGTTGAAACAACGTTAAATTGGGGGCTATCTGCAAAAGATTTCGAATGGCTTGACGGTAAAGCACACGGTCTGCTTGGGCACGGGTCGCTTGAACCGCAGGGCCTTTTGACGCATTTAACCGTCGAAATTGAATCCCTGCTAAATCAGTCGCGTGCGCCATGGCGCCATCAAGCGCATCAATTTCTTTTACTAAATGCCCCTTCCCTATCCCTCCAATCGCAGGGTTACAGGACATCTGGCCTAGCAAATCCAAGTTATGCGTTAATAAAAGGGTGCTTGCACCCATTCTTGCTGAGGCAAGCGCCGCTTCTGTCCCGGCATGGCCAGCACCAACAACGATAACATCATATTGTTTTTCAAGATTCATAAGCACTACTGTAGGTAATAAAATGGGCAATTATACACGTTCCGCACCAGAACCCCAACCGTCATCGACCTGTTTTCTAAGATCAAATATTATGCGTGGGTTCGTAGCCATTTAGATCGGTATCCTTGTCCTCGGTTTTCGAATTCAGGGCTCTGTTTGGATCAGGGACTAATTTAAAACAGTCCTCCATCTTGTTATCACCGGGTTTTGACAAAAAGGCATTAAATTTTTTCTCTTCATCCAAATCCCATTCAGAAAGTGCTTGTTCTTTAGGCTTCAGAGATTCAATCAGGCGATGGGTGATGATGGCAACAACAATTACCGCTGCAACGGCTATCCAGCCAAAACCCCCGGGAATAAAGAGGAAGGAGGCGAGTATCAGTGGTGGTAACATCGAATCGAGAACAATTCCACGTATTAATTGAAGTTTTTTATAATGGTATGTGGCACTGTCAGAGTGTGATTTTGCGACCAACAATTTTATGTCCAAGTACAGTTGTTTTTTTATGAAATTATTTTCATCGATGGTGATGTCGTCCTCCGACTGATTTTTATACTCATTAAATTGTTGGAGCCGACTTTCGATTTCACGTTTCGTGTCTTTGATGGATTTCTTAGCCTCTACCATTTCAAAATAATTTCCTACAGCAGCATAGGCCACAGTAAAAACAAAGGTAAGAGCGGCACCACTAATGCTCAAAGCCAGTGCTGTAATACCGACAGGTGCTGCAAAAAATCCAATCATCAGAGCAAAAGAGGCGCATAGGCCAATCGCATAGACCATATTATTGACAAGCGCATATTTCTTTTGTAGCCATTGGGCTTCACATTGGGCTTTGTTTTTTTCCAATTCTTCTATTTGTTTTCTAATCGCAATGTCTTCCTCACTATCACTATAGGTTGAGTTTTTTATTAAATGGTTCGATTTTGTCTTTAACTCAGAAATCTCATCATTGAATCGCTTGATGTCTTTATTATGCTGGGTACTTTCTTCAATGAATCGTATGACATTAGAGGTGATATCAAAGACCAAGAGTCCGAGGGTAATCGCATTACCAACGATACCTAAGCGCCCTGGTCCTTTAAGAAAGAAAAAGCAAGCCATGTTGGCTATTCCCCATAAGAAATCGTTTAAAATCGAAAACTTGCGTTGTTCCCATTGGGTTTTAAAGCGTTCCCACTGCGGTATTTCTGCCTCTTCTTCACTCATCCAAGGGCCTTTGAAGGTATGTTTGAGTAATAAACCCACCTCAATACCAAGACGGGTGTAATAGAGTGTCCAACTTAAATAGCCCGTAAACGGGTTGGGTATTGATAGCTGTTTATCCGCATTGGCAGCCAATTCTTTTGGGAGCGCCTCGATGATGGCTCTGAGAAAGCCACCACCCCACACCCAATACAATCGACGACCGTTAAAATCACCCATCCATTTTTTAATGACCGAGGTTTTTCCGCGACTAAACTCCTCCATTTTTTCAGCAATGAATGCTGCTACAATCCTAAGGCCGCAATATTTCGCAGGTTTTTCGGAATCATTGACGGCTTGCTGGACTGGATCTTGGGGCTTTTCTTTTGATTCAAGGCGGGCTCTAATACTATCTATACGCAAACCGCATTTTTTTAAATCCTCTGCTAATTTTTTCGTCTGTTGTCGTCGGTGCTCCGTTTCATCCAGTTGGTATTTTGCATAAATGATATAATACGCAAAGAGGAGATCTTCTTCTTCTTTTTTGAGTTGTTCCGGAGTCTTGAATTTTAAAAGACCAGACAAAGAGGAATGTAGTTTATCGGTGTAGAATTCAAAGAGATAAAGCAAGGGTTTGCGGTTTATTGCCAAGGATTTTTGATCTAACTTGAAGGGAAGGGTCTTCAGTGTTTTCGTCTCATTAAATAACTGACGGACCTGTTCTTTGCTGCCATCGCTAAGGCTATGAAACATGGTAAATTGCAAAATATGACTTGGATCAGGTTTTTTAGCACCCATGACAGCCCCGTGGCCACGCGCTCAACGGCCTATAGTGTTAACAATAAAGAGCATTATGATTTATATTATAACACTTAATTTGTTTCGTAAACAGCTATTTATGCTTTTTTCTACGTTTGCACGCGCGTAACGGCCTATTGTGGCTAGTTCTAAAAGTCATTTGGAGACACGATGCTTTGCCTATCTGGCAATCAGGGCGTGGTCATTGCCATTAAGTGAAGAGACCTTAGTGGAACTTTACTGCAATTATTTTTACCAAATTTGTGGGGATGGATCAGGGCGCGGGGATGACCGTCTTTCCTTAACTTCATGGCAGTGCGGGGTGGGGCCAAACAAACAGCTCTTTAGGCTGGGACTGTCTCACGCTCATAAATATCATCAAAACGGGTGATATCATCCTCTCCTAGATAGGAACCACTTTGTACTTCAATGACATACAAAGGCTCCGCGCTTGGATTGCCCAGGCGGTGCAAAGTTTTTTGAGGGATATAAGTGGATTGATTGGTGCTTAAAACGAGGGTTTGTTTGTTATTAATGACCTCTGCTTTTCCGCTAACAACGACCCAATGTTCTGCTCGATGTTGATGCATTTGTAAGGATAACTTGGCGCCGGGCTTGATCATTAAGCGCTTGACTTTAAAGGTTTGGCCTTCTGCAAGTATCTCATAATGGCCCCAAGGTCTTAACACGCGTTGATGGTCTTGGGCCAATTGTCGATGCTCCTTGCCCAGTGAATTGACCATGTCTTTAACTTGCTGGGAGTATTTTTTATCGGCAACAAGCACCGCGTCTTTGGTCACGACAATGATTTGATCGCGAATACCGAGCGTAGTTACTAAGGTGTCTTCGCTGGTAATGAGGCAATTATGGCTGTCTTTGGTGAGCACGTTCCCATGCACCGCATTTCCGTTAATGTCTAGGGCATTGGCTTCAGCAACAGCCGTCCAACAGCCCAGATCGCTCCATTGAATATCTACAGGCATGATGGCAGTTTTATCGGTTTTCTCCATAACCGCATAATCAATGGACTCTTCTATACAGAGTGAAAAAGCTTCGGAATTAAGGCGCAGATAATCGTTGTGTGGTTTGGCGTTGATCACAGCCAATTCGCTGTTTTCGTAGGTAGAAAGCGCGTACTTATTGAGTTCGGTTAAGTAGCTTTGCGCTTTAAAGGCAAACATACCGCTGTTCCAATAAAAATGGCCTTGAGCGATATAAGCCTCTGCTGTTTTTAAATCGGGTTTTTCTCGAAAGACGCGGACGTTGAATAGGCCATCACTGACCATAGAAGAGGCCTCGATGTAGCCATATCCTGTTTTTGGGCTGGTCGGCTGAATGCCAAACGTCACCAAGGCTTCTGTTGTTGCGGCGTACTCACAACCCTTTCGCATGGCCTGCTGAAAGGCATCTTCGTTTGTAATCCAATGATCGGAGGGAAGCACCAGCATGACGGCATCGGGGCCTGCGATTGATTTGATGTAATGTGCTGCGGCGGCAATGGCCGGGGCCGTGTTTTTAATACACGGCTCTAATAAATAATTTATTTCTGAGGTATAGGGCTGTAATTGTTCCTGGCAAAGAAAATAATGCGCCTCATTGCTGACGACCAGTAATTTTTCGTGGGGTAGCGCGATGGCTCGCTTGACGGTTTGCTGCAAGAGTGAGGATTCGCCATGAAGGCTTAAAAATTGTTTGGGAAAATTTTTACGGGACAAGGGCCAAAGCCTGGTTCCAGAACCACCCGCAAGAATTACGGGGAAAATAGTAGTCGTCATGCGCTTCACTCAATGGCATAATTGCGCACGAAGTATAGCAGGACCTGTTCTTGGATAAAATGAGATTTCTATGAAAAAAGCAGTTATTTTATTTTCTGGTGGATTAGACTCTACCACTTGTTTAGCCTTAGCCAAAGCCGAAGGTTTTTTATGTTACGCCTTGAGTTTTGATTATTCCCAGCGCCACGCCTCAGAAATTCATGCGGCTCGCCTGATTGCCAAAAAAATGGGTGCGAAAGAGCATCGCGTGGTTAAGCTCGATATTGGGCAGTTTGGGGCATCGGCACTAACCGATCAGCAGATAGCGGTTCCGACCTATACGGAATCTACTGATATTCCGGTGACTTACGTTCCGGGACGCAACACCGTGTTTTTAGCGGTTGCTTTAAGTTTTGCTGAAAGCATTTCGGCCTACGATATTTTCATTGGTGCGAATGCCGTTGATTATTCTCAATACCCTGACTGTCGTCCGGCATTTATCAACGCGTTTGAAGCGTTGGCCGCCGTTGGAACCAAAGCCGCAACCCTGGGTCATTCCTTCAAGATTCATGCGCCTTTGCTGCATTTAACGAAGGCTGAGATCATCCAAAAAGGAATGGCGCTTGGTGTGGATTATGGTTTAACGGTGTCTTGTTATCAGTTGGATGAAACAGGAGCGGCTTGTGGCCACTGTGACAGTTGTACCTTTCGAAAAAAGGGTTTTAAAGAAGCCTTGATACAAGATCCTACGCGCTATCAATCAACCAAAGCATAGAATGCCTGCAACACCTCTCTGGGTTTAATATTTTCAACGCTAGTCGGTTGGAAATCTTTTGCCCATTGGTTGCTGCGCCTGGTGGTGGGATCCAAGGGCACTGCGCCATGGGCACGTAAATGCACTTGATTTTTACCGTAAGCGCCAATTTGATTGGGATCCGTTGGGCCATACAACACGACGTTGGGTATGTCCAATGCCGCTGCCATGTGTGCAAGGCCCGTATCCAAGCTAATGGCAGCCATCGCTTTTGATAAGACCGCTGCTTTTTCAGCCAAAGTCATTGGCGGCAATAAATGCACCTTTGGGCTATTATTTTTTAAGCGCGATACTCGTTGATGCTCTTCTTCGCCCCACCAGGGAAGGACCAATTCATAACCGCGAAGCAATAGCTCCGCAATGACTTCTTGCCAATACGCTTCAGGCCATAACTTTTCTTTTCGACTGGTAACCGCCGTGATAAAAACAAATGTTTGGGGTAATTTGATATCAGGATTGGGTAGATTTTCGCGACCTATTCCATAGTCTGGTGGTGTTTGTGGTTCACGATAGCCTAAGAAGGTCGCTAGTAATTGCCGCATGCGTTTGGCATGATTTTGCATTCGAGATACAGTGATTGTTTTATTATAAGCCCATTGCGCGCCATATTCACGGACCGATTGGCCATCCAAACCATATTTCGTTCCTTTGGTTAATCGGGTGATAAAAGCACTTTTAAAGTTGGATTGGGTATCAATGACCATGTCATAGTGAGTTTGGCGCAATTGGTGCCAACAGTGTTTCATGTCTTTGAAGGTGTTGCCATTGGTTATATTTTTTTTAAAGCGTCGATAAGGAACAACGATGATGTTTTCAACACTGGGGTGTAATGGTGGAATGTCTTTAAAGGATTCATCAACCACCCAATCAAAACGAATCCCTGGTATGGCAGTAGCTGCATCCGTGAGGGCTGGTAGCATTTGAATCAGATCACCCATGGATGTCAGTTTAACGATTAAAATGCGCTTCATTGTTGGTCCAGGTGTCGAGTTTGGTCGGGGTAGAGTGTTTTGACTCCACGATAAAAACTACCTTGAGCACTTAAAATGGCGAGGATCAAGCCATCACGTCCTTCTAAAAAGCCACCTTGAAAGAAATAGCAACGAAAAAACATCCACCAGGCGCCCAGTAATGTTTTGATAAAAGAGGGGCGCGCCTTTTTTTTGATGCGGATCGTTGCACTGTAAGTGGAGTACAAATTTAATTTGTCCAGGGCATGGCTAATATCACGAAGACAATGATGTTGAATGGCTTGTTTTAGCGAACGAATCTTTGCCCGGGGAGGCAATACAATGGCTTCATGAACAATGTGATTGCTGTAATGAGCACCCTCACGCTTAAAGAGACGAATGTGTTTTTTAGGCGACCAGGAATAGCGGCGGGTTTTCCCATAAAAATTGAGATGGATGGGGATGCGATAGGCATCGATGTTTTTTTTGGCTATCGCTGCAAGGAGCTCGTTTTTAAGAGCCTCATCGACACACTCGTCGGCATCCAAGTTTAATACCCAGGTTCCTGTGGCATGGGCTAAAGCACGCTGTTTTTGAATGCCATACCCTTGCCAATCGGTTGAATATACTTTTTGAGTGTATTTTTTGGCGATAGGGATGGTGTTATCTTCGCTGCCAGAATCAAGCACAATGATTTCATCCGCCCATGTGACAGACTTTAAACAGCGCTCAAGGTTAGCCTCCTCGTTTTTAGCAATGATGATAACGCTTAACATAAGATGAAGATGCTCTTTGGGCTAAAAATTAACAATCCTAAACCATTCTCAGATAAATTGCCAGTTGGGTCTTCAACCCGGGCCTGTTGGAGCAGCCCTTGTAAAATTATCGGCAGGCGGATTCAACTTGGGATCGCGAGCCGCAAAGAACCCTTTTTTTGATGCTGTTACGGGGTTCACGGCCTTGCCCAATACAGGCTCCTTTAAATAGTCGTTTATCAATTTAACGAGGAGTAACGATGCCAATGCCAATAATAAGGCAGAAACAATTAATAAACCCAACGTCAGCACATAAGGGCTAAGGGTCAAACCTAGAGCCAAGCCAGCGCCTCCAGTTATCAAAAGCACGCCTGTGGCCAACATTTGTGAAAAATGCCTTGACGAATAATCAAGCACAGGATAAATGCGCGGGCTTACGTGGATTAATTCAACCTTATAACCCGGTTTTGCCTCATAAATTTTCGCTATCCCTGGTAAATGTGCCGCACCCACAGCAACAAATGCGTTTCCTTGGTTGAAATATGGCTCTGAATTTTTCGCCATAATCACGTCTCTATCCTCTAGTACCGTTCTATTGACTTTAGTGATTAGTGGGTTCTTGTCTGGATTTTCTATGACTTCATATCCTGGAGGAATCTTATCGTCTAGGTAATCTGCTATCAATTTCTTTAACTTTTCCCTAGCCTTGCTATTTGAATAATCTTTCATTAGTAGTTCAAAAACTTGACGCTGCTCTTTATATTGGAGTGCAATTGCCGTATACATATCTAGAATATCGGAGGGGGGTTGCAAGCCAACAACGGTCTTTTTTTGTTTTTTAGCCATTGCTACGAGGTTTTTATCAAGATAAACGTCTTTCGCGTGAGAAAAATAGGTTATATGCAAGGCTAACAGTACAGGCGGCATTCCTTGCACTAATAGATTCGTGTAAAGCCCTGAGACATACCACGAGGAATGTTTGGCTACTTTGGCAGTCGCGTCACTAGCGTTCTGAGGGTTTTTCATCCAATTTTTATGTGCATCTAAGTGCTTATCATACCATCGCCCCAGTGCCTTACTCGTTTCGAGATTTTCTGCATTTAGCTCGGTCTCTACCAATAGCGTTGTGGCTTCTTTAAATGCTTCTGCGACTTCTTTTGGTAATTTATTAACATTAATATCGTTACTATGAAGGGTACCAAATAGATAATTTATTTGACCATTGGGTGTTGTAATTTTATAAAAAGCCATATGAACATTTATCCTTCGCTGTAAATGAAATAAATTGTATCATTAATGATAAATAAAAAACATATTATCGCTAAATCCAATCAATGGGAAGAAGGCTCGTCAGGATCTTCAGGTAGAATGGGTATGTGATATGGGAGGGCTCGTCGGTTCTTCCCCCCATCGCTTCAATAGGCCGCTGTCTAAAGAAAACAAATCCAGCACGCGTGCGACGTTATCATTAACAATGTCCATGATGGTTTTAGGTGCCTGATAAAAAGCAGGCACGGGTGGGTAAATAATGCCACCCATTTGGGTCACGGTTAGCATGTTTTGAAGGTGGACCAGATGCAAAGGGGCCTCCCTTGGCATCAATACTAATCGACGGCGCTCTTTGAGAACGACTTCGGCGGCGCGTGTTAGTAAATTGCCACCAATCCCGTGTGCAATTTCACCCAAACTTTTCATGGAGCAAGGGGCAACTATCATTCCCAAGGTTTTAAATGAACCACTGGCAATCGTTGCTGCTAAATCGTTGTGGGGATGATAATGCGTGGCTAGGGCTTTGATCTCGGCAAGACTTAAGGACGTTTCATAGCTATTGGTTAATTGCGCGGCTTTGCTAATGACCAAATGCGTCTCTACGGGTAGTGTTTTTAGTTCTTCCAAAAGACGAATGCCATAGATGATGCCGGATGCACCGCTAATGCCTATAATAAGGTGTGACTTGCTCATGACCAACGTGTTCCTGGATGATTCTAATTAGCAGAGGATTATACCAGAGTCAGTGATAAAATATTCAAGATCTTGCATTAAATGGGTTATAATCCGTCATTTTAGCTGGGGTGATCTATGAAATCAGTTCGTCGAATGTTAGTCACCAGCGCACTTCCTTATGCCAATGGGCATTTGCATTTAGGGCATTTAGTGGAGCACATTCAAACCGATGTGTGGGTCCGAACGCATAAAATGCTTGGGCATGAATGTCTGAGCGTTTGTGGAGATGACGCCCACGGAACGCCCATCATGTTGAAAGCGGAGCAGTTGGGGATAACGCCTTTAGAATTAACTTCCCAAATGAAATTAAGTCACGAACAGGATTTTGCTGCTTTTCATATTGCTTATGATAGCTATTACACAACGCACTCGGAAGAAAACGAGGCATTGGCTACCGACATTTACACGCAATTAGAAGCACGGGGTGATATTTTAACCAAAACCGTCCGTCAAGCCTTCGATCCGGTTAAAAATATGTTCTTACCCGATCGATACGTGAAAGGCACCTGCCCCAAATGTGGCGCGCTTGATCAATATGGTGATAATTGCGAAGCCTGCGGTGCCACTTATGCAACCACCGAACTTGTTGATGCTGTCTCTGCGATTTCTGGTGTGAAGCCCATTGAAAAAGAGTCTTTGCATTATTTTTTTGATTTGCCTCGCTATGAGTCCTTATTAAAGGAATGGACCAAGCAAGGGCATCTGCAAACGGAAGTTTCAAATAAATTGGATGAGTGGTTTGAAGCGGGATTAAAACAATGGGATATTTCACGCGATGAACCTTATTTTGGTTTTAAAATCCCGAACACAACGGATAAGTATTTTTATGTATGGCTAGATGCGCCCATCGGTTACATGGCGAGTTTTAAACATTATTGTAAAACACACGCCCTTTCTTTTGCTGATTTTTGGGACAAAGATTCCTCTACCGAACTCTATCATTTTGTTGGAAAAGACATCGTATATTTCCATGCGTTATTTTGGCCGGCGATTCTCGCTGGAAGTGGTCATCGTCTCCCCACCGCGATATACACTCACGGATTTTTAACGGTGAATGGGCAGAAAATGTCGAAATCGCGCGGGACATTCATTGAGGCAAGAAGCTATCTAAACCATTTAAACCCCGAGTATTTGCGCTATTATTTTGCTTGTAAATTAAATGGGCGTGTCGAAGATTTGGATTTAAATTTCGATGATTTTATGAATCGGATCAATGCGGATCTGGTTGGTAAGGTCGTTAATATTGCTAGTCGTTGTGCGGGATTTATTAACAAAGGATTTAACCATCAGTTGGCTCCTGTGCTTTCTAATCCAGCGCTTTATCACAGCCTTTTAGAAAAGCGCGAACCGATTATTGAGGCGTATGTGTCACGTGATTATGCGCGTGCCATTCGCCTTATTATGGCTTGTGCTGAACAAGTCAACCAATACATTGATTCAGAAAAACCATGGGTATTGGCTAAAGATCCCACCCTCCTTGCAGAGGTTCAAGCGGTTTGTACCATGGGGCTTAATTTGTTTCGACTGTTAATGACTTATTTAAAACCGGTTTTGCCTCAAATGGCACTCGACGTAGAACAATTTTTAAATGATGAGCCACTCACTTGGGAGACGATTGAAAACCCGCTTCTTGGGTCAAGCATCAATGTATTTACGCCGTTGATGGTCCGAGTGGACAAGACGAAAATTGACGCGTTGCTGATGGAAAACAAGAAATGATATCTGTTGATACCATTGATGATCTCCTACCCCAAACCCAATGCGGCGAATGTGGTTATCCGGGCTGTCGGCCTTACGCGGAAGCATTAGCCGCAGGCACGGCATCCATTGATAAATGCCCACCTGGGGGCGTATCGACGTTAAAAGCGTTAGGTCGATTAATGAACCAAGACATCACGTCGTTTATTGCCGGTGTTGAAGAAATGACCCGCCCGTCTTCATTGGCAGTTATTCGTGAAGCCGAGTGCATTGGTTGCATGAAGTGCCTAAAAGCCTGTCCGGTGGATGCAATTATTGGCAGCGGAAAATTAATGCACAGCGTATTATCCGACGAATGCACGGGGTGTGGGTTTTGTGTGGAACCTTGTCCGGTTGATTGTATTGAGATGGTACCCATTCCCGAGGCAACTTACGATCGGCACCTTGCAAGAAAACGTTTTCATGCCCGTGAAGTCAGATTACTTAAAAACGAGCAAGAACATCAGCAGGCTTACAGAGAAAAACGTCGAATGGTTCCATTGACCGAGAACGAGCTTCAGGATAAAAAAGCCAAACAAGATTATATTTTAGAAGCGTTGTCACGATCACAGGCTAAAGGAACCATTCGACGTTTT
>Ga0214923_10004739_pt1 | contig 16240 bp, 6 predicted proteins | sample LL1510_MetaG_FD_177993 | JGI IMG/M metagenome (GOLD analysis project Ga0214923, IMG submission 177993) | Freshwater microbial communities from Lake Lanier, Atlanta, Georgia, United States - LL-1510 | ecosystem: Environmental > Aquatic > Freshwater > Lake | place: USA: Georgia | collected 2015-10-15
TTCTCATATTCATCTGAGAACCTTGTGCGGAACTCCTCATTGAAACCCAGTGAATCCTGCGGTATCGCGGCTTTCAGCGTATCATTCAAGAACCCTGACAACACCGATGAGGAATTGTTGAGGCCGATTTGAGGAAACGCCGTATCAAACCCTGCCCTGTCAATCAGATGCTCATCTCTCTCGCTGATTCAATGCGGATTCGAGAGAATCGGTCAGGGTTTTTGCAATTGCCGCGCCAGCCTCTTTTTGAAAGTCGGAAGAGCCTTGCTGTGTGCGAAGAACGTCAATTATTCCCGCGGTTGCCACTGCTGGAATGGCCATGGCAATGCTTTCGAGATTGTCTGCCTTTGAAGAGGAAGAAGCCATTTGCATCAGCGTGGCTGAAACATTAGGCAATCGTGCCGTTCCGCTTCTTGCACTGTCTTCCACAAGCGGATGCAAGCTTAATTTTGATCTTCTGAACGCTTCAATTCTTCGACTATTTTTCTGGGCAATAAATGCCTTGTAAACACGAATATTCAAATTGAACAATTCTACGGAGTCTTTGCTTTGCCGGTACCGCTTGTTCACCGCCTGGAAATACGCAGCAAGTGACGGAAATTCACTGCGTTTTTTCAATCCCGGAATATTCACATCTTCAAAAGTGTCATTCATCTCGCTTGAGGAAACAGCAGATTGCGACTTAAGCAGATCGCGCTCCACTGCATCCGCGGCAGATTGGATTTTGTCCGCCGACAGCGATGCGGCTTCTGCTTGCCAATCAGTCTCGATGACCGGGGCCGTCGGCGTGTAACTGCCTGCCAATTCTGGAATAATTGCATCTAAATGATCATCATCCATTGTTGAAGGAACTTTGTTTTCAATTTCCCTAAGGTTTGCTTGATGGGCGACTTCGCCTGCTTGTGTGGCAATTCGCCTGGCAACTGCGACCTCGTCATCTGGCCCCCTCCTGTCTTCGGAGCCCAGAGCGGCATCTGCATGTGCCTCTCCACTGAGTCCTGATTCACGAGTTATTCCAACAAGGCCTTCTCTTGCCTGGACTATGGGAGGCCGACCCGCGATTGCTTCTTTTCCGGCAATATGTTCTTCCCACCTTGCCTTGGCGATTTCTGTGACCCGGTTTACATATGCACTGAGAATTGATTCTGACTTTGCGCTTCTCTTGTTGTCACGAGAGTCAAGAAATTGCCAAAGCGTTGAAAAGTCCTGATTGATATCTGCTGGGAAAAGGACTCCAGAAGCTGTATCCACGCTAGCCTCTTCCCCGGCAGGAGTGCCTCCTATCGCTCCCGGAATAATGGGTTCCCGGATGACGACCTTCCTTTTTCCCTTGTCTTCAAACGAAAAAACCCTGTACACAGTCCTGTCGTGCGTTGCATAAGATACTGATTCTTGTGAATCATTGCTCGTGTCAATGATTCCATTGCGCATGGCATTGATTTTCCCTACGAAGCCCAGGTTTCCTTTCTCCTCGTGATATCTTGCGTATGCCAATTCTGCGGCTTCACGTTCAGGACGAAGCAGCGAAGCCTCCGCCTGCTGTTGTTTCTTCAGGTATGACCCTGAACTGTCGCGTGTAGGCACTATATCCAAAAGGACTTTTTGCGCATCAGCGCCCTTTCCGGGCACAAATTCGAAATCAAAATCCGCATCCAGCGGTGTGTTCCATGATGTGGCTTCTCTATCCAGAAGCCTCTGGTATCGGACCTTGTCGATGGTCTTGATGCCAAACTCATCCCTGCCGTTAAATCCGATTCCTGATTCTGAATCATCAGTCGCGTTGCGACTTCTTCGACGCATCTGCTGCGCTGCATGATCTTCTCTTTGCAGGTGCTGTCCAATTGCGACATCTGCCGCTGTCCCTATGGTGGGAGCAGCCCTTTGTATGCTTGCATTTTGCAAGTGACTCGCGGCTACATCTGCCACGCCGTGCGGATCAGCTACTGAAACTGGTGGACTGTTCGCTCCAAGAGTGACGGTGAAAGGTCCGGTTCCCGAAGGCCGAACAAGTATTGGCTGTCCATTGACATCGTACTTGAACCCTCCGGGAACTGCAACATTCGCTTCAGAGAGCGGTCGCTCCTGAGCGCCGCCGCCGTCTGCAATGGCTCTTTGAATAGCTCGACCAATCGGCGACTTGCGAACGAGAGCATCGGTTTCAGCGCTGCCGCCGATTTGCTCACTCCCGATGGGGCCCTTCGGTTGCATGGGTGTGACATGTGGCACGAATGCCACTCCACTTGACGCCAGCGGAGGGGCATCAGTTTGCGGCTCAGCACTGCTGTCAACTGGCCTGTCGACAAGTACGCCAATGCTTCTTTCTGCTGTATCATTGGTTTTGCTCAAGGCATGGATATCAGATGCAAGATACGAAGTGCCACTTTCTGTTGCCACTGGTTCGTTGTCACTCATTCAGATATCCTTGGGCTTGATTAACCAAACAGTTTCTTTTCTGCGGCAAGCTTTTGCTCGGCCCTCTTGATGTCCTTGTCGGAAAACGTCCTTTTCCTTCGCATCCAGGTAAGCATTTTTTCCGCTTCCTCGGCATCGATATTCCTGACATTGGCAAATCGACCTCTATGCAATTCCTGAAGTGCTTGTCGGCGATGACGGCCCCTGAGTTTCTCGATGGGAACCCATGTTTGCGATGAGTCGCCTTCGTCGTCGTCTTCTTCATAATCATAGTAAAACTGGTCGTTTTTCTTTGTGATTGCCATTCTGTTCTCCTTTGCTCTAGTATATCATGATGGTCTGAGAGGACGCACCGTTCGCTATCTAGACAAGGATCTTGCCGCGGAAAGGAACTCTTGGTATTGGCTGCTCACGAAAGAACGATTTTTTCAGTTGATTCACCTTGAAAAACGAGGAAACGTTGGGAAATCTCAAGCTTCTCTCCAAGGAGTCGAAGGCTGAAACATCAAAATCTGGTTCATTGTCCAAATCAATATCATCATGTGGATCATGCCTAACGCGCGAGGGAGGAGTAGTAGCAGCGGGGGCTTGTTCGCTTTCGGGATTGAATAGGTGGCCTCTCGCGCTGGCGATGGTGCCTTTTTCCGTAAATGTAGGCCTTCCCCAAGGAGTCACCCCAAGAGGGGCGTATGATGATCTGATGAGACTCCTTCCTTGCAAAAGGGCAAGGAGTGTCAGCAATTGAGCTGCATGTTCTTGCCGATCTATGCCACCTGACGATCCATATCCTGCATATGATAACTCTCGACTAGGCCCTGCAGAGGATGTTGCCCGGCTGCCTGTCGTATCACGAGTCACGGAGAGTGAGGATCCGTCAAATCCCCATATCTTGCTTGATGTCTTTGGGAACAAGGAAGCAAAAGGGGAAATTTCCTGCTCGCGCCCTGATCCTGATTTTGCGGCATAACTCACATAGGCAAGACTCTTCGCCCTGGTCAGCGCAACGTATCCCAGATTGGCTTCTTCGGCGCGAGGTATTGCCCCGCCTGTTTTGCTTTGTTCCAACGGCATGTTGCCGCTTGACCAGCTTGGCAAGAATACAACCGGAGCCTCCATTCCCTTTGCCTTATGAATGGTAATCACGCGCACTTGGTTGGCCTGTGTTGAATTGAAGGCCTCCGCCTCAGCTCGTGCCCTGTCGGCTTGTATTCTCAGGATTTTGGGAATGCTTGAAAGGGCTCGCATCTGCTGCGTTCCGTCTCCTCCCAGAATTCCCAATTCAACAAGGAATTCCCTGACTTCATTCAATTTGTATGCCTTGTTATTTTTTGATGATTTTGCAATTGCCATCAGCTTCTTTTGGAAAAATGTAGGTGATCCAAACATCGCCTCCAGATATCCTTCGGCAGTTGTTGTCTTTTTTCTCGCTGCTTGTTCTGCAATTGATTGAACACTTTGCAAAATGGATAGCTGTTTTTTTGTCAACCTGTCTCTCAAGTTTCCGGCCGCAACGCTAGTGCTTTTCATTAAAAAGCGGAAAAGCGAATCCTGTGATCTTGTCTCCAGATGGTCTGCATATGCCTCTATGAGATCCTTGTAAAATACTCCTTTTTTGATGCCTGCATTATTTTTTTGCAGGATCTGCGATATCGTTGACATGATGGACAATGCCTTGTTTGTCCATTTTTTGGGATAATCCACATCATGTTTTTGGTTGTAGTCATTTGCAAGGGCGAGGGCGTCTACAACCTCAAAGAGATGCTGTGATCCTGTTTCCCTTCTTGACCGAGCCAATCTTGCCACTTTCCTGCCAGTATCTCTTGAACCCAGATCAAAGACCGACCTGTCGTCTTCTTCTCGGTCAAGTCTTCTTACGTGTTGCCTTTGCACTTCAGCAGCATCAATGCCTTTTGCATTGAGCTGGGCAGTGATGCTCCTGGCTTCCCTATTTGTGCGGCAAATAATCATGATGTCTTTTTTATTGAACATCATTTCTCCCGTTGGTATGACTGCGTCTTCTTGTCTCGATTTTCCGATAAGTTGCAGTATTTGATTTGCAATGAAATTGATCTGGTCGTCCTGGGTATCGCATTTGATCAGATGGACCGGATCTCCCACTGGCGCATTTGGCCGAGGTTTCATCTTGGCCCTGCTTTCGGTGTTGTTTACCAATTGCAATCTGTTTGCAGTTTCAATGATATTCTGTGTTGAGCGGTAGTTTGTGCTGATGGTTTTCTTGACACCGCCATACTCTCTATCAAAATTGTTCAGGAAATCTGAAGAAGATCCGCGCCAAGAGAAAATAGCTTGATTGGCATCTCCCACAACGGTGACGTTTCCAGAACCGCCATTCTTTTTGTGGGCAAGAAGCTCCAGAAGCTTGCTCTGTACTCCATTTTGGTCCTGGAATTCGTCAACAAAGAATTGCCTGAATTTTCTTTGATAAATTGAAAGCAATTTTCTGTCATTACTCAGAACTGAATACGCAGCATTCAAGACATCGGTGTGATCCATCCAGTGTCTCTGCTGCATCAATTGCTGATGTTTTTTGTAAACCGCAAGAAGATCCAAATCTTCCTTGCTGATTGGCGGAATGCTGCTGTCGGACATTCGCGCAATTCTTCTCTGCTCAAAAGCCAACTCAAGTTGAGCAGGAGTATATCCAAAACTCTTTATCTTTTCGATTTGCTTGAAAATATTCTCCATGTTGTCAAGATTGCCTACATCAAAAGAATCCTTATGCTTGCCAAATTGTTCCGGATCATCTCTGCCGACACCCAACGGAACTCCTGCCTCCTGACAAGCTTGCTTGCGCAACTCCATGATTGCCAACCTTGTTGCTTCATCTGATTTCTCATCGCTATCCATGATTACCACAGACTTTGCGTTTGTAAATGCCGGACCTGACTGCTTGATGTATGCTGGCGCATCTCCCTGCGCGGGAACAAACTCCTCTTTCATGAAAAATCTCAAGGGAATCACTTCTGTATCAAAGACTTTTCCCAAGCTCAACAACCCCTCGGGAATTTGCCATTTTATTGGGGAAGTAAGCAGATTCATCATCATGCCGTGCCACGTATTCACCTGGCTTTTCGAGAACAGGTTGTCCTTGGTTGTGCCATCCTGAAAAACCTTATTTAATCTTTCAAGAAGATCATCTGCTGATTCACGAGTGAAGCTTGCGATAAAGAACTGTGATGGACTGGCAATATTAGCTGCAACAATGTTTGCAATTCTCTGCGTTATTGTTGTTGTTTTTCCTGTTCCGGCAGAAGCAATGATTGCCAAGGCTCCCGTATTTTTTGCATCTGCAATGGTTTTTTTCAATTTACTTATCTTCGCCCGTTCCTGTTCCTTTTCTTGTTCTGTTAGGCCTGTTTGCTGTTTTAGCTGCTGCTCCAATGTTCTCAATTCTGCTCCCCATGATGGGTTGACAGGCTGGATTCCATACGTTATGGACTCTTTCTGCTCGGCATCGGTGTTCGCATTAATTTTCAGTTTTGCAATGTTAATGTGTTTTTCTTCCGGAGCAACTGTTTTGCTCAATGACAGCACATAGTCTGAAACAGCCGTGCTCAATGCTGCGGCGTCATCTTTTATCCCCTTGCTTTCGTCGTTTGTATCATTGAGCAACTGTTCCCATCTCACATTTTTGTGCACAAGAGCAGTAGCTTGTTCGACAGGATCAAAACTCACAAAATGCGGGGGAGGCATCGCTCCATTCAGCCATCCGACAGGAGGCATGTTCACATACGTGTGCGTCTTTCCCGACTTGGATTCCGCAAACGATCCACTTGAAAACAAAAGTGTTGCAATGTATATCTGAAATAATTTTTTTGCAACTTTCAATTGGTCTTGCAATTCATCCTGATCTGAAATGTTTGCCAATATTTCATTGAAAATCCATCTTTTTTCCCTCGGCAACTCTTCTGACATTGGATCATCTGGGTTTTCTCTGAATCCTGAGTCACGTATCTTTTTTGCCTGATCAATCTTGGTTTTTGCCCAATCCAGAGCCTTGGTGTAACACTCCCCGTAATTCTTGTTGACAGAGTTTAATTGGCCCATTTGCATTTCGTCTTGTACAAGCCACGTTTTTTCCGCAATGAAATCCGCAAAATGCGTAATGAACTCCATCATCGGATCAACGCCTATCGTGCTGGCTATGATGACATTTTTTTTCCTGTACCCATACGCATCGAGTGGTTGACCGGCCCTATTCGTATAGTTGAACGCCTCCGAAACCTTCCCGTTGATTGCCCATACAGTCAAGCCGTTTTCTGCGGCAATCTTCTTCAGCTGACTTGGAAGTTCTTCCAAGAACGTTGCTATTTGTTGGGAGCTAAAGCGAATCTTCCTGTCACTTAGCGTTGGATCAATCTTCAGCACCCTATCCGGTATTTCCAAGAAAGATATTTTCGAGTCCCCATCAGGAATCGTTATCAATCTGGAATGGACATGATCTTTTGCCAATAGCTTGTCGTTTGCACTTGCACTGTCGGTGTTTCTGTCTCTCTCCTCGATTGAACTGAAGATTCCATCGCGAAGAGCTGCCTTTGCGCTGTCATCAATCAACGGATGTTCTTGTATGTGATCATATGTTTCCTTCATGGAATCAGAAAAATCGAGCCTCTTTGATTTTTGCGATAACCAATACGCCAGATATGGCGTCATTTTCGCCACTGAACTATGATTCATTATGATTGTTGGATCCCAATATGATGTTATGGATTCCCTGGGAACAACGACAATATCTTCGGCGGATTCATTAATTTTCCTTTGTTTTTCTGAAAGTCCCAGTTGTGCCGTTCTAATCTCTTTCTCCAGCATATTTATAGCATGCATCAGTTTTTCTGTTGGAGTCATGAGCTCCACTCTTTTATTCACATTGCTGACAGTTTCAATTCCTGCCTCTTTTGCCTTTTTTCGCGCTTCTTGCAATTTAATCTTTAATTCTTCAATCCTTTTCGCCTTTTTGTTGTCAACATCTCCGAATGATACATAGGATCCAGCAAGATCTCTTTTTTGGAAATCGTTTGTATCCAACGAAACAACGACAAATCTTCCGTATACTGACGGAGTCGAGCGCGGTGTTCCATCTCCGCCCCTCTTCGTTCTCGCCATTCGCTCGGTTTCGTTTTCGAGCGGTCTTCCAACGCGAATATTATCCGGTTTTCCATTGCGCAGAGGACTTCGGGATCCGTTGACAAAATTAGGAGCTCGACTCATTCTTTCTGCAGCAGTTTGACCGGGATTTCCAGAGCTGGCATCCAGGCTTCCGCTATGCAAACCTAGAACATACGAACTCTCCCGCGCTTGATGATACAGTCTTTCTTCTATCAACGCGCCTTCCCGATCAATGTGATCAGTGTGATCGTGAAGAGCTGAGGTATCTCCTGCCGGAATCATGGGGATAAAAACTATTGCATGGACTTTTTCATCGTCTTCCTGCTGCGGAAGTGTCGCAACTACAATCCCTTGCTGTCCTGAGGCGTGTGGGGCTATCAATGCCTCAAAACGCTGATCCTTGAAAGCGTCCCTGATGGCGTCTTCATGAAGCAGCGACCATCCGGTAGACAGTTCAAATTCCCTGGCATTCTGGACGCTTTCAAATCCGTTTCCAGTGCCAACCAATGAGGAATCAAATTGAGATTGGAAAGCACTTTTGACTCTGGGATCATGCGAAGACAATGATGGAATTTCCTGCGGCATTGCGCCTGAAAACAATCTGGCATTTGATTCGCGTGTTGCATGCTCCCGGGCGCTTGCTTGAGCGTTTTTTTCCTCGGTGGGCGTGAGGTCGGAATCAATGATTCTCGACACGATTTCGGTTTTCTTTCTCAAGTCAGAAAGGTTTATATTTATTCTGTTTGATTGAACGCTCCAGGATATTGTTATTGGAACATCAGTGATGACTTTCTGCGCAGAAAATATCTGCCCTGGTATTTTTGATTGCCCCTTGCTTACCCATGAAAAAGACAAGCCCTTCTGTATGGTAATCGAGTTTCCTGTTCTTTCAAACTTCAGGGCATCCGGACTCTTGTCAACTACTGCGTAAATGCCATTTTGAGCTTTTGATCGACCAAGTTGGCCAGCTATTCCGTCTATCCTGTGGACTCTTCCTGTCCCTCTTTCGTTCTTTGTTTTTGGATTTTCTCGTGTGTGCCCAGGCAATTCAACTGTTTCTTCAACGTCAACTTGATCTGCCACATCTGCGGCAAGCAGCAATCCATTGAGCGCATTTCCTTGCAAAATGGCATTTTGAATTTTCAGTGCCACTGTTTGTGCGTCATCTTCCTGATCGATTCCAAAATACTGCTTTGTTATTGAAGCCACCGCTCCGTCAGATACAGAATCGTCACTGCTGTCCTGACCAAGCATTCTCAATGGAGCCCATCTGCTTGAGAAGGAGTTTCCAAACATGGCTCCATCAAATTGATCAACGGTGACAATATCGTTGGACTTTGCAGGGTTGTCCCAATAAATGATTCTCGATGCAGCTCTTGCATCCTGCTTCAATCTCATCACGTTTTGAAGCATGGTATCCGAACATGCGGGAAATGGTGATTGACCACGCAATACGCCCTCGCCATACGGAATGTCCATCAATTCGTGCTCGTCTGAATAAGGAGCCATCGGCGGGACAAAAGAATTGTCAGGATGAAGGGTTGCAGCAACAACTTCGGGGAGTCTGCCCTCAAATCTGTCCGTTTTTTCCATTCCGTATTCTGCATAGGCTCTGAAATGAGGCACAACATTCGTCAATGGTGACCATCTTCTGACCAGTGGCGCAGGCGGATCAATTCTGGGGGCAGTTTTTGTTTTCGCGGCCTCGTATGCACTATCACGCAATTTCTCTTGCTCTCTTTGTATGTGCAAGGCTGTTAGTGAGGCCGAATTTGCAATTTCAGCTTACATGAGATTGGTAACGCTTGATTTTATTTGCTCCATCATGCCTGCGCGAATGTCATTTTCATCGATTCCCAGGTAATTTGCAATACCTTTCAACAAATTGGAGGGATCAGTTTCAAGACCCAAATGCGTCCAAAGCAATGATTTGTCTTGTTCATCCAATTTTTCCCAAGCATCTCCTACTCCTTCGGGATCAAAAAGCAATTCCATTCCTATTCTTGCTACCTGTTGAACTTCCTTCCTGATGACTGGATATTCCAACGCTTTTGCAAAAGTAAGGTCTTCATCATCTTGGTTTTGCCCGGCTCCAGCGACAATTTGAAACGCTGATGGATTCAAGTATGCTTCGGAACACTCATAGGCGTTCGAGTTTGAAGAAGATCGATAAAAACCAGAATTTCCTGGCATCCTGTTTCCAAAATCATCACTTTCGCCAAGAAAGCCAATGATCTTTGATTCCTGAGGTTTCATTCCAGGGATTAAAGAAAGCACGTCCTGCAATCTGTCAAAATTTCCTACGATCCCCTCATTTGCAAGTGCTGTAAACATGGCTTTCTGGGGATCTCTTAATTCTTCATAATAACCAATTCTTTCATGCACCAAACGCAACTGTTGATTCCGGTAGGAATCGCATATTTTTTGTATTTGTCCAGCCAACCGTATCTTTTCTTGATTGTCATCAGACAAAGCAAAAAGGGAAAGTTTTTTCCGTATTGCGTCAAACGGATTTCCGGTTGCCTCTTTTGTTGGATCCAAATACTCAAGTGATGAGTGATTCTTGTCAAAATCATCCAGATTGGCAGCAAAATCAGCCATCGCCCCAAATCCGATGACTTTCAGGAACTCATCATTTATGCATCCTTTGTATTCCTGAAGAAGGAGAGAATTCCCTGTATTGACCAACCCGTTGATTGACAATTGTCTTTGTTGTCCCTGTTCTGTTGTGTAAGAATATCGATCCCCATTCAGGACAGTTTTCTGCTCTGCTGATTGTCCTCCGCCGCCGAGCATCCGGAAAATATGTTGCGCCACAGTAATGGGTTCGCCGCCCGTCTGTATTTGCTTGTCGCGTGGATCCCATCTCAATGATCCAATTGTCCTGCTGAGTAATTGTCCTTCGTCTCCTTTTACTTGAACCATGGGATCGGCATCCGGCTTTCGATTGTTGCGAAAGTTCAGAATGGCTTGGCCAAGAGGTTGCTTGAGCCATTCGGCAATTCCTTTCTCCTGCTTTTCGGGATTTTGAGCCACTTCTTTTATGGCTTCAAAGATCTTTATTCTTTGCTGCGGATCACTTATTTCATCAACGGTATCTTTGCCCATGCTTTTTATGAGTTGCATGACTTCGGAATATTGTGGGCTATTCAAATCAACAGTGGTGTCCGCAGCAAACCTTGCCCATGTGTAATGTTCCGGCTTCAGGCTTGCAAACATGTAATGAGAATCCTGGGCATCAACAGGAACGCCTATTTTTCGAAGCAGTCCCTCGCTGTCGTTGCCCAACTCCCTTTTTGTTGCCGCGGCATGAAAATACCGAAGGATATTTTTGGCCACTTCCTTTTCTGCATCCCTTAACTCGTTTCCCATGAGCATTTTCATGAACAAGTCAGGAGGAATTGGTTCGTCAGTTTGTTCAATATATCCGTCATATGGAACAAAATCGGACGGCAAAACAGGATGAAGTTCATGCCGATGAAGAGTTATTGAAAAACTTTTTGTAAGATCTGATTCAAGTTTTCTAATGGCATCAGGATCCGTTCCAAAATATGATGCAATTGGCTGGGAAGTGCGACAGAAGGCCATCTTGCTTCTTTTGTCATACATCACCTCGGTGATAAGAAGAGGATCAAGCAGCCTTTTTGTCAACTGATCAGGAGTATATTGGTACCGAACATCTTTAGTCCCATCGTTGTATGAGTACAATTGCAACGATTGACCTTCCCGAATTTGATCAAAATCTGGCGATTTGAATGGAATCATCAATCGGCCATCCTCGCTTATGCTGCATTCGCCAAGACTCAATGGCCTGCTTTGAGAAAACAAGCGATATGCGCCAACGATTTTTTTCCGTGGCGTCGTCACTTGTGGAGGAGCTGGATCTTGTGGCCAAAAAACGGCATCTCCAATCACTGGGCGATTTTCTATGATTTCCTTGTCTGTCTTGCCTTTTTTGAGCCCTTCCCGCATCCAGTTTTTAAACTCCTGCAAGCTAAATTGCTCCGGCTGAGACATTTGGAACACGCCAAGCGCATTGAACATGGCACGTGCCTGATCATCACTTATGCTGGATCTTTTGTCTTCTGAATTTGCAAAAGGATCAGCAGCAAAGGAATCGATAATGTAATTTTCGACATATTCTTTTGAAGGATTCTCAACCGTTTCAAGATGAGAAGAAACGCCATCCATCAATTCGCTTTGCCATCCACGCATCATGAGTGCATTTGATTTTTTTGATGGCTGTGTATCATGCTCGAACACCGGAATTATCTTGTATTGTCCCGATGCCAATTCTGCAGAATTTCTTCGCCTGTAATATAATCTCCTGCTTAGTTCAATGGCTGCATGCTTGTCTATGGTCGAATCAGATCCTTCCTTGCTTTGTCGAACCGGAGCTGCCCGAATCGTATCATTGACATATGTGTATGTTTCTCGCCGAGATTCCGGACGAAGCTGGCCGTCATATACGCCAAAATATGCGTTGGCATTTTGCGGAAACAGAAGCTGCATTCCATTTTCGGTGTCAGAATTCAGTCGATATACTGCCAACCCCCTTGCTGATCTTGTTCCGTCAGGACTCATGGGCGAGTATGGGTCATCCAATAAAATCGGAGGAATATTTCCTTCAGGCGGCTGGTAAATGGGCTGGAGGCCAGCCCTTGCTGCTTCAGCAGCGCTTATTCCGGGAAGAGGACGTGACACATACGAAGCTTGCAAGCTTTGCCGGTACGCTCCCGGTATCGGGTTTCCTTCAGCGTCCCATACAGGTTCAAATAATGGCAAGTTTGCATGCATTGCAAAAGGATTGTTCGAAGAATCAATGACTTGCTGGAAAATTCTTCCTGTATCAGAATCTCGCGCCGCAAATAATTCTTCGAATATTCTTGCCTGATCAACATTCTGGCTTATTCTCCTGTTATTTTCCTCTGAAACAGAACCAAGTATTTGTCCAAGCAAATTTGGCGCTCCTGCTGGTGCCCGATAAGACATTGTTTGCGGGGAATATCTCACATTATAGGTTGATATCACAGGATGCTTTGCCGTTGACGGCAAGAGCATTGCCACGCGATAACGACTTGTCCCCACGGACGAAACAACGGCACGAAATGACTTTTTTGCGAGTTCCTCTGATGTCAACTCATCAGGAGACAATCTTTTGGTGGTTGTTCCACGATCAGGAATGCGCACGACCTCATCAGGAACACCGTCGTGATCATGCAGCACCCTCAAGTATGGAGACTCGCGTGTATTGCTGATGTTGTCCAAGGATTGAGCAGGAATCATGCTCAAGGAAATATATGAAGGCCGGTCAGCCGTACCTATCTGCAACGGATCGAATACTGCACGAGTCTTTGAAACTTCCGCATTGGGATCAAGACCAGGAATCGCCCTTCTTGCAATTGGTCCTTCGCCAATGGTTGGATGCCCATACTGATTTGGGACTCCCGGAATTTTCGGGCGCGTGTCAGAATTGTATCCAAACAGATCTGATGCTTTCCTGCGAACATCAACCTCTTCTTGTAATTTCACCAATTTTTGCCGATCACTATCGGTGAATTTGACTGCGGGATCTATCTCGCTACGTGCTTTCAAGTCTTGAAGCCGAGTGAGTTCCAAGGTGTGGCCAGTTCCGGATTTTGTGTATGCATATCCCCAATGCTCATACATGGGAAGGCCATCAGCCACAAGGCTTGCCCGTGTTTCCGCGCGTGGATTATAAAGAACAGGCCCATTGTCCGCTGCCGTCACATAGGTGGGAACGCCGTCCTCATCGGAAAAAAATACCTGTCCTTGAACAAGTCCTCGTATTGTCGGGTAAAGTGCGGCAACATTTCGCAAGGGAATGTTTGGAAGACCGGGAATCATGCGGGTGTTTGGCTCTACTGATGTATGAACCCTGACTCGCGTGGGAATTACGCTGAACGGCCTATTTGGCGATCTCAATCCTCCTCCAACACCGACGGTGGGGACGGTCATGGCGCGAACCACTTGCGCGTAGTGACCTGCATGTTTCGATGGATCGACAAACAATCCCATCCCTCTTGTCAGATATGGACGATCACCACCAGTTGCGGAAACGGTTCTCGTCAGGTCTTCGATACGAAGAGGATTTGAAGGCTTTCCATACATGGGAGCCATTCCCCCACGAAGAGTCGGAGCTATTCCAAAAAAACTTTGCCCAAGATCAGAGTCGTCAGCCATCGCAGATGCGGAATCAGGGATCCGTATTTTTTGCATGAGCTGCTCTTTGCTCCTCAACTCCTCCTCCAGGCTTCGCATCTCCATTCTGCCTTCTGCGGTCAATTTTGTTGTTTTTGATTGCAGAAACGCAAGCCTTTGCCTGAGTCTGGAAATCTCCCTGTTCAAAGGTCTTTCAAACGCCACAACAGGCGGAGTGGCGTACAATGAGCGACCATGACGACCAAGCAATGCTTCGCCACTCAATTGCCCGGGATTTGTTGCCTGAACTTGTTTTACCCATTCATCGTAATAGGAATTTTCTGCGCCTACTCCTGTTGTATCGTGTGCATTTGATCCCGCAAGAATCCCATGGAACAACGGCAATCCGTGAATTTCAAGCAGGCCGTTTGTGCGAACACTGCTGATGTCTGCCCCAGAAAAACGCTCGTCGCTGCTGGCAGGTCTGCTTACTATTCCCGTTGGGGATGCGCTTGCAACATGACTTTCGTGCAAATTGCCGTTTTCGTCTTTAAAAGATCCTGCGTGAATGGCATCAATGGCATCTGCTGCAGCAAAAGGATGCAAGAGGGTTCCATGAATGACTTTTGGCAAACGGCCCCTGGCCTCACCTCTCACCCACTCCAATTCACCAGTAGTGGGATTTCGAGACAGATGCGCTCGCCGTACGTGCGACAAGGGAATTCCTTCATACTGAACAGAATGATCAGCAACAGGGTTCAGAATTCCGACGCCACCAGTTTCGCTGTCTGTGTCCAAACGAACCGGACGCACATCACCCCTTTCGCCAGGAGCGAAAAAGTCGGCTACTTTTGTGGCAACATGTGTTGACTTTGACACTTGCAATGGCGTGACAGCAAGGCTGATCGCCTCCCTTGGTGGTTCGGCGCAAAGCGCGGCAGCAATTTCCCCGGGTCTTTTCAATGGGATGACTGGCTCCAGTTCCTCTTCCCGAACAACATTGGGAACAACTCTCGTTTCAGGAGAAACAACTGGGTGTTTTATAATACTGACACGAGAACTCTCAGCTTTTGGAGAGGAAACGCGTCTGACGCCTTCAGTGTCGGGTGCACGAACAGCAGGAGAAACAACAGGGGAGGAAGGATTGCCAATTGATGGCTGTTCATCAACAAGCGCTCTTCTTGTCAAACGCCTTGTTGGTTGCGGCGACTCTGCACTTTCCGATTTTCTGAAAACAATGACCATCAAATCCTCACTTGTCCGTGGATTTCTTTACCCATGATGGAACTTCTATGCCTCGTTCGCTCAGCAACAGGTGCAGTGCGCCATTTTCCCTCCTGTATGTTAACAGTTCTGAAGCCAGTTCTGATATTTTTGTGCGCAACCTATGGATTTCTTCCTCGTATTCCTTTTTCATCATTTCCATTTCTTTGCGATGGAAGGACGTGGATTCCTCCAGTTCGTTTTTCAACGAATCAAGATCCCTCTTGATTTCTTCCCGATAGGATTTGTTTGCAGAAAGAAGCACATTTACTTCTTCGGTAAGATTCTTCTGTTTTTCGTACAGGGAACGCTGTTCCGCAACATCCAGTGATATGCTGCGATTCTTTCTTGCAACCTGTGCCTGCCACAGCTTGTTTACCGTAAAGGTTGCTACCGACGCCAATATGGGCGCGTATGAAAGCGTTGCAAATGCCATCAGCCCTTCGTAACTCATCAATCATTATCCTTGATTTTTTTTTCGTGATCGTAATACACCGCAGGATCAGCAACATTCACCAATCCCAACCGTTGAACAAGGGGATTGTTCTCAAATTCAACATTGACGCGTGGAACGTAGGCATCACCCTTGCATGGCATTGGAAACGGGAAAAATCCATCACCAGAGTCAACGACCTTGCCCGACTTGTCGTAAAGCGGTTGTGGTGCCTTGCTGGGCATTGGCATGAGCACCTGCATGGATGCCATGGAATAATTCAGCATGATGCAATTATGTTGTTTCATGCAATTTCCGCATGCGGGAGTCTTTTTTCTTTGTGGCCTTGCGCCATGCACAACGATGTCGGGATCCTCCTCGGGATTATCCTGCCTTGTCAACTGCACTCTCATCGCATTGTTCCTTATGATATACTTTTTTTAATTCTTCAGGGAAAGGCGACAATAATGGGAGTGATTTTCCAAAAAAAGGTATCGGTGTATGCTCGCACCGCTAACATGTTACGAAAATCATTGGGTGAAATTGGCGAAAATCTTCCTCACGGTGTTCCTAAAGAATATACCATTTTTGATGATCAAGTGATTGAAAAATCAAAGGCTTCCAAATTTCACTCTGTGCAGAACTTGCAGGGGAGCTTTTCCGAGCTTCTTGGCGCATTCCAAATTGTTGATTACATGCAACAATCTGACCCGCTGGAAAAAAGCCTTGGTGGAACTCGCGCACCACAAAGAAGGCCGGTGGCATTGCCATCTTCCGACAAGTTTACCGGCCATGTTGGCACGGGAATGCGTCCGTCAGCAAAATCCTCGATACGCGGAGGAC
>Ga0214923_10004740_pt1 | contig 16229 bp, 21 predicted proteins | sample LL1510_MetaG_FD_177993 | JGI IMG/M metagenome (GOLD analysis project Ga0214923, IMG submission 177993) | Freshwater microbial communities from Lake Lanier, Atlanta, Georgia, United States - LL-1510 | ecosystem: Environmental > Aquatic > Freshwater > Lake | place: USA: Georgia | collected...
CTAACTAGCATGAGTTTGCCATATTCTAGTAGTGATAGAAATATTGGATTAAGAATTTATGGAGAAAAGTCTTCTGGTCTTATTTTGCCACCAACAACAACGATTGTTGATTACATAAGCAGAACATCTGTAACAATAAAGGCAGATTCTGGAATACCAACAAATGCAGTATCTAATACATACGCATCCACATCAAGCAATAGTATGACAGTTCCTGCTTCAAAAACTTGGTTAGTTTCAAATACAAGTAATGCACTTGTTGTTGGAATGAAGATTAGGGCAGCAAGAACAGCCGCACCAACAGACTATGTTGAAGGAATCATAACCAGCAGTTCTTCAACATCAATAACTGTATATGCAGACACTGTTGGCGGAACGCCCACAACAAGTGCAAACTGGACAATATCTGCTGTTGGTGGCTTAGTAACATCCATAAGGATTTAGGGTATGGTATAATTAGATTATGGCAAAAGTACCTTCACTACCAAGCAACGGACAACCAATCGATACCCAGTATCTTTACGATATAGTCAGTTCACTAATTAGTATCAATGGTGAACTAACATCTACTGGAACTTCTCAGGTTCAGTCATATACAAACCAACCAACAACCACAAAAACAAACAACATCAAGTTTCAAGCCAGAATTGTCAACGTACTGAATTCTGCCAATGTTAGTGCAAAGTCTCCAACAACTGGACAAATTTCTTTTAATACTCAGTTTGGTCAATCACCGATAGCGACTGCAACATTGGTAACTCGCAATTCATCTACAGTCAAGCCAACATTGACCATAACAGGCATAGATACTTCTGCCATATACTACAAAATTGACTACAATAAAGATGGTGTTGTAACCTTAGATATAAGCGTAATTGCTATTGGAGTATAATGGCTGCTTTGACAATGGAGCAATATAATGCTGCCCCTGTCATTCCAGGGAGCAAGAAAGTGTGGTTTCTAAATGGTCACCTTGTTCGTGTATATCATATGAACAATTCTAATGGAATAATGTCTGTTTATAATATTACACTTGACCAGATTGAAAGTTGTTTAGTTAGTGATTTTAAGAAAAACAGGCAAAGGGCATACACCGTAGGAGAGGCTGCAAGCCTTGTAAACAGGCATAAAAAATATATGCCACAATTAATGCTAAAAGGCATTATTCCCTTCCCTATGGGGTCACAGAAGGGCGGAGAGAGGGGTTGGCAAGTCCGTTCTTACTATTCCGAATCACAGGTTCGAGAAATCCGTGATATACTGGCTTCCTACCACCACGGTAGACCAAGAAAAGATAAACTAATAACCAACGATATAACGCCTACAAAACAAGAGTTGACAAGGCGTATGGGCGATGGTATACTGGTATATACAAAGACCGAAGATGGCAGATTTGTGCCTATTTGGAATGAATCAATTTAGTTCTTGAAAGGAACAATGGGTATGAATAACGATGAAACTAAGGTTACAGTAGGGCTAGGCTATACGCTTAATCTTGGTAACTTCCAATCCCTGCGTATTGACCTGTCTGTGTCAGATAGCAAGCGTAATGGTGAAACAACTGGCGAAGCCTTTGAACGTGTCTATGCGTTTGTTGAGCAGAGATTATCTGAAAAGGTAAAAGAAGCGGTAGAAGAGAGTGACAATAAGTAATGGCAGAACGCAAAGACCGTATGGCTTTGCTTAGTCGTTACAGCAAGTTGCATACTGCTAAATACGAAGAAAAGCCTTCACTAAACTTAAACGTAGAACAATGGGCTGCAGATGCTCTCATTGAATCCTATGGTATGGCTGAATGCTATGAACTACTTCAATACTATTTTGATGTAGCAGAAAATCCATCGTGGAAATATTTTGCAAACTATGCAGACCACATCATCTACAAGCGTAAGCAAGTAGCAGAAGATTTAAAAGAACGTGCAGAACGTAGAGAGAAAGCAAGAGAGTGGCTAAGTGAGTAATACAGAATCAAAACTAATATCTGCTGTATTGGCAGACAAGCAGGTTCATGTCCTGCTACAAGCAAATGTTGACAATATACTTCGTACCCACAATGACATTTGGACATTCATTCGTAATTATTCAGAAGCCAATGGGACAGTTCCACCAGTATCTTTGGTGGTAGATAAGTTCCGTGACTTTGCTCCAATCGATGGTATCGGTGCTACCAAATATCATTTAGAAGAACTACAGGCAGAATACCTTAATGACAGTCTAAAAGATATTCTTCGTAACACTGCTACAGAAGTTCAAGCAGGTCAGGGTGCCAAGGCATTGGAAGATATTATTCAAAAGACATCAGAACTAAAAAAGAATACAGCAATCATCCGTGACATTGATGCCACTGATATTGATTCTGCTGTTGCATACTTTGAAAATCTTGCTCGTCAGAATGAACTAGGTGCTATTGGTATCAAGACTGGACTTCCTGGGTTTGACAATTATTTACCTGCTGGTATTACTCCAGGACAGTTGGGCGTGTTCCTTGCTTATCCAGGAATTGGTAAGTCTTGGTTTGCACTTTACATGGCTGTTCAAGCATGGAGACAAGGTAGGTCACCACTAATCATCTCACTTGAAATGTCAGAGACAGAAGTTCGTAATCGTGTCTTTGCTATTATGGGTGATGGTCTTTGGTCACATCGTAAGTTATCTAATGGTCAGGTAGAAATTGATGACCTAAAGCGTTGGCACTCCAAAGAACTTGTTGGTAAGCCAGAATTTCATATCATCTCTAACGATAATGGTGGGGAACTTACTCCATCAGTTATTCGTGGTAAGATTGACCAGTATAAACCAGACCTAGTAATCGTAGACTATCTACAGTTGATGTCACCTAACCAAAAATCTGATAATGAGACTGTTCGTATGAAGAATCTTTCTCGTGAACTTAAGTTGATGGCTATTTCAGAAGAGATTCCAATTATCGCTATCTCATCTGCTACGCCAGATGATGTTACTAAGTTGGACACTGTTCCAACACTTGGTCAAACAGCATGGTCACGCCAGATTGCTTATGATGCTGACTGGGTATTGGCTCTAGGTCGTGCAACCAACTCGGACATTCTGGAGTGTGTATTCCGTAAAAACCGTAATGGATTTATGGGAGAATTCTTGGTTCAGGTTGATTTTGACAAGGGCTGGTATAAATACAAAGATTATGAAGATAACTAGTTATAATGGAGTGTGGAGAATTTATATCATAAGCCAATTAAGCATTTTACTTTTGATGGTATCATCAAGAATGATGCTGCTATTGGCAGACTCCGCCAGGAATTAGTTAGATTAAAATCAATTGAAATGTGTGAACTGGGCTATGTTCAAAGACTTGACATAGACCCCCAGTTTACGATAAAATATAATAGTGAAAAAGATTATTACGAATTTACATTAACAGTATACGGAACATTTGTAGGAAAGACGAGAGCATTATGGACATTAGGAATAGACGGAACAACACTGGTTCCTACTCTAAAGAACAAATTAAGCGAGTTATCGCAGGGTCAGGCATCACAATCGAATCGGAAGTAGATTCTGATTACATTATTTTTTGCCCCTTTCACAACAACTACCGTTCACCTGCTGGAGAAGTAGATAAAAACTCTGGACTATTCTTTTGCTTCTCTTGCCAGCATGTCTGCGACTTACCAAGTTTGATTATGCATACATCTGGTCGTACCTATTTTGAAGCGGTACGATACATCAAGTCTAAAGAAACAGATATTGACCTATCATTCCAAATTAATCAGGCATTAGTAAATAAACCAGACTACATTCCATATGACGAATTGCAGATTAAGAGATTAAATCAGCAAGCATTGGAATCACCAAGAGCAATCAGATACTATGATGGCAGACTAATTACAGAAGAATCTGTAAAGAAATTCTTGCTTGGTTATTCTGAAAAACAAGATATGGTAACTATCCCTGTGCATTCACCAGATGGAATTCCTGTTGGCTTTGTTGGTCGTTCCGTTGAAGGCAAAGAGTTTAAGAATACTCCAGGACTTCCAAAAGCAAAAACTTTGTTCAATCTACATCGTGTTAAGACTGCTGGAAAAGTCTATGTAGTTGAATCATCATTTGATGCTATCCGTTTAGACCAATGTGGTTTTCCTGCGGTAGCAACACTGGGTGCAAATGTATCCAATTTCCAAACAGACCTACTGCAAAAGTATTTCAATGATATAGTAGTCATTGCTGATAATGATGCGGCTGGCGGAAACATGAAAGATAAGATAATTGAACGTCTTGGCAATCGTGTGTCCGTTTTACAAATAAATAAAGAGTATAAGGATATTGGCGATATGTCTGATGAAGCAATTAAGAATCTTGATGAATCATTTGACAAAACTATCGCAAGTATGCTAAACTAATATACCGAGAATAAAAGGAGAAACAATGAGTATAATCAAAGGGCTAAAAAATATCGGAGACATTATCGATAAGCCAAAATACGAAAACACAGGGCAGAAAGTTCGTTGGGTAAAACTAGCGGATGGACAGTCTGCAAAAATCCGTTTTGTTGAAGAACTGGATACAGATTCAGCAAACTACAGTGAAGACCGTGGACTATCCGTGGTCATCGCAGAACACACCAATCCAAAGGACTACAAGCGTAAGGCTGTATGTACCGTGGATTCCGAAGGTCGTTGCTATGGCTGTGAAATGGCTCGTAAAGAACCAAAAGCAGGTTGGCGTTCACGTCTTCGTTTCTATTGCAACGTCATTATTGACGATGGTACAGAAGCACCTTATGTGGCTGTATGGTCGCAGGGTATTTCAAAGCAGTCTGCATTCAACACTATTCGTGAGTATGCACTAGAGACTGGTTCAATCTCTAATCTTGAGTGGAAGATTAAGCGTAATGGTCAGGGAACTGAAACCAGTTACACATTGCTTCCAACCAAGCCAGACACGGAACCTTACAAGTGGGATGGCGTAGAGCCTTTCAATCTTGAAAAGGTTGTTCGTGAAGTTCCATATGCAGAGCAGGAGAATTTCTACTTCGGCTTTGATGCTCCGTCTATTACATCAAGTAATACTGACTGGTAATTAATCGTGATGGGGGTAGATGATTCGTTCTCTGCCCCCATTACCCTAATCTTTAAGGAAATAATATATGAGTTATGCTGGACTGCACGTTCACACTCACTACTCGCTATTTGATGGCATAGCGACACCACAGGAATATGTGGACAGAGCAATCGAAATTGGAATGCCAGCCATCGCAATCACTGACCACGGTTCATTATCTGGACACCGTGAGATGTATCGCACTGCTGTTGAAAAGGGTATCAAGCCAATCCTTGGTATTGAAGGATATATTGCACAAGACCGTTTTGACCAAAGAGATAAAACAGAACGTGAAGATACTCCGCTAGACCCAGTTTACAATCACTTAATCATTCTGGCAAAAGATGAGCAAGGTTTAGAAAATTTAAATAAACTAAACGAGATTGCTTGGACAGAAGGATTTTATAAGAAGCCTCGCATGGACTGGGGTTCGTTAGAAAAATATAAAGAAGGACTTATTATCACTTCTGGATGTCTATCTGGCTACCTTGCTAAAGCAATTGAAGCAGATGACCTTGCCAATGCTAAAGAGCATTTGCAGTGGGCTAAAGAAACTTTTGGCGATGACTACTACATTGAAGTTATGCCACACAATCCACCAGAGATTAACAAGACTATTCTTGCTCTTGCTGATGAGTTTGGTATCAAACCTATCGTTACTCCTGACTGCCACCATGCAGGTCCAGAACAGCGTGAGATTCAAGAACTAAAACTAATTCTGAACACCTACTCTAATAAGATTGAGAAAGATGCTACCTTTGCTGGTAGTCAAAAGTTTGATAACTTGATGGATAAGTTAGACTATCTATACGGTGCTGACCGTCAAATTACTTTTAGAGATTACGAAATTCATTTGCTATCTGATGAAGAAATGCATAAGGCTATGGAAGCCCAGGGTATCGTAAGACAAGACATGTATGACAATACTGTTGAGATTATGAATAAGGTAGGCGATTACAATATCAAAGACCACCTTGACCTACTACCAGCACAATATACTAATCCAGACCAAGAACTTTATGACTTGGCAATGGAAGGACTTGATGCTCGTGGTGTAGGTGCTGACCCTACATATCACACAAGAGTTGAAGAAGAACTTCAAATCATCAAGGATAAAAACTTTGCTCCTTACTTCCTAGTTGTTCGTAACATGATTAACTGGGCTAAGAAAGAAGGCATTATGGTTGGTCCAGGTCGTGGTTCTGCTGCAGGTTCGCTAGTCTGTTATGCATTAGGTATCACTGACGTTGACCCTATCCAGCATGGTTTGCTATTCTTCCGTTTCATCAATCCAGAACGTAATGACTTTCCAGATATCGATACAGACATTCAGGATTCAAGGCGTGAAGAAGTAAAAGATTATTTGGTTCGTCAATATCGTCACGTTGCTTCTATTGCCACGTTCCTTGAGTTCAAGGGTAAGGGTATGGTTCGTGATATTGCTCGTGTTCTAAATATTCCATTGCCAGATGTGAACAAGGTTCTTAAACTTGTTGATGACTGGGATGACTATCTGAATTCTAAATCAACTGCGGAGTTCCGTGATAAGTATCCAGAGATTGAACTTTATGGAGAACAATTGCGTGGTCGTATTCGTGGTACTGGTATTCACGCTGCTGGTGTTGTTACATCTAAAGAGCCTATCTTCAAGTATGCTCCATTGGAAACTAGAACAACTCCAGGTAGCAAAGAACGTATTCCAGTAGTAGCAGTAGACATGGAAGAAGCAGAACGTATTGGTCTAATCAAGATTGATGCTTTGGGTCTAAAGACCCTATCTGTTATTCAGGATACGCTTGCCATCATTAAGGAAAGAACTGGGGATGACATTGACCTACATAAGATTGCTATGGATGATGCAAATGTTTATCGCATGCTGTCTGATGGTTTTACTAAGGGTGTGTTCCAGTGTGAAGCAACACCATACACCAACCTGCTTGTAAAGATGGGTATCAAAAACTTTAATGAGTTGGCTGCTTCTAACGCTTTGGTTCGTCCAGGTGCTATGAACACAATTGGTAAAGACTATGTTGCTCGTAAACATGGTAAGCAAAACATTGATTACAAACACCAAGTGCTAAAAGCATTCACAGAAGAAACATATGGATGTATTTTGTATCAGGAACAAGTTATGCTTGCCTGTGTGGAACTTGGCGGTATGACAATGGCAGAAGCGGACAAGGTTCGTAAGATTATTGGTAAGAAGAAAGATGCTAAAGAGTTTAAAGTTTTCCAAGACAAATTCGTTACTGGTGCTTCTCGCTATCTTACACCTAATATGGCAGAAGACCTTTGGCACGACTTTGAAGCACACGCTGGCTACTCGTTTAACAAGTCTCACGCTGTGGCTTACTCCACGGTATCGTACTGGACAGCATGGCTAAAGTATCATTATCCAATTGAGTTCATGTATTCATTGCTCAAGAATGAAAGTGATAAAGATGCTCGTACTGAATATTTGATTGAAGCAAAGCGTATGGGTATTCCTGTTCGCTTGCCACACATCAACGAATCAGATGTTGATTTCAAAATCGAGGGTAAGGGTATTCGCTTCGGACTATCATCTATTAAGTTTATTAGTGATAACATTGCTAACAAGTATATTGCTGCTAGACCTTTTGCTTCATATAAAGAACTAGAAGAGTTTACTTTTGGTAAGGGTAATGGTGTGAATAGTCGTGCATTACAGGCTCTACGCCTTGTAGGTGCTGCTACATTCCAAGATAATCCTAGAAACGATGAAGAAGTTCGTCAGAACCTTTATGAGTATCTAAACCTACCAGAGTTCAATACTTCTATTCCACAGCATTACCATGCGTTTATTAACGATGTAGAAGAATATGAAGAAACAGGTTCTTATATTCTTATGGGTATGGTTAAGAATATTAAGCGTGGTAAGGGCTGGTCAAGAGTAGAAATACTTGACAAGACTGGAAGTGTTGGTATTTTTGACGAAGAGAATTCTACAGTAGAAGCAGGTAGAACCTATATCCTGTTGGCAAGTGATAACAGAATTGTTACAGCAGTGCCAGCAGATGAAGTAAAGGGTAATCCGTCTGCTCTAATCAAGATTCTAAACTTCCGTCAGTTGCCATACAAAGATGATGAACTGTTTGTAGTAGCATTCAAGTCTAGGGTAACTAAGGCTGGAAAGAAGATGGGTTCGCTTGTATTGGCAGATGCTAATAGAGATTTCCACAGCGTAACCATCTTCCCAACTGCATTCCCTAAAGCGTATATGAAAATAGACGAGGGTAATGTGTATAAATTTTCTTTGGGTAAGACCAAAGATGGAACAACTATAATGGAGGACGTGTTCAATGTTTGATGAAGTAGCAAAAGAACTGCACGAAACAGCAGTAGAAAAAGGTTTCTGGGACATTGCCTATAGCAATGAAGATAAAGAATCACTGGATATCTTTATGACTAAACAACTAATGATGATTGTATCCGAAGCAGTTGAGGTTATGGAAGCAATCCGTAAGTCAAAAGGTCCAGAAGAAGTGGCAGATGAGATGGCTGACATTATCATTCGCACACTTGACCTATATGCTGGTCTTCGTGAATTTGAATATGTCAATGGAACTCTCGATGCCGCATTTGAAAAGAAAACAGGCTTTAATAAGTCTAGACCAGAAAAGCATGGGGTGAGATTCTAATGACAACACTTGAAGAAGCAATGGCACAATTAGACCCACGCATTCGTAAGCGTTTGACCACTGGTGTTGGATTTAAAACAGAGTATCAGGGCACACCAAGTTTTGGACTTAACCGTGCTTTGAACGGTGGTTTGCCTATGGGTAGGCAGGTATTGATTTGGGGAAGCAAGTCTTCTGCCAAGTCTTCGCTTTGCCTACAAATGATTGCACAGGCACAGCAAGAAGGAAAACTTTGTGCTTGGATTGATGCAGAAATGTCATACTCTGAAGATTGGGCTAAGAAACTTGGGGTAGATACAGACCAACTAATCGTCTCACAGGCTCGTACAATTAACGAGATGGTTGATGTTGGAACAAATCTAATGAATGCTGGAGTAGACATCATTGTAGTTGATTCAATTACATCGCTACTACCTGCTATCTATTTTGAAAAGGATACAGATGAACTTAAACAACTCGAAAACACAAAACAGATTGGTGCAGAGTCTAGGGATTTTAGTAACGCTTGGAAGATGCTTAATTATGCTAATAACAAAGTTAAGCCAACCCTTTTGGTACTTATCTCGCAATCTCGTAACAATATTTCTGCTATGTATACTAGTCAACAGCCTTCAGGCGGTCAGGCTACTAAATTTTATTCATCTACAGTTATCAAGTTATTCAGTTCCGAATCAGACAATCAAGCAATTAAAGGCAAGATTGCAGTTGGCGATAAACTCATTGAGGAAAAGGTTGGTAGGAAAATTCGTTGGGAAGTCCAGTTCTCCAAGACATCGCCAGCCTTCCAATCTGGAGAATATGATTTTTATTTCAGAGGTGATGTTGGCGTTGACAGCATTGGTGATTTGGTTGATACTGCCGAAATGATGGGCATTGTAGAACGCACAGGGGCTTGGTATATTCTACCTGACGGAAGCAAATTGCAGGGTAGAGACAAGTTCGTGGCTCGTGTTCGTGAAGACCTAGACTTACAAGATGAAATCAAGGCTAAGGTTATGAATGGGTAAGTATACAGTCTATCCAGGAAAGTTTCCTTGCCATACCTGCAAGGTAGAAGTTAAATCAGTTAGACTATATCCAGTAGAAAAACTGATAACCTGGATGTGTCCAGACAAACATCTTAATGAAGTTAGTCTGCAAACAAAAAAGAAGAAGAAGGACTATGACGGAGAGAAGTGAAAGCAAGCGTCTTGGGGCTAAACAGCACAAGAACTCTGGTAGAGGAAACCACAAGGGCGATGCATCTTGGGAGAACTTTACGGTTGATTTTAAAGAAGTGGGTAAGTCCTTTACTCTTAATAAAGAAGTCTGGGCTAAGGCAACTACAGATGCTATTCGCAATGGCAATGACCCTGCGATTGTAGTTGTCCTTGGCGAAGGCGGAATTAAAACAAGACTAGCAATCATTGAACTATCGCTACTTGACCAAATACTCGATGATAGTGTATAATAGAACTATAACATTAAGGGATTAAAATGGAAAATATAGAACAACCGAAAACAACACTAGAGATGGTCAACGGTCTAACAGAGATTGCTGACTTTATGAATGATGAAGAACTAACTACAGCATTGACCTTTATTGCTAAGGTTATTCTTAAACCAGATGTTCCACTAAATGTTGCCACCGTGGAGATAGTCCGTCTGCAAGCAATTGCTGCAAAGATGTCACTAAAAGCCACATGGATGGTAAACGTAGAAAAAGGAGACAGGGCGAGAAAGAATATTTATTTCACTGCTGCCGAAGCCATTAATGACTTGGTATCAGCACTTAAATATATTACTCGCTAAATTATCATGGTAAAGAATTTATTAAGTCAAGTAATGGTTAAAAAGGTTGAGAGCAATCCCAATTCTAAACCATCATTTATTGACAGAGACGAATTGATTGCAAAGATTAATTCTGGCTATACTATTAATCGTGTAGACAAATTTCAAACAAAGAAAACATTTGCCCCTAGCACAATTGCATATTCTCATGGAGAATGTCCACGCTACTGGTATTTAGCATTTGAAGGTGCTGTCTTTACAGACAATGCAGATGCCTATGGCGGTGCTAACATGACAGCAGGAACAAAGTCACATGAACGTATTCAGGAAGCAATGAAGAATGTTCCTGGACTTCTTGCTGATTCAGAATTTAAGATAACATATGAGAATCCACCAATCTTTGGATTTGGAGATGTTATGCTTAACTGGGAAGAAAAACAACTTCTAGGTGAAATCAAAACAATGCCACACGAGGCATTTGAATACCGAAAAGTTTCAGGTAAGCCAAAATCTGGACACCTTGTTCAGTTATTGATTTACATGAAAATCCTAAACAAAAACAAATCTGTATTGATTTATGAAAATAAGAATAATCACGAATTGTTGATTTTTCCTATTGAATTAAATAACTACATGTACGAGTGGGTAGAGAACGCTTTTGAATGGATGAGAACAGTTCGTAAGGCTTGGGAAGACAAAACCCTACCAGAGAAAAACTATCGTTCTAATTCAAAGATTTGCAAGACTTGTCCTATTAAGGATGCTTGTAACATTGCAGGTTCTGGAGAGATTAAAATTAATTCTTTGGAGCCCTTAGATGAAAACCAAACACTGTGATTGGTGCGACCACGCATTTCAAACCAAACTATCCTATCAAATATATTGCTCACCAGAGTGTAGACAAGAAGCAACCAAACAAAAGATTGCTGAAAAATATTTAAAAGATAAGATTAAGAAACGTGCTGGTAAAATCAGACTTTGTAAAAATTGTGGAAAACAGATGTCAATGTATACTGAGGAAACAATTTGTCAAACATGTGATATAAATCCAGATGATGTTAAAGATGCTCTCAAAGAGATTAAGGATATTCTAAATGGTAAAATTAAATTTGACTAAAAAACCAAAACGTTTCTGTGCCATCGATGCAAGTACAAATAGTTTAGCATTTGCTATCTTTGAAGATACAAAAATTATTGCATGTGGAAAAATTAAGTTTGAAGGTATTACCACCTACGATAAGGTTATGGATGCTGCCAAGAAAACAAAAGCATTCTTTGATAAGTTTGATTTCGATACTATTATAATTGAACACACAGTATTTATGAACAGCCCTAAGACTGCTGCACAACTGGCTATGGTCCAGGGAGCATTGCTTGGGGCTGCTTCTATGTCTGGGGTAAAGAAGATTGGTTCGGTATCACCAATCACTTGGCAGAACTTCATTGGTAATAAGAAATTAACTAAAGAAGAAAAGCATGAGATTCAAAAGAAAAATCCAAAAAAGTCTGCATCTTGGTTTAAAAATGAAGAACGAAATATTCGAAAACAAAGAACTGTAAACTTTATCAATATAAACTATGACAAGCAATTAGAAGATGATGATGTTGCAGATGCTTGTGCCATTGGACATTGGGCATTATCTAATTGGGAAAAGGCGTTTGGATACTAATGGCTAATAAATTCTATACTAACGAGGCTTGGTTACGCAAGCGTTTCTGGATTGACAAGAAAAGTCCAGAAGACATAGCCAAAGAATGTGGAGCCAGTGTTGAAACAATTTATGTATATTTAGCCAAATTCGGATTAAGGAAATCAAAACGATGAAAAAAGTAAAAACAACCAAGCCACAGACTACCAAGTTTGCAAGGGAATACGAATTGCAAATTGGCAAATTTGTTATCGCCAAAGGTGATATCATTAAAATAGAGGGAGAACATGGTGGTAAGTTTAAGTTTGAAAGTCTTACAACCAATACCGAAAATGGTAAAGTATGGGTAGACTGCTTTGAGATACACAAAAAGTCTGTTGGTGCATTCCGTTCTTTTGCACCTAATAGAGTAAAGCGTATCCCAACGAAACGAGGAAAGAAAAATGTCGATTGAAGACTTAGCAATAGAACATCTCGATGAGATGAATAAAGTTGTGGAGAAATATCTCCAAGGTGAAGACCCTACTAAAATTTCTAAAGAACTTGCATTGCCAAGACAAAGAGTTGTGGCACATATTAATCAGTGGCGTATTATGGCTTCTGATAATGCTGCTATTCGTGCTAGGGCTAAGGAAGCCCTTGTAGGTGCAGACACTCACTATAATAAATTAATCAGCAAAGCATACGAAGTTATTGATGATGCAACCACTGTTGCCAATCTTGGTGCTAAGACTGCTGCAATCAAACTTGTTATGGATATTGAAAGTAAGCGTATTGATATGCTACAAAAAGCAGGTCTGTTAGAAAACAAAGAATTAGCAGAAGAGATGCTAGAGATTGAACGTAAACAGGATATCCTTGTTGGTATTCTTAGAGATATTGCAAGCGAGTATCCGCAGGTACGAGATGAGATTATGCGAAGACTATCGCAGGTATCTAAAGAGCAAGAGGTAATTACAATTGTCAATGTTCAATGATTTCTTTGAAGTTTTAAAGAGTAACGTATTTGCAGAGAATCCAGTAGATGTAAAAACATTTGTTGAAGGCGAAGACTATCTTGGTCAGCCACAACTATCTCAAATACAGTATGACATTGTTGAAGCAATGTCTCAAATCTATAGACTAGAAGAAGTTATTGAATTACTTGGTGAAGAAGAAGGTCGCAGATATTTCAATAAGTATACCAAGAATGAAGTAATCCTACAACTTGGTAAAGGTTCTGGCAAGGACTTTGTTTCTACTGTTGCTTGCTGCTATATCGTTTATAAATTACTTTGTCTCAAAGACCCTGCTCGCTATTTTGGTAAACCAACAGGTGACGCTATTGATATTATTAATATTGCTATCAACGCACAACAGGCTAAGAACGTTTTCTTTAAAGGATTTAAAAATAAGATTGAACGTTCGCCCTGGTTCGCTGGTAAGTATTATGCAAAGGTAGACAGTATTGAGTTTAATAATGCTATCACTGTTTATTCTGGTCACTCCGAAAGAGAATCTCACGAAGGTCTAAACCTTATTCTTGCAGTTTTGGATGAGATTTCTGGTTTTGCCAATGAGGTAAACACAGGAAATGAACAGGGAAAGACTGCTGACAACATCTACAAAGCCTTCCGTGCTTCCGTAGATTCACGTTTCCCAGACTTGGGCAAGGTAGCCCTACTGTCGTTCCCTCGTTATCCTGGAGACTTTATCAGCCAGAAGTATGATTCTGTAATAGCAGAAAAAGAAGTAGTAGTAAAGAAACATAAGTTTATTATGAATCCAGACTTGCCAGAAGATGCAGATGGAAATAGTCTAGAGATTGAATGGGAAGAAGACACAATCTTGTCTTATAAGTTTCCAGGAATGTTTGCTATCAAAAGACCTACATGGGTTGTAAATCCTACTCGCAGTATTGACGATTTTAAATTAGCCTTTTACACAGACCTTGGAGATGCGATGCAACGTTTTGCCTGTATCCCAACATACATGTCTGATGCATTCTTTAAGCAGGTAGAAAAGGTTCGTGCCTGTATGACCATTAGAAATCCAATTGATAGTTCTAAACGGTTTGATGAAACATTTAAACCTGACCCAGATAAAAAATACTATGTCCATGCTGACCTTGCACAAAAGCATGACAAGTGTGCTGTTGCTATTGCTCACGTTGAAAAGTGGGTAAATATTCAGGTAGTTAAAGATTATCAGCAAGTAGCACCTATTGTAGTAGTAGATGCAGTAGTATATTGGGAACCAAAGGTAGAGGGTCCTGTAAACCTATCAGAAGTAAAACAATGGATTCAAAATCTACGAAGACAAGGTTTTGATATCGGTATGGTTTCTTTTGACCGCTGGCAGTCATTTGATATCCAGAACGAACTAAAACAGGTGGGTATTCGTACCGAAACTGTTTCTGTTGCCAAGAAGCATTATGAGGATATGGCTATGCTTGTATATGAGGAAAGACTTGCCATGCCAGCCATAGAATTACTCTATGAAGAATTAACCGAACTAAAAATTATGAAAGGTAATCGTGTAGACCACCCACGCAAATCTTCTAAAGACTTAGCAGATGCTGTATGTGGTGCTATTTTTGGTGCAATCTCACATACTCCAAAAGACCTAAACCAGATGGTAGAAATTCACACATTCCGTGATAGAAAAAAGACGGAAGAAATGCATGAGTTTGATAAGCGTAGTATCATTGAACGTAATAAGCCAGAACAAAAAGACTTAGATGCTTATTTCAAACAATTTAACATAAATATAATGTAGTGATATAATTAAACCATGAGGCATCATGGCTAGAAACGTAATACCGTTTCATCATCGGGAAAGTGAACATCTACGTTTGCGAAGACCGAGAAACCTATTGCGTAGTCAAAAAAGAATGAGTGTGGGTCGTTATCAAAATCAAAGTCGTATGGCTCCCAACAAACAAAATCAAAATCTATCTTATGAATAAAATGGTATAATAGTCTTATCAGATACCTCTGATAAAGGAGAACCCCATGAAAAAAACCCTGAAAATCGTGGTAGGCGTAATAGCATCCCTATCATTTGCATTTGCCGCACCAGCAGCCAATGCCCAAACCACTGATGAATATAATCGTCAGGTTGCCGCTGCACAGGCTAAGATTGATGACCTACAAAATCAATTGAACGATGCAAATACAAATCTTGAAAGTTGGATGAATTCATCTAACGAACAGGCTAATTTAATTAATGATGCACAAACTGCTGCTACCGAAGCACAGGATGCCTTAGATGCAGCCGCTAATGACTATGCCTTGAAGAAAAGCGACTATGATTCTTGGTACAATGACAAAGTAAAAATTGCTGAGGCAAAAGTTGGAGTTGCAATAAATGAACTGAACACTGCCGCTGACCTAGTAGATAGCACATATGAAGATTATGCTACTGCACAAACAAATGCTGATAATGCACAGGCTGAAATGAATCAAGCACAAATTAATTATGACACTCAATTAATCAATGCTGGTGGTTCTGGTAGCACTCCTGGACTTAAGGTAGATGTTTATACAGGTATTAATCGTTATGGAAATCCTCCTCAAAAATCTGAAACCGCCTATACAAAATGTAAGACAACAACCGTTAGCAACATTAATGCCAACTGGGGTAGTGGAGACATTTTTGGCTGTGGTTCTGAATACATTATGGTTCACTATAAGGGCTACATCACCTATCCAACTACTACTAAGGTTTACTTCCAGGCTCCTGCTGACGATGGTTTCTATATGACAATCAATGGTCAGACCGTAATTAACGATTGGTCTCTAAAAGGTTGTGGAGCAAACTCAACTGGACTATTCTCTTTTACTGGTGGAAAATCATATGCCATTGACGCTTGGTTCTACGAATGGACTGGGGGGGCTTGTTCTACCCTGAACTATAGACCTGGAACAAGTGGAAACTGGACGGTAGCACCCAATTCGTTCTTTACACAAGATGCAGTAGTTTCTATGATTAAGAATCCTGCATTGTTAGTTATTTTAAATAACAAAACTGCTGCTTATGTTCAGGCGGTAGCCAGTGAAGAACAGGCTAATCAAGTTTATCTAAATGCAGAAAA
>Ga0214923_10004741_pt1 | contig 16225 bp, 12 predicted proteins | sample LL1510_MetaG_FD_177993 | JGI IMG/M metagenome (GOLD analysis project Ga0214923, IMG submission 177993) | Freshwater microbial communities from Lake Lanier, Atlanta, Georgia, United States - LL-1510 | ecosystem: Environmental > Aquatic > Freshwater > Lake | place: USA: Georgia | collected...
GGATAAGGTACAAATGGGAACATGGTTTCAGGATATCAAAAAAAAATTATCGAAAGATTCTGATATCTACCGACAATTATCAAAGATTCGAATAATCAAGGAAGAAATGGATCGATATCTAGAAGAAAAAGAAAAGAAACCCAAAAACATACAATCATTAGATCCAAATGAAAAAATCAAGGAATTCATAAACCGAGTCGAACAACATAATGAAATCCCAAGTCCTAGAAATAAAACGGTACGATTTTCGGATACGGTACAAATGGGGATATGGTTTCAGATTACTATCAAAAAAAAATTATCGAAAGATTCTGATATCTACCAACAATTATCAAAGAATCGAATAATCAAGGAAGAAATGGATCGATATCTAGATGAAAAAGAAAAGAAACCCAAAAACATACAATCATTAGATCCAAATGAAAAAATCAAAGAATTCATGCACCATGTCGAACAACATAATGAAATTCCAAGTCCTAGAAATAAAACGGTACGATTTTCGGATAAGGTACAAATGGGGATGTGGTTTCAGACTATCAAAAAAAAATTATCGAAAGATTCTGATATCTACCAACAATTATCAAAGAATCGAATAATCAAGGAAGAAATGGATCGATATCTAGAAGAAAAAGAAAAGAAACCCAAAGACATCCAATCATTAGATCCAAATGAAAAAATCAAGGAATTCATGCACCATGTCGAACAACATAATGAAATCCCAAGTGGTAAAAATAAAATGGTACGATTTTCGGATAAGGTACAAATGGGAAATTGGTTTCATAATGCTATAAAATCCAAATTATCGAAAGACTCTGACATCTACCAACAATTATCTCAAAATCGAATAATCAAGGAAGAAATGGATCGATATCTAGAAGAAAAAGAAAAGAAACCCAAAGACATCCAATCATTAGATCCAAATGAAAAAATCAAGGAATTCATGCATCATGTTGAACAACATAATGAAATCCCAAGTAGTACAAATAAAACGGTACGATTTTCGGATAAGGTACAAATGGGGAACTGGTTTCATCATACTATCAAAAAAAAATTATCGAAAGACTCTGACATCTACCGACAATTATCAAAGAATCGTATAATCAAAGAAGAAATGGATCGTTATATAGAAGAAAAAGAAAAGAAATAATTCATAATATAATAAAAAATAATATCTTTGAACAATAATAAAATATATTCTTTAATTTTTATTATTAATCAAATCGATTTGCGAAACTCTATTACCAAAATATTCATAAAAAATTTTGATTTAACATATTTTTGTAGCTTTTTAAGTTTTTGAAGAACATATAAAGTTTCTAATATTTTTTTTTTATTTTTCTATAAAATGATTTCAATTTTTATCAATAATCATAGATCTTTCATTTATTGTCACAATCGAGATAAGCATTTTTATTGTAGGTATTTTTATAATAACAAATAATGGTAGACTTTTGAAACAAATTGGTTTAAGAAATTGAAATATTTAATAAAAATGGCTTATCGTTCTTTTGTAAAACAATCATTAGATAGAGTGTCTCTTGGTGAAAAAAATCGTAATGCACCTGAAGGACATAAATTTTGCAATGCAATATGTTATGATTATTTACCAATTAATAATTTCTCATCATCCCACGTTATATGCAATAATTGTAGAAATTTAATCAATATGGCTGATCAAAAAATTAAAAATAAAGAAATGACTCTCGATGAATTTGTGAATGATCCAATGACAGTGTATAATAAAAATAAATTGGAATTAAATGTCAAAAAAATGTGTGAAATATGTAAACAAGATAAATTTGTGAATTGTTTTGAATATAATAGAAAAGTATGTAAAAGTTGTCGTGCATTACAATTATCTACCAAATCAAAAACTGCTTTAGAAGGATATATAAAAGACATTGAATTATTAAAAAATAATATACCAGAATTAGAAAATTATTTGTTACATATCCCTAAAGACTGTTTGATATTAATCATATCACACTATCAAATCGGTAGGAAATCCACCGATAAAAAATCAACGATGGTTTTTAATTCAGTACAATACTTTAAAAGGCTGTTAAATCCAACTATTTGCAAAGGAGGTTGTGGTTCAAATACAGTTGACAATTTTGATTTTTGTGAAAAATGTAAGATTCATCAACCTAAAAAAACATCAGAACGAAGACAAGAATTTATTGATAATCTAGACAAAATTGTCGGTGAACTGAAACCTATGAACTCAGAAACAGATAGAGATTTATATAATAAAGATGAATTGTGCCAGATTGCGAGAAAATTTAATATTATTTTTCTTCAAAAAACTAAAAAAAATGAATTATTTGACATGATTAATAATGTTTTACAAAAAAGAGAAGAAAAAAGATTAATCGAAAATGCCAAAAATGAAATTAAAGATAAAATCTGCATTATTGAATACAAATTTGAAAATCTTGTGCTCAATGATATAGCCATAGAAGCTAGATCAAGTGATGGTTATATCAATGCTACCCAATTATGTAAGGCTGGGGGAAAATTATTTGGTCATTGGTTTACTTTACAAACTACAAAAGATTTAATTGATGCTTTATCGAGTGATATCCATATTCCGATATCACAACTTGTGGTTGTTCTAAAGGGCAATTCTTCTAAATTTTCTCAAGGTTCGTGGATCCATCCAGATCTTTCTGTTCAACTAGCCCAATGGATTAGTCCTCAATTTGCCATACGAGTCTCAAGATGGGTTCGTGAAATCATGATAACTGGTAAAGTCAATACAGATATTTACAAATCAAATGAAGAGTTAGTCAATCTCCAATTGGCATTGCAAAAAGAACAAGAAGAAAAAAAAATGTTAGAGATCAAGCACAAAAGTTTACTTCAAAAAAGACAATATCATAAATTTCAAAAAGGATCTTCATTTTATATTATTAAAATAAATGATTATGATTATAAAGTCGGTTATGAGGAAGTTAATATTAATAATCGATTACAAACTCATAGGACGAGCATTCCCAATTTGAGATTAATTTATCTTGTATATACTCCTGATGCATATTTGGTAGAACAGTGTATGTTGAAACGTTTCAATAGTAAAAAAATTGAAAACAATCATGAATTTCTTACTGAAATAAATGAATTAGAGTTGACGAGTTCTGTAAACACTTTTATACAATATTGCAATTTAGAACATAAAGTTGTTGATATAGAAGAAATCAAAAAATATAATGAAAGTTAAAAACTTTGTCACAGAGTAATAACCCAATATTTTATCAAATTTTTATTATTAGTAATAAATATTATGGTAAAAAATAATCATTGTATTTTTAAAAAGGTTTAAAGAAATGAAAATATAATATAAAATGTCTTATCGTCAATTTTTGAATCAATCTCTAAACCGCGATGAATTAAAAGAAAAAAATAGAAATGCGCCTGAAGGGCATCGATTTTGCAATGGTCTTTGCTTTAATTATTTACCGAATGAAAAATTTAGTAGTTTTCATGTGCTTTGTAATAATTGTAGAAATATAATGAATATAGTAGAACAAAAAGTTCACCGAAAACAGATTACGATTGAAGATTTTAAAAAGGACCCAATGGTTATTTATCAAAATCAAGAAAAATTACCGACTCATTCTAAAAAAACTTGTGAAAATTGTAAAGAAGAAAAATTAATCACCAATTTTGAATATAATCGCAAGATTTGTAAAAGCTGTCGTTTTTTACAACAATCGTTAAGGAACAAAGAATTAGCACAAAATTATATTAAAGATATTGAAGAAATTAAAGATAATATTCCGATTTTAGAAAATTTTTTACATCAGATTCCTAAAGATCAATTAATATTAGTGATTAGTCATTATCATATAGGGAGAAAATCAAATGATAACAAGATTCAAATGATATTTAATCTAGTCCAACATTTTAAAGCATTATTGAATCCCAATCTTTGCAAATCAGGTTGTGGAAACACAGTTATAGAAAATTTATCGATTTGTGAAAAGTGTAAAAAACAACCTATAAAAAGACGAACAGAACGAGCCCATGAATTTACCAGGGATCTTGATAAAATAATTGAAAAACTTGAACCTATGGATCCTAAAAAAGATCTGGATATTTATAATAAACAAGAATTGTGTCAGATTGCTAAAAAATTTAATATTGGATTTATACAGAGTATCAAAAAAACAGAATTATTTGATAAAATTAATGCTGTGTTGATCAAACGACAAGAAAATCGGAAATTAAAAGAAGCCCAAGAGGAATTGGAAAAAAAACAGATAATAGTTTCAGATACTAAATTTGAAGACCTTGTGATCAATGAAATAGCCATAGAAGCACGATTATCTGATGGGTTTATCAATGCTACCCAATTATGTAAAGCTGGAAACAAAAGATTTAATAATTGGTATCAATTAAATCATACAAAAGAATTTATTAATGAATTGAGTACCGAAACTGGAAAACTAGTATCGGATCTTGTGGTTATAAAGAAAGGTGGAAATGATAAAACATCTCAAGGATCTTGGGTGCATCCCGATATAGGAGTCCAATTAGCTAGTTGGATTTCACCCAAATTTGCGATTAGAGTTTCAAGATGGGTTCGAGAAATTGTATCAACGGGAACTACACAATTTATCCCTAAATCCAATGATGAATTAATTAAATTACAATTAGAATTACAAGAAAATCAAGACAAATTGAAAAAATTAGAAACTAATCATAAAAATTTATTATTAAAACGAGAATATCATAAATTTAAAATGGGATCTTGTCTATATATCATTCAAGTGAATGAGAATCATGTCAAAATTGGATATACCGACAATCTTAATGAACGATTAAAATGTTATCGAACATCTATCCCCAATATGAAAATATTATTCATCATCTTTACGAATAAAGCTCATCTTCTTGAACAATGTTTGTTGAGTCGTTATGATGATGCTCGGATAGAAAATAACCACGAGTTTTTATACGATTTATCACTATTAGAATTAACGGGATCCATCGACACAATTTGTAAATACTTAAAGTTTGATTCTAATATTATTTCTCAAGAGGAAATTGATGCTTATAATGATTGTTAGATATTAGTGCATTGGTCTTTTGAACTTGATTTTATATTTATTAAATCCGAGGGGAAGATTTGCCTTTCCCCGATTAATATTTACTAAATCCGTTGTGCAGATTTGCACCTCATTACTACTCAAAATGTCTTTAAATATAAATATATGAAATCATATTTTTCTATAAAAGTTATTTAATCACGAGTTTAAAATTAAAAAAAATTTTCCCTATGGTCAGGGTTAAATCTTGACCGATGAAATTTCCATAGGTCTACTGATCCCAATTTAAATTTATCGGGTATTGGTTTTGCACGATACCAAAATAAACAATCTTCTAATTTGTTACTGGTTGTCGCATTGTGAATATATAAAGCAGTGTAGTCCGAGGTAAGCTGGTCCATTATCTGACAAAACATACTAAAGTCCGGGATAACTCCCGCATAATTTTCCCATAAATTTTTACGATTCCTCAGATTGGTTTCTCGCAGAATAAATACTCCGTCCACATTTGTTCGGATGACAGGTTTCACATCCATACAGTATTGCAAACTAAGTATAAATAACATCTTCCAATGTCTACCGTTTTTGAAAATTCCTTGCATAAGTGGCTTATTGAAAATCTTCGGATCATCGGTGCAATCATCCAAGAGCAAAACCGCCCATGGATTTTCCAAATGTTTTTTGGCGATTTTTTGGCGAACAATAAAATCTTCGATTTTTTTTTCGTCCAATTTATTGTACACAAAAGTGGAGGGAATAATTTTTTTATAATGACCGTTCGAGTCTTCGGTTCCTGACATGACCATGAACATAGGAAAAATGTCTCTTTTCTCGTATAAAAGGGAGGTAATTAAAGTCGATTTACCGGTATTCTTGACCACGTCAAAAGTTTTTAATAAAAATAAATGATTTCCATCTAACCCAAAACCAAAATATTCATCAATATTTTCATATTCAATCGTAAACCCTGTAACTAGATGATTTTTATTCGATTTTGAAACGTTTACTTTTTTTCTTGGAATTTTTACTGGTATTTCATCGACTTTATCTCCATATATATGACAACGAGAAAAAGTTCCTTCTTTTAAACATTTTTTTTTATACGCGGCAAAACCTAAAGATCGAGCGACAAAAATTATATCGTCAAGTAATGTTTCATTTTTTTGTATAATATCATAACCCCAATTATCTGTATATCCATCCTTATCGATAATTCCTGCCAATAATTTTAATCGGTTTTCTCTTGAATTTATTTTATATTCAAAAGGAATATGTTTATTATTTAATAATTCATTTAAAATTTGTTTTTGATTCACCATTGATTCATTTCGATAATCAATAATTTCTGCATCGATATTTTTTCCATCACCTAACCAAAATCCTAATAAATAAGGATCGATATCGACCTTTTTTTCATCCCATTCTACACCTGAAGAACGAAATAATTTGAATCGTTTTTTCCAAGTGTCAGATTTTTTCAGATAATTTTCAACTGAAATAATTTCAATATGTCCTTTTGGTATATTATTATATCCGGTACACATCAACACCAAATCATGTTTTTTATTTACCGAATAAGATTCCCCTTTATTCGGAATAATTTTATACATTTCATCCATATCGTGAAATAATTCCAAAACATTTCTGGGTGTCCCATCATTTCCCATAATTATATCACCAATGTTAACGTCTTGGACCAATTTTATTTTTCCATCAAACATCAAAATTTGGGTATTTTTCCGGTAACATCCTGGTTTACCAATTACTACTATTTTTGATGATCCCTGTGAAGGGATCATAAAATTACTTTTATTTGGTTGAATTATATCCAAATCTAATTCTTTGATATGTAAATCCATTTTATCTTTTTTTTATTTTTTTAAATATTTTTTTTCATAATAACATAACCTCATACCATCTATAGATGGTAAATATTTTTGTCAAAAAATTGTGATTGCTTTATCAAATCACGATTAAATTTTATTGCAACCATATGTGTTGTCGTGCTTCTCGAGCCGTCATGCGTTTGGTAGGATCCAAAACCAAAAGTTTAGATATAAAATCTTTTGCAGTATCTGAAACATAATCAAAGAATGGGGATGGAAAATCATATTTTCCGATTCTTACTTTTTGTAATGTTTCCTGATCATCCGCACCATAAAATGGTGGGCGTCCAGATAATAGCATATATGTTATCACACCAACCGACCACATATCACAATCTTTTGTATAAGAACCTTCCAACACTTCTGGTGCAACATAATAGGGTGTACCAACTGGTCTATGCATTTTTATATGATCCTCGTAATAGCATGATAAACCAAAATCAATAAGTTTCAATTCTGCATTATAAGTATCATTTTCAAATAGATAGTTTTCGAGCTTTAAATCACGATGAACGATACGATGATCGTGACAATATTGAATCGTTTCGACTATAGTTTTTACTAATTTCAAGGCTATTTTTTCTGGAAAACAATGTCTATCTTGTTTATGAAGTTTATCCAATAATTCACCCCCAGAGCACAATTCCATTATTAAATACAATTGTTCTTCTGTTTCATAGATTTCATATAATCGTACAATATTGGGGTGGTTCACTTGTTTCATTATACGAACTTCTTCCCATACTTTATCTATATTATGTTTATCCCTATTTCGAGTTAAATGTAAAGTTTTCATGGCATATAATTTACCCGTCTGCAAATGTTTTACAGCACGAACCATACCACTGATTCCCGTGCCTAAAATTTTTCCAAGATCTACATCATAAACCTGTCATGAAAAACATTAAATATATTTCCGTAAAAAAATCCATAAATTAATAATTGCTTACCTCTTTTATTGGTTTATTTAAACCTCTTTTCATATAATGTATTTCTTTGTCACAAATGTTTTTATGATTCTTATTCTTCTCCAGATCGTTTTTATGATAATGAACACTTATCATAAATCGTAAATTCACGCATCCCATGATTATCTGAAAAATACAAACAAATAAACATTATTCTTTATCGTGTATAACGAAAATTACTCATTGATTTTGAAAAAGACATTAAAAAATCATTTTTTATTAAATTGTAAACGAAATGGGTCATCATTTTTATTTTCTGAATAACTTTTTTATTGTTCAAATTTAAATGAAACAATTATTATTTACTAAAGAGCGTCCTCTAAAAATTGGTACTGATTGTTCGGGGATAGAGGCTCCCATTGTCGCCCTTAAACAGATGAAGGTTCCCTTTTCTCATGAATTTTCTAGCGAGATCGATAAACATTGTATATCAACAATCCAAGCCAATTTTAATCCTAAAATCATGTTTGGAGATATAAAAGAGCGTAAAATCAAAGATATTCCGGATATTGACATGTATGTGTGTGGGTTTCCTTGTCAGCCATTCTCTAACGCCGGTCGTCGAGAAGGTATCAGAGATCCTCGTGGCACTATATTTTACGAGTGTTTGAGGGTTATTAAACACAAAAAACCCATTATATACATATTAGAAAATGTAAGGGGATTATTATCTATTGATGATGGTGAAACATTCAAAACAATGATTTCACATTTAGAAAAACTCAGAATGTACAATGTTTATTGGAAGGTGCTGAATACGGCGGATTATGGTATTCCACAATCGAGAAAACGTGTGTTTATTGTCGGGATACTCAAGAAATATCAAACAAATAAATTTGAGTGGCCCAAACCCATCCCGTGTCGTTCATTAGAAGAATTTGTGGATTGGAATGATCAGAATAATACAATGATTAATGAAAAATATAGGAATCATTTAAAAAAAATGAATCCAAAAGCCGTATTTTTAGATTTAGCATTTAAAAATAAATATTTTCCCGTGGCCGATAAAATATGTTCATGTATTTGTTCTAATTCTAATTTTATAAATGTGTATTTAATGAGAGAAATCAACAAAAAAGAACTTTGTTTATTACAAGGGTTCCCTCCCTCTCTTTTGATTAAAAACAATTGTAAAACCATAATCCATAAGATGATTGGGAATTCAATATCTACAAATGTATTAAAGCATTTATTTAAAAGTATTTTTGAAATCTGCTCACTAATTCAGGATAAATGATATAATTATTATTTTTTTTCATGATGATTTGTCCATAATTTTTATTTGATTTGAGTTTATTTCCACTCGTGCAAATGTGTTTTAATTGATGTATTCCATATTCTTTACACAAATCCAAAATTTCTTTTTTCGTATATTGTTTTTCGGGATCCAATCCCTCTCTCATAAATCGTGCGATTGCTGATTGATTTGTCGGATCGCTCCATTTTTTAAACATTCCATTTTTATCATTTGTCAATCGCTCCAATTCTTTTGGATCTATGAGTTCTTTTTCAGATTTTTCATCTTTTTTGTGATTCAGCATCTCTGTTATGCATCGATCTTTATTAAATTCTTCCATCGTCATCCCCCCATCCTCATCCATAACATCGGTTACGTTTCCTCGGAATCGTTTATTTTTGTATAATCGGCATCGTGGGATTTTTTCCTTGTAGAATTGTTTTTCTTCGAGCCAATCCATCAATTCTTTTTTTTCATCTTTTGTAATCGTCGATAATTGTTGGAATATATCTTCTTGAAGCATATAACCCTTGTACAGGTTTTCATAATCTTTTTGGGGTAAATAGCATTGTAAAGGAATATTATCATGATAGATACCACATAATCGCATGCTCTGGATCATTGTTGTGATATCGGATGATCGTGGTGGTCGGTAGAACATGTGGGTAAGATGCCACCCAAAATCTTCAGAAACAATATTAATCCCGCGACCCACAAGTTTATAGGCAATAATGATAATCCTTGGGAATCGTAAAGCACCCCCGTTATTTTTAAGATATTGGAGCACATAAGGGATCGGAGTATTATTAAAATAATGGACGGAGGGTTCCTTCTCCATCCCTTTTTTCTTGCATATCGGAAGAACGATCTTAATTTTATTGAGATGATGCGAGTATAATTTGCAATTAGTACCGTTGTAGGTTAATACTGTATATTCTTTCTTGAATGTTTTCATAATCATTTTCATTAAAAGATCCTGCTGAGCGATCAATCGCTCTGATTTTATCATCGTGATCATTGGATGCTCGTCCTTGTCTTTGATTTGGAACGGCTTGTGATCTTTATGATTGTTCAGGAAATCGTTGAGATCCTTATCGTTTAGAGTATCACCATCAGAAGGTTCAATGTAATGGTATTGGATATCCGTGACACCTTTATAATCACCAGGAGGTTTCAGATAATAGAGATTTTTTGTATCGAACCCCAAAGATCGTGATTGAATCGGCTCAAAAAGAGTAGCGCTGATGCCAAAAACGGCCTCACAATTCGTTTCCACAAGATAGCGAAATTGTGGGGAAAACTGATCTCCCAATGAGTAACCAATCTGATCAATCTCGTCTATAATGACGTAAAGAGGAAAATTGATATTGTTATTCTCGGCTACAATATCCAAACAATCGTTGATCTTAGAGAGTTGGTCATGATTTGCCAGCGACAAGATAACATTGGCCCCCTTGGAAATATCATCGAGCATATCTTCATGACGAAAAAGCGTATTATCTTTGCGTCTTTTTATATTTCCCGCATAATAGATATTGGGAATTTCTATCATATCGAGAGTGTCAAAAGATTCTAAGAATTCTTCGAATTCAAGGAGGAATCGTTTGAATCCTCGCTGGAACTGATCATAATCATCCGTAAAATTTCTGAGCATAACGAGGACATTCGATTCCAAATAGCCCGTATGATAAAGACATAGGGCATGGATAATCCTAGATTTCCCACTCTGCACGCAACCTTTGATCAGGGTATAAGCAATACCCTTATGATCATAAGGTTCAGAAAGAGTTGGATTATGTGGATCGTCCTTGACGAGATCGAAAAGATGAGTTTTTTCTTTTATGAAATCGAGTATGTATCGTTTAGGGTTTGGAGAAATCGAGTCGGTGATCTGACTTGCGGTTTCATAAACCGATTCGGCATCGGACGATTCGGAAACGGTTTGATTGCCGATAAGGTTGTATAAAAAATCCATTCGGATAATCTGTGTGCAAACAAAATATTAGATGCGCACATAATGAAATGATCACAAAAGTAAAAAATAAATTAAAAAAACATCAATTTTTAATCTGGGAATAGTAATAATAAATCTTTCCCTAAAGAATTAACAATTTATTATATCATATTGAATCAAATTATTTAAATCCTCCAGTGTAATCATTGAATTTTTTTTTTTAGTTGGACAGGGAGAATGAATTTCTGTAACCACTACATTATCTTTAACTAATTCATTAACGATAAATTTAATGAGTCTATGTTCATCCTGGTTCCATTTAAAATAATATTCTTTAGATTTTCCCTTGTATGACATTTCAATACACCAATAGGTTGGTGATATTAAATCAACGGAGTATGTAATATATGGGGTTTCATTTTTAATCGTCATAATTTTAAAATCATCTTGAATAAACATCTCGTCATCTTCACAATTGATATAACTGATCAGATCTAGAACCGCGAAAAGATTAGAACGACGACGATTAAATAATTCTTGAATTTTTAAGATGCACGCGTTAATCATTTTTTTATTAGCAGAAAATGTAGAATGAGAAACGGATGCTTGTTTTCTCTGGGAAGGTTTAAGAAAAGATGAAATGTATTCTTCAATATTCTCGGGTAAATTGTTATACATTATTATTTATAATAAATAATAATTTATTTATTTTTAAGAATATGAAGATAAAATAGTTCATTCTTTAAAATCTTTATATTTTTAGGTTTCCAATAGGATTCGTTTTCATAAAATAATTTGGTTTTTTTTTTGTATTGTTCGACAAAAACGAGACCTTTTTTTTTGAAAAAAGAAGATAAATAATCGATTGTAAAATAATTATTTAATGGTTCGGTATCTTTCAAGATGATTTCAAAATTTTCAAAAAAAAGGTATACTTCTGGGAATTTATTCCAATTAATTATATTTTCATTAAAAAGGATAAATTGTGAAATAATATCTTTTATATCTTTTATAGAAAAGGGAGTATTAGAATAAGGATTGTGGGGTATTCTGAATGATTTCATCAGATTACATATATTATATCGAGGTTCAATTTCTACATGTGAACGACTCAGATCATTATGAAAAATATGTAAAATTTCTTCGGGTAAAAATATATATAAATTATTATTATTTTTAATCTTTATCGTGGGACCTGAATAATTGTATGTTTCGGTTGTCCAATCTAAAAAATATTCGTTTGTAAAATCTCTTTGGGTGTCATAAAATTTTGGGAATAGTTTAGAATAACATGTTTTCAAAGAAAATAATATAAATTTATTTTTTTCTTTTGGAATCGTATAATCCTTTAAAAGATGAGATTTTTTTAAATCCTCGATCGGTATATGGAAAATTATCTTATCGGCAATTTTACAAAAATCATAAAAATTCATTTTATTTTATTTACTCAATTATTATATTAATATATAATAATTTCATTTTTAGATTTCCCAAGGAATTTTTTATTTTCCATATAAAAAAATGGATAAAAATACTAATTTAAATCAGTTGGAGTGGGCATATGAACAATATGCACCTCCCATAACATTAAATTTACAGGATTGGAATAAATATGTCGCCAGTGGTGATAATACATTATATGGGGATAGTATTATACCGGGTAATACAGAGATGAATGGTGCGGTATATTCAGGTCATGTACGACAAAATCCAATGACGGCGATGTATCCGTACGATTCTATTCAAAATTCTTATTCATAAAAAAATTTTTCATTTGCCTTCATATTTAATATTACATTCTTGCAATGTGTTTTTAATACCACTCGCATCACTTATAGATATTTTTGTTAATAATGTGCCGAGATCGCTTTCATTTTTCATAAATTTACAAAAATTATTAATGGTATCCTTGGATACTTTATTTTTATATAAACCATCTAATATACAAGTTGCGCTATCTTTGCTAATAGAGAAAATAGAACTGATGTTATTTATACATTGGTTTCGTGCAATGATTTTAGATAAAAATAAAAACCAAAAAAGTAATAAAAACAGTAAAATCAGAAAAACTATCAAAATTAAAATAAGCATTTATTAAAAATTTTTTTTAATAAATCTAATGAAATTTTTAATTTTTTTATCAATAACGATTATTGAATTCGTTTTTGGAAAATATAATCTCGTAGATCCTAATCCGTCTTGTTATTCAATGGGAATCAATTATTGTCCCAAAATAAGTAATATAACGACGAATGAATATATGTCATGGAGGGAAAGGACACATCAACTTCTTTTGAATTCCATGAGGATTGATCCTGTCAATTTTGTTAGTAATTTTACAAATAATACTATGGCTTATGCTTGTCCAATCAAAAATACAATCCCTTTTCGTTACAGTACAAATTCTCAACAAGCAGCAAAACAACAATCTTTTTTCTTAAATGTTACTGGTTGTAAATTTAGTCATGATACTTGTCCGGCTTATTGTTATTTATATAATAATGATTGTGCTTGGTATACCAGAGTTAAAAAATATGAAACCAAGTGGACAACATTGGGAGAAAATATCGCTATATCTAGGACAGATCCCTTGTCTCCTCTAAAACAATTTTCAAATAGTTCTGGACATTGTGTAAATTTGTTTGGAACTTATAAAAATATTGGTATTGGTTCGATTGGTAGAATTTGGACACAAGTTTTTACGTCTACATCCTTGCAAGAAAATATAAAAAATCCATTATACGATGGTACACATTGGAAAGGATCTCCATTATTTTCATTAAATGAATTACATTTTATCGCAAATTATTATGATTTTGCTGTGCCAACTAATATAACAGTCATTTTAAATAATAAAACATCATATCCATTGATATTAAAATCAGGAACTCGAAATCGAGGAACCTATATTTATAGATTCGATAATTTTACTTCATCAAGTTGTTTAAAATATTTTTTTCAGGTTTATGTAAATAATACAATGTACAAACTCCCTGAAGAAGGGTTTTTTTTAACACAAGGAATCAATAATTGTACAATAAATTATACACCGACATTTTGAAAATTCAAAATAATTTACTTAAAAACATACATACAAAATAGAAATAAATGATTGGAATTATATTAGCCGCTGGAAAAGGGAAAAGAATGAATTCTGATTTACCTAAAGTTTTACATAAAATCAATGGTACCCCAATGATTGAAAGAATTATTAAACAAATGTATAAATCTGATATTAAAGATATATATATAATCGTAAACCCTTATAATATTGAAATTATTAAATCTAATTTATATCAGTATACTGATTTAAATTATGTTTTACAAAAGGAACCTAAAGGAACTGGAGATGCTTTAATGGTATTTTGTGATTATTTTGATAAAAAAGAAACGCTTTTAATTTGTTGTGGCGATATGCCATTACTATCTTCCGATTTATTCGATAGAATGCAAAAACAATCTCCATTCTGTGTATGTGCATTTCAAAAAAAAAATCCTCACGGTTATGGAAGGATTGTCAGACAAGAAAATAATACTATAAAAATCATTGAAGATAAAGATTGTAATAATCTTCAAAAAAGTATTGAATTATGCAATTCTGGAATGTATATCATGCCATCGGAATCTTTAAAAAAAGTGTTGCCTTTTTTAACAAATGATAATCAACAAAGGGAATTTTATTTAACGGATACTATACAACTCTTGCAAGAAAAAGAAAAATTACATTGTAATATTCTTATTCTTGATTATAATGAATCTTTTATAGTTGAAGGAGTGAACTCGATAGGAGAATTGGACAATATCAATACGATATTTAATCCTGATTTTAGATTATTGCATGAAAATATTGAATATCTTGAACAAGTGCCTTATATCTTATCTGAACTCTCCTATTGTGAATATAATGAATCATTATTTAGGTCGCGTATTCAGGAATTACAATCCAATAAAAATATAAAAATTTATATAGCGCATCATGAATTAGTTGGGATTTATGCTATTGGGAGTCTCTACCTGCTCCCTAAATTTACCTACGATTGTGCGAATGTTGGACAGATTGAAGATATCGTTATCCATAAGCATCTTCGTAGTGAAAAATTAGGATCATTATTAATCAACCATTTAATAAAAGAAGCAAAGTCATGTAATTGTTATAAAGTAATTTTAAATGCTGATGATAAAAATGTAAAATTTTATGAAAAATTAGGATTTACCTATAAATGTTCTCAATTAGAAATACGATTTTAAAGAGTTGAAAAAATATTATTTAAAATTAAAAATTATTATTTTCTCAAATAAATGATCAATTTAAAGACAAATTATAATGAATTTATATCTTCTTCACAACCCTCTGAATTTATCAAAAACCAAAAAATCACAAATCAAAATGGTATTCTAACGACGACTTCTATAGCGCCAGAAATTGTAAAATATCCTCCCATGAATGCAAATTTTAATTTACCTAAATCTACAGGAATCGATTTAACGAGTATGTTGCAGATATCGGCCGCTCAACCCCAAACGATTAAAAAAATTCCTGAAAACTTTGATTGGAAAAAAATAAATAAAAACTTGACACCTGTCCAGCAACAGTATCAATGTGGATCATGCTGGGCTGTATCGACGGCAACCTGCATTGCCGATAAATTTGTGATTAAAAATCTGATTGATTTTAATCCTGAGATTAGTTATACTTATCTAATGTCATGCTGGATAAACGAAATTAATATGAAATGTAGAGGTTCAAATCCTTATTTAGCCCTGACATATATAAACGAATTTGGGATAGGAACCGATAAGATAGTTAATGCTAATTATGATTGGTGTACACAATTAACGAAAAATTGTAAAAAAACAAAAATAGATCCCAAAACAAATACTCAATATGATTCCTGTTTGTGCCAAAACGCAAATGGCACCAATGATGAGATTATTCTGAGTTCTTTGATTCCAGATTGCAAGGAAAAGAATTTTCAGGATGAAAAAAATGTTAAATTTTTTATAACCAAACCACAATGGATACCTTTAACGGTCGAGGAAGCGACTAAAGATTGGGTAAAATTAAACCAAAAAAAAACATTATTCAAACAGCACATCATGAATCATGGGCCTGTTATAGGTGGTTTTTT
>Ga0214923_10004742_pt1 | contig 16219 bp, 16 predicted proteins | sample LL1510_MetaG_FD_177993 | JGI IMG/M metagenome (GOLD analysis project Ga0214923, IMG submission 177993) | Freshwater microbial communities from Lake Lanier, Atlanta, Georgia, United States - LL-1510 | ecosystem: Environmental > Aquatic > Freshwater > Lake | place: USA: Georgia | collected...
AAAAGAAATTCAGAATTATTCCAGCAGAACCAGGACAATCACCATTTGTAGAAGTGTGGTTTCACAACGTTCAAATTAATGGAGAATGGAAAAAATTGTATTGCCCTGAAAAAAATTCAGGTGATCCTTGTCCATTTTGTGAAGTAGCATCTGAATTAGATAAATCTAGTTCAAAAGAGGACAAAGATTTAGCTAAAAGTTACAAACCTAAAAAGTTCTATGTCGTAAAAGGTATTGAAAGAGGTAAAGAAAATGAAGGTGTTAAATTTTGGAGATTCCCACACAATTATAAAGGTGCTGGTGTATTTGACAAAATGATAGCGGTATTTTCTGAAAAAGGTGATATTTCACACGCAACAGAAGGTAGGGATTTAATCATCAACGTAGGTAAAGATGATAGAGGTAATTCAGTAGTTAGTTCAATTATTCACGATGATAGAGAACCATTAGGAACTGAAGAACAAATCACCGAATGGACATCAGATACTATGACTTGGGAAGATGTTTTTAGTAAGAGAGATTATGATTACTTATCAAAAGTAGTAAGAGGTGAAAATCCTTACGAAAAGAAGGAAACATCAAGTGGTAACAACGGTGGTTCACCAAAAAACCAAACCGAAGAAGAAACAATAATGGATGATGATCAACCATTTTAATTAAAAAATTAAAAGCTCCAAAAGGGGCTTTTTCTTTTTTTACTATTTAAAAAATAACAAAAAATAATTATTATTAAGTATGTCAAAAATTAAAGTTTGTATGTGTGAATCATATACTACAATATTAGCAAAAGAATGGATCGAAATTGATTCAGAAATGTATGAAGAAACTAAAGGTATGTCACCCGAAGAACTTGAAGAATACATTCAAGAAAACTACAATGAAATGAAACCAACTCCAGGTAATGAAAATGAATTTACAACCTCATTAGGTGAAGAATTAGATCAAATGGAAATGATGAATGATAAAATCAAAAACCAAGATTCTTGGTTAGAGTTTACCCCTTATAATGACTGTGAAGATTGTGACGAGGAAGATTATGATGTTAACGAGGAAGAAGAATAAAATAAAAAAAATAATATAATAATAATGGCTGGTAGTAAAGCAACAAAAAAAGAAGAAACTAAGGTAACTGTAAAACCTAAAGTTGTTGATAAAAAATCAATTGATTTATCAAAACTAAAAGATTTTAAAAATAAAAATGGTTTTAATGAAGATGTTAAAGACAAAGAATTAGATTGGATTCCTATTTCTAAAGCATTTACGGAAGCAACAGGATTGGCTGGTATTCCTAAAGGATATATTACATTATCGAGAGGATTTTCTAATACCGGTAAATCTACATCTTTAATGGAGGCTATTGTATCATCTCAAAAATTAGGTATTCTTCCGGTTATTATTGACACAGAAAACAATTTTAGTTGGGAACACGCTAAAGATATGGGGTTACAATTTGACGAGGTTATTGACACGGAAACAGGTGAAGTTGTAAATTATGATGGATTTTTTATCTTTATCAATAACGAATATTTAATTGATAATTATGGGAAAAAAAGAGATAAAAATAGACAAGAAGCGGTAATTGAAGATGTTGCTGATTTCTGTCACGATTTATTGGATAAACAAATTGATGGTGAATTACCATATGAAATATTATTCGCTTGGGATTCAATCGGAACTTTAGATTGTGAACAATGTGTTACTTCTAAAAATAGAAATAATATGTGGAACGCAGGAGCGTTAGAAGCAGCATTTAAGTCACTTGTAAATCATAGAATACCTTCATCAAGAAAAGAAGGAAAACCTTTTACAAATACTATGATTGCAGTTCAAAAGATTTGGATTGATAGTATGGGTGCTGGTGTTGTAAAACATAAAGGTGGTGAGGCTTTCTTCTATGGGGCTAGATTAATTTTACACTTTGGTGGTATTCAAGCACACGGAACTGAAAGATTAAAAGCGACAAGTAATAAGAGAGAATATTCATTTGCGATTGGAACTAAGATAGAAGTTGTAAAAAACCAAATTAATGGTATTCAGTTATTAGGTAAGATAATTTCAACACCACACGGATTTATTAGTTATGATGAATTAGAAAATTATAAAAAAGTAAATAAAGACTACCTACTAAGTAAATTAGGTAGTGATGATGGTGAGATTGAAATCACATCAGAAGTTGTAAATAGTATTGATTCAGAATAAAAAATAAACCCCGACTAATAATCGGGGTTTTTTGTTTTTATCCTCTTAGTATTTGTTGTGTTGGTGGTTCATCATCCGAATTTTCCGAACTATTTTTACCATTCTGAACTGCGTGTGTAATTAAAATTGACGTTATTAAACCCGCATCAATCGTTAAAAACGATACACCATTAGCGTCACTCCAATTTACAATTTGTAAGTAACAAAATACGATTGTTATAATCAAAGCAATTACTTTTTTAAGTGAGTAACCTATTGATGTATTTTTCATCATTTGTGTTAAATCATTATCCTTAAAAAAAGAATATAATTTAGTTAATTTATTTTTCATATTTACTGTGTTTTTTTATTTTATTATTATTCCCGATACAAATAAATATTTGATTATATGAAAATAAATGAAATCCATCAAGGATATTAAAAAAGAAATTGGTTATGTTGAGTTTAGACTATCCAAAACAGAATTTGTGATAATACCAATATACTCTCTAAAAATGGTTAAAATAGGTATTAGACTTGAAACCAAACAACACGAATTAATTAGTCAATTACATAGAATGTCAAACTTTTATGATGAAAATAATTTTCTATTAAATGGTAATAAAATAGAATACGGAATTATTCTTCTCAAGAAACGTAAAAAAACAATCGAATTTAGTGAAATAAATAAAGGTATTATGACTGATTTAGTAGTAGTTGATGGAATATATAGATTTACTTTAACTAAATAGTTATTAATATATTAGTTATGAAAATAGGTATAGATGTAAATATTTTAAGAAATTACATACCCAGATTAATTGATATGTATTCTAAAGAACATGATAAAAGTCCATTAAATGATGAGATAAACCCATACTCTTTGGAAGAAAGTTTTGATGATGAAATATTTGATTTCATAGGTGAAAACGTATTAGAAATATTTGGGTTCGCTAAAGAATCTGAAAGGGGTATTATTAGTTATTGTAATCAACTACAAAAAAATTATATCAATCACAAATTTTATATTATATGTAATGGATTTGAAATTATGGTTCCCAGTACATTACATTTTCTATGTAAAATGAATTGTGATATTGATGGATATATTTTTAGAAAAAACTCTATTGACTTATGGGAAGAAGTTGATATGATTGTAACGGATAGTCCATTTCTATTGGGAAATAAACCTAAAGATAAGAAAGTGGTTAAGTTAAATAAGTTTTATAATTTAAACATTCAAAGTGACTACTCAATAAATAGTTTATTAGAAATTGAAAATGAAAGAATATTATAAAATAAACGGTAAGGAATATTACTTAGATTTAGACACAGTTATTAGTTGTGTTGAACAAGGTGAGGGTGAGATAAACATAGGTAAATTTGACTTATTAAGAATGTGGATTGATCAATTTATTAGTTTAAACGATCTTGATGTAAATGAAGCCACAGAACAAAGCGAACCATTAAGTGATAGTGGTAAAATATTATGGAATACATTATTAAATTATAATATATTAAAAGAAATAAAAGAAAATAAAACATTTTTTAAACCAAAAACAAAATGATAGAAAAGTTAAAAGAAAGTCTGGATAAAATTGAAAATAAAGACTTCCAAATTATGTTCCTTACCCCAGATTTAAAAGGAACTCCAAGAGCGTCAGTTGCTGAAATCTATTATCACGTTAAAGAATTGATTAAATTGGGTTACAATGCTTCAATCTTACACGAAAATAATGAATACACAAAAGTAGGTGCTTGGTTAGGGGAAGAGTATGATAATTTACCACACTCATCAATTCAAGAAATCGGAGGAACATTTAAAGTAGGTCCTCAAGATTTTTTAATTATACCTGAATTATTCGGTAACGTTATTCAACAAACACAAAAACTACCTTGTAAGAGAGTTATTTTTGTTCAATCTTATGATTATATTTTAGATATGTTACCACCAGGAACTAATTGGACTTCATTAGGTGTGAATACATTTATTACAACGTCTGAAACAATTAAACAAGAAATAAATAAATTATTTCCTGCAACAACAGGACATATTATAAGTCCTCAAATACCTTCTTATTTTTCTAATAAGAATAGTCTTAAAAAACCTATCATCGCTATTATGTGTAGAGATGATAGAACCACATCAAAAATTGTTAAAACATTCTATTTAAAATATCCTTTATATTCTTTCATTACTTTTAGGGATATTAAACAAATCCCAAGAGAAGAATTGTCAGAAGTATTAAATGATTATTTCCTATCCGTATGGGTGGATGAAACATCTTCATTTGGAACATTCCCTGTTGAGAGTATGAAATGTGGAACACCTGTAATTGGTAAAGTTCCAATGATTCAACCCGAATGGATTACCGAAAAGAATGGTATTTGGTTATTTGATGAATTACAAATCCCTGAAGCGATTGCTATCTTCTGTAAAAACTTCTTTGAAGATATTGAAGATACAGATTTGTTAAACGAAATTAAAGATATTGAAAACAAATATACTGAAGAAGAACAATCAAAACAAATTAAAGATGTCTATACAAAAATATTTAACGAAAGAAAAGAAGAGTTAAAAACAAATATTAATAGATTATCAGAACCAAATAATTTAGAACAACCAATAGTATTATAATATGGAAAAGAGTAATATAAGTGTAATTATACCAATTCATACAGTTATTGATTTAGATCAATACTTACCGAAAGCATTAGAAAGTGTTACAAAAAACACAGTTCAACCTGACGAAATTTTAATTGTTAGATGTGCTTGTCCTGAAGTAACAGATTTTTTATCGGAGTATGATTTTGGTGATTTAATTAAAAAAGTTAGAGTTGTTGAAACTCAAAAAACAAAAGAATTTGCTCATATGGTAAATTCGGCAGTACAGGAAGTTAATACCGATTACTTCTCAATCTTAGAATTTGATGATGAATATTCTTCTATTTGGTTTAAAAATGCTGTTAAATATATTAAAGCATATCCAGATGTTGATGTATTTTTATCTCACGTTATTGATGTAAATGAAAAAAATGAATTCATTGGAACAACAAATGAAGTAACATGGTCATTAGGATTCGTTCAAGGTATGACACCTGAAGAAAGTTTTTCTAATTTAGGTTTTTTAGATTTAGAAGCATTGAAAACATTCCCTAATTTCCAAATAAGTGGTGCTGTTATTAAGAAAGCGACATTTGAAGATATTGGTGGTATTAAAAACAACCTTAAATTATCATTTGTGTATGAGTTTTTATTAAGAATGACATATAATGGTTATAAGGTAATGACAATCCCAAAATCAGGATATAAACATATGAATATGAGACCTTATTCTTTATTCTGGAGATATAGAAATGATGACAGATATAAGTTATCACAAGATGAAGGTAAATTTTGGATGCAAACAGCAATGAAAGAATATTTCTTCAATTTTGACAGAGAAATTAAGTATGAGGGAAATTAAACACTACATAAAAAATAAAAAAACACGTAATAATGTTATTAGACTTGATATTGGGGGTGAAATAAAACACTACCCAATATTGAGTTTTGATTATAATATCACATATAATCATTCATTGAATCATTTATATGTTTCTACAAGTCAATTAACAATTAATACAAAGGCAAGTAATTTAATTTTTTTATTATCCGATACTACCTTTACCGATAAATATACTATTTATATTGGTGATAGAAAATTTTATGGATGTTTTGTTACCAGTTATTCTGTCAATAATGATAACATAACCGAATTTACAATAAGTGTAGATTACTTAGAAATAAACTAACAATGTATAATAATAAGTTTTGAATACCACATATTTTGGTGAAAATGAAGAATACGGAATGTTATTATTCTTAAGCGCTAAAACGCAATATGATAGAACTATCATATTTAATTCGCATTTAAGGAATGCTTTCACTAAACTTGTGGAAAGCATAATTAGAACATATGAACTATATGATAAAGACGAGGACTTTGAGGAACAGTTTAATGACTCTTTATCATTTATTATGACAAAAATTGAAAATTTTACACCTGGTAAAATTGGTAAATCAGGTAAACCTGTTAAAGCCTATTCATATTTTGGAACAATTACAAAAAGATATTTAATATCTAAACTTAAAGAAAAGTATGAAGAAAAGTTAAAGGCTGTTTCATATGAAGATATATCCCAAGAGATAAACGATGATGAAAGATTTTCATATCATATTGATGAAGAAAAAAACATTCACGATAAACAATTTTTTAATGGTTTAGGTGAGGCAATTAAAAAACAAATGGACAGTACTAATATGAAACAAAATGATGTTATTATTGGTAAAACAATTGTTGAATTATTAGATAGATGGGACACAATATTTGATGATAAAGGAAATCACAAAGGGAGTGTTAAATATAATAAAAATCTTATATTACTTTATCTAAGGGAGATAACAGGGTTACAACCTAAAGATATTAGAAAGTCCCTTAAACACTTTAAGAAAGTATATTTTTCTTATAAAAAATCTTCTTTTTAATAAAAATAACTATCATCATCACCAACCCATTTAGAATTATGTTCTACATTTGGAATCCAAGTATCAACTTTCCAAGTGTGGGTTTCACCACTTCCAACACAAAAATTAGTGTCATGCCATTCAGTAATTCTATTATTTGGCATCGCTAATAAATAACCATCATCAGCAAATATAACATGAGCACATTTATAATCTGTTGGCTCATCTGAATATGGGTTATTAAACCAATCTAAGGTAAATTGATATCTACCCCAAATTTCTTTTTTTGATTTTAATAATACTTTACACCTTCTATCTTTTAGATATTTGTAACAATTAACATTAGCGTTTTCTGAAAAGCAACTCCATAATTGTTTATGGTGATAAGGAATATCGTTTGTTGGTTCTTTATGAAATATTTCAGATAATGGAACTCTGGATCTCATAGCGCCATAATCAGTCATAATATGAAAAGTTATTATTTTATCTGAATACGATTGTAATCCAAAAACATAACAAGTATCAAACTTATTAAAATCTTTATCGTTTTTAGTTAGCCAAGAACGTCTTACTAATCCTTTAAATGATGGTATATCATAATTCATATTAATTTGATTTTACAAAACTATCCAAAACATTCACATATAATTTTTCTCTGATTGGAACAATCAATTTACTTCCATCATCTGAAAAAGTTAAATCAAATTGGGCTTCATATCTACCTTCTCTTTTGGTATCATTAGCACTCCATTTATAAATTATATAATATTCTGTTGTTTGATTCATATTTGCAACAATAATATTCGCTTCTTTATTTGCAACAACTAATTTATTGGTATTTACGTCACGCATTGAAAATGTGATTGACGCATATTCTAACTTATCATTTAATTTATGATAATCAAATCTACCATCTTTAACTAACGCTAAAGTAAGTATTGGTAGTGTGCTATTTTTTGTTATAAAGAAATCCATATATATAAATATTGTTATACGATTTTTAAGAAACCATTAGCGTCTTTATAAATAGAACCGCTAGGTAATCCAGTTGATGATGTTGGAATATTTTTAATCGATAAGTTATTCACAAACGTAGTACAATTTCTATCTGACGTTATATTAGAACCAACTATAAATGAGCAATTATGATTTATTATATTACTAACACCACCTAATATACCAGAACAAAAACCATTTATCGTATTTAATATACCACCAGCAATTGTTGAATTATTAGCGTTGATACAAATTGTGTTGGCACTACCACCAGCAATTGTTGATCCTATAGCAAAATTATTGTTGTTATCTCCACCACCAATTGTAGATGATGTTCTAAATGCCGTATTAAATGAACCACCGGCAATTGTTACAAAATAACCGTCATTAATTGTGTTTCCTGACGATGCAAAATTATTCCAACCACCACCTATTGTAGTACCAAATCCTTTAAGAATTGTATTATTATAACCACCACCAATAAATGATGTGTGAAGTGGTGCGCATTGTGTGTTAGTATTAGATCCTCCGGCAATAAAATTATTCCAACCACCACCTATTGTTGAATATCGAGCCGAAAGGGTATTATTACAACCACCACCAATTGAACTATAAAACATAGATGAACAAGTTATATTTCCAAAACCACCCGCAATAACTGAATAATTACCAGAATTATTATTTAATTTACCACCACCTATAAATGTATAACTTCCCGATGTTGTATTACTAAAACCACCAACAATGGAATCCATATAACCATTTGTTATATTACACAAACCACCACCAATTGTTCCCCATGCGGAACAACCTTTATTTTGGCAACCACCACCAACAAAACTAAAGTTTCCCCACGAAGTATTTTGAATACCACCACCAATTGTTGACCAACCACCAAATATATTATTACTATCACCACCACCTATTATTGAATAGGTATTACAAACTTTGTTACTATTACCACCTACAATTGATGAACTGTATCCATCTACCCAATTCGCATTACCACCACCAATAAATGAATAAGTATTAAACGTTTGATTGTTACCACCACCACCAATAACATTACAAGTTCCATAAGTTTGATTACTTGCACCACCACCAATAAAAGAACCACCTACATCTGTATAGTTCCCAACACCACCACCAATAGTAGAACAATCACCACAAGCGTAATTATTTGCACCACCACCAATTACCGAACGTTTACCGTCAATACGATTTAATTGACCACCACTAATAGTTGAAAAGCATGATGTTGAACCCATTGAGTTGGAATTTAATACTCTTATAGATGAACCTGCAACCGCAGTACTAAGTAAATTTGGGTTAGTAAAATATTGTTGTATAACAGGATTACCGGTAAATGTAAATATTGCTGTTGGGGTGTATGCTGACATATCAACCCATTTAACACCATTCGGGGTTGAACTTAAAACTTGATTTACTGAACCACTATTATTGGTACAATCATATATTTTATTTTTAATTGCTAAACATTCAACATAAGATGTATTAGACCATATTGTAGTTATATCAGAACCCAATATAAATGTATTATTACAAAGGGCTTTATTATTACATCCACCAGCGATAAATGAACGATTACTTGTTATTAAATTATTACAACCACTACCCATAAATGAATTATTTGCGGTTGTTCCGGTTATTTTATTATTACATCCACCAGCAATAATAGAATAATTACCAGATAATGTATTAAGACAACCACTCCCAATAAATGAACTTCCACCACACAATATGGTATTATTTCTACCACCATTAACCACAGAATATGTTGTTGTACCACCTGTTATTAAGTTAAAACAACCACCACCGATGAATGAATACGCTATTGATGTGGTATTGAAATCACCTCCACCAATAATTGAATTATTACCACTACTTAATATATTATTATTATTACCACCACCAACAACTGAATAAATAGATAATGCTGTATTACTACCACCACCTAACACAGATGAATTAGATCCGGCACAATTATTATTATCTTTCCTTACTGAAGAACCATTACCTGTTCCTACTATAATAACAGGATCTAACGGAGTGTCCCATTTAACACCTGAAGGTGTTGTTGTTAAAACTTGATTTGTGGTACCTGTTGTATTTAAACTATCGTAGATATATGCCTGAACGTCTAAACAATTTACGAATGTTGTGTTTTGAGTTGTTGCGGTTAAATTAGACCCTAATATAAATGTATTATTACAAATAGTTTTATTGTTACAACCACCTAATATACTTGAAAAACAACCTAAATTCGTATTATTACAACCACCTAATATATTTCCAAATGTTTTTGTTACGGTATTACCTGAACCACCACCAATAAATCCGTAATCACCTAATGTTGTATTATTACAACCACCTAATATTGATGATGTTATACCTGTTGTAGTATTACAACTACCACCACCTACAAATGAATAACAACCAGATGATGTGTTATACACCCCACCACCAATAACACTATAACACCCAATAGAACGATTAACACCACCACCACCAATAAAAGATCCATCATACGCCACATTAAAACTACCACCACCAATAGTAGTGAAATTACCACAAAGACCATTATTAGAACCACCCACAATAACCGAACAATTTGCGGTATTACCCATTATATTTCTAACACCACCACCTATAAATGAATGGGAACTACTATCTAAAACTGTATTACTACTACCATTACCTATAAATGAATAACAACCACATAATTTATTACGAACACCACCAACAATTACTGAGGTTGTCCCATTAACCGTGTTATTAATACCTCCACCTATAAATGAATAATTAGTTAAAACTGTATTTCCAGATCCAACACCAATAAATGATGTGTTTCCGGATATTAAATTATTAATACCATTACCAATAAGTGAACAATCACCTAAAACTTTATTATTTATACCATTTATTACAGATTCATAAGCGTTAGATGTATTACCTGCCGTATTATTTAAACCATTACCAATAAATGAACTATTACCGTAGGATGTATTATTATTACCATCACCTACAAATGAAAAATTACCATACGCTGTATTACCTAAACCATTACCCACAAATGAATAATTACCATAAGAAGTATTACCACTACCAGTTCCTATAAAACCATTTAAACCTAATATTGAATTATTTGTATTACCTGTATTTGGAATCCAAACAATACCATTAGAAGTTGAACCTAATATATAATTAGTTGAACCTGTACTACCATTTGAATCTGATATAAATTTAGCATTTAATTGATTTAACCTTAAATTACTATAATTTGTTATGTTTATTGTTGATGATGTATATATACTATTAGTATAACCCAATCTAAATTCTTTATTTGTTTCACTCCATATAAAAACCGTATCACCTGTCACACCCCTATCAACTAAAAATCCAGCGTCTTTTGTTGGTATATTAGTACCTGACGCTAAAACAATTATTGGGTTTGATACTAATAGATTTGATTGATTTACGGTTGTCGCTGAACCGTTAAATTGTAAATTACCGTTTATTATTAAATTACCTGTAATGGTACCACCACTAATATTTAATTTATTATTCAATAATTTAGATGTAGCACCTAAAGGTGTGTCTATATCTACCCAAGATAAATAACCTGAGTTTCCGACACTTAAAATTTGATTTCCTGTTCCTGGCGTATCATTACTATCATACAAATAACCACGAATATTGGTATTGGACATAAAAACAGTGTTGTTTTTATTTGCGTTACCAACATTACCTAACATTACGACATTACTAAATCCACAATCATCATTACCGTAACCTAATAGTACTGAATAATTCCCAGATGACGTATTATTTAAACCACCTAAAACTGAATACTCACCTGTTGATATATTACAAGCACCACCAACAATTGTAGAAACATTACAAAGTGTAGAATTATTATAGCCACCCCCAATAACCGAATAATTACCTGAACAAATACAATTATTAGATCCCCCAGCGATTGTTGAGTAATCACTAAACATAGATGTATTTCTATCACCCCCCCCGATTGATGAGTAAGGGCTGCATGATGTATTACTATATCCACCAGATATAGTCGAATATGTACTTGATGCGGTATTAAATGCACCCCCGCCTATAAAACTATAAGTATTTAAAATTTGGTTATAAAAGCCACCATTTATGTTTGAATAATAACCATTTTCAGTTATAGTATTTGATCTACCACCACCTAAAAAAGATGCGTTAGATAAATTAGAATTACATAAACCACCTACAATAACATTCCAACCATCTGGTTGATTACCTATTAATGTATTACATTGACCACCACCTATAACATTATAATTATCAGAAATTTTATTATTATCCCCACCACCAATAAATGATGAACCCACAGTTCCTAATAAATTAACACCACCACCAACAATAACACAATTACCAACACCACCGACATTACTCCAAGTGAATCCATCCACAGTTGCCGTTAAAAATTGTCCTGTTAAACCAGCAGAACCAGTATTATCATATATAAAATCTTTAACATTTAAAGATTCTACAAAGGTTGTATTTGTTGTTGTTGCTGTTAAATTACTACCTAAAATAACTGAATTAGTTTTATCTGTATAATTATTAACACCACCAATAACAGTCGAACAATTACCAATTGCTGAATTATTATTACCATTTCTTACGGTTGAATAATTACCTGTTCCTTGTGTTATTGTATTGCCCGTATAATTTGAGAAAAAATTAATATCTATTTTTTCATCTAATATATTTTTAGTGTCAGATGTGTATTGATAAAATGTTTCATTTTGAACAACCGGTATAGAATCAACAAAATCATTTATTATAATTTTATTTGATGTATTACCTGATATACTATATAGTAATAATAAATCTTCAGATGGTTTTACTTGACCACTGTTTATACCTGTTAAATCTTTTAATATTCTTCCTTGTGCCATATTTATAAATAGTTATTTTATGCAATTAAATACTCTTCGTCATCAATATTTGTATTTGGATTATCTTTTTGTGTGTCTACATTATATCCACTAAAATTATCAACAATTAAAGCGTCATCAAAAAACTGAGGAATACAAGGTAATACTTCACAACCATATTCAGGTAATACAATTAATCTACCACCAAAATTACCTTTAAAATTATACCTACATTTTTCTAAATTATAGTTATGTCTTATTTCACCTATATCTAATGGTTTTTCATACATCTTAAATGAACTAACACCACCTAAATATGTTCCAGCAAAATAATTTTGTATAAATAAGTCAGCGTTTGTCCCACCAGTATATTTACCTAAAAATAAATCGTATGGTGTGAAATCTTTATAATTACTTGCATTCCATAGTTCCATAACATCTTCCCAATTCATTTGAATATTATTCCATATTAAAGGGGTTTCTTTTAATAATGAAACCTGACTTTGAAACAATCCTGAACTACCACCACCTAAACTTATTGTAAAAGGAACTCCTTCTTGTTTTGAGGGGTCTGTCGGTAATTCATATGGTATAAACTCCGTAAATCCTGTTACACTCCAATAAGGTCTGCCATTCACATATGTTTTTAATGTTCCATTTTTATATTTACCATATTCTAATTCACAATCTGTTTGATATGGGTAATCTCTTTCCCATTTAATTGTTAAGTTTATCCAAGTAGATAAAGTGTTTGGGTTACATTCACCACAAGTATAACCTGTAAACATAGGAATTGGTGCATATTCTTCCACTATTTTTGGTTCAACTATTTCAGTATAACCTGAAGTTATGATTACCTCACCACATCTATTAGTTCCTGTATAAGCACTTATAATACAATATGTATTTGTCGTTATTTTCCTATAACCCAACCTAAAATCAGGTGTTACCCTAAAACCTAATACGTTATCTGTTATACCTGACCATATTGTTGGAGTATAACTCCAATCATAATACTTATCACCACAACCCGTACAACCATTGGTACTACAATTACAAGTTCCGTAACCAGGAATCAACATATTATTCTGAATTAAATTTTGTTCTTGAATCTCAATATACGGATCTATTGAAATATCTGTTGTTGTTCTTAATTCTTGACTTGTTATACCTGTAAATGTTGAAGATATTCCACTTAAAATCGTACTAAATGCTAAACTTGTTATACCTGTAAATGAATCATAAAACTTATTTTCTTGTCTTACACCAAAATATAAAAAGAATCCTGTATTACCTGTAAATGTATCATTTAACTTTAACTTCGTAAAATCAGTAAATAATGAAGGGTTGTGTTTTGTATTCAAGTTTAATTGAACTGTCCATCCCTTATTAAATCTTTTTTGTATTAGTTGATAAGGATATCCATATAATTTATAGAAACCATTAAAATATCCTCCACCGAACTCAATATACTGACCACTTGTATCATTCCATAATTGTAATGGGAAATCATAATTTGTTGTTCCATATGGGAATACCCTCCATAATTTAAGATTTGTATTACCACTTACAAATGTTAATGTTTCACCTGTAAATGAAAGTGTTGTTGCTGTATATTCACCTAATACTGGATAATCCACAGGATTTTGTCCTATTGTATAATTTGAACCATCGGTTTGAGTTCCTACGTTTATTGATGTTAAACCAATATCAGTTAGTGTAAAACCTGACGTATATTGTTTAGATGAGTATGTTGGTGTTTCTATATATTGAATAGCACCATCTACGATATGTATATTTGTATCGGTTGAATCAAAATCAAAATCAAATATTAAGCCATTTCTTACTATATCTGTTGAATAGATATAGTCAGGTGTGTATTGGTCAGGTGTTAGTTCATAATCCCAATAATTCATAAATGGGAGAACTAAATCTAAATTATTAAAATTACTTTGTCTATTATAACTCATTATATTAATAAATAAGGTGTTTGGAATGGTCTGTATTTTAAGATAGTATTTAAGTTTTCAGCCTCATTTGCTTTTCTTTCTAACATTTTAGGTTGGCTTATTCTTTCCAAATATTCTTTTAATTCAGTTATTAAAGCATCTTTTTCTTCTTTCGCTGAACTCGCAAACATTTCATAATCCATTTTAATTTCAGAACCAGGAGCCCCTAAATTACCACTAAATGTTCCCCTTACATAAGCCAATGTTTCTTTACATAACGCTGTAAAATATCTTCTAACCCAATATTTAGCGGGGTCGTTTAAATCTGACCATTGTAATTTACCTATTGGGGTATCACTTGGTAATTTAACAATATCTTTATTTTGTTCAATACATTTTTGTCTTTCAGCATTAACATCATAATACCAATACCAAACATAATGTCCATCAATATTTCCTTGATAGTAATCATATTTACCACCTGGAGTTGGTAATAAATGTAAGTATTTTGTACCATTTGGACCCGCAGTTACTTTATAAACATATTCACTTCTAATAATTCTATTCTTTAAGTTTCTGTCGGCTGCCCTTAATAAAATGTCAAATGCTGGCATTACATATAACGCACCTAAACCAATGTATTCAGCACCAAAATGGAAGTTCCACACACCTAAGAATGGATCAATAACTGACTGATTCATAGTTGGTGGTGTAACATACATTACTTCATTTATTTCTCTACCCGCTGGTATTTGATATATTTGTTGTTTTCTTTTTAATACAACGTAATCTTTCTTTATCTCCCAAGGACCATTGGCTTGTAATCCAACAATTTTAGAATATGCGTATGTAAAAGAGGTTTCGTAATTTAAACTTCTTGTTGTTAAAGCGAATGTAATATCTGCAACATCTAAGTTTATACCCTCAAGAGAACTCCATTGATTTTCAATTAACCAATTTTGTGTGTATTGAGCATAATCCTCAATGGCTGTTTGTAATAAATCATCCATCTGTTCATCAGTTAATTGTATCTTTCTGATGGGAGCACCTAAACGAGCCTTTACTTGTTTATATAACGCTAATTTTTCTTCTAATGTAATTTCCATAATTATTTACCAAATGGTTTTATTTTGTATGTATATGTTGGAACATATCTTTCTAATCTATTTAATGTTTTTTCTGATTCTTCAATGCTTTCATAAAATTTTGGTTTAGAATCATAGTCACTCCAATTTTTTGTTGGGATAAATAGTTTAGAACCGTCTTTATATAACCCCCAATAGAAACTTTTATTACCGATAGTTGCCTCAATCACATAGTAAGTTTTTAAATCACTTTTTCTTTCTTCTTTTATTATGTTTTTGATTAATGAAATTAATTCACTTTCTTTAATAACTACTTTTTTCATAACTATAAATATTTAACTTATTACTTTTATTTCGTATATTTTATGTATGATAAATAAAATTGCTTATTTTGGTGATTTACACCTTAGACTTTATAAATACCACGATGAATATAAAGAAGTTTTCTTTAATGAATTCATACCGAAATTAAAAGAAATTAAACCTGATTTAATAATTTTTGGTGGAGATTGGGCACATTCCAAAAATCAAGCCACTCCTGAATTATTTGAAATA
>Ga0214923_10004743_pt1 | contig 16219 bp, 12 predicted proteins | sample LL1510_MetaG_FD_177993 | JGI IMG/M metagenome (GOLD analysis project Ga0214923, IMG submission 177993) | Freshwater microbial communities from Lake Lanier, Atlanta, Georgia, United States - LL-1510 | ecosystem: Environmental > Aquatic > Freshwater > Lake | place: USA: Georgia | collected...
TTGTTTTGAGAAAAAGTACATATGTAAGTCGTGTTTACATCAGAATTATAAAGGTATGAGACAAGATAAGCATCATGCTGTATATTGTCCTTTTTGTGATCGGGAACCGTATATTCAAGTTGTAAAATAATTTTATATTTTATCTATGTTATAAAATATAAAATGGGATTAAGTATTTCAAATCAGTTTTACGAGAATTGCGAGGCGATGAACTTCTTTAATATAATTGATGTAAATTCAGTTGTAAGATGTGCAGTAAACGTTCAAGGACAAAAATCAAATTCTGCTTCACCTTCAGATTTATTAACTTTTAATTTCCCGATAGATTCAAATTATAATGGAGAACCTATAGAAAGCGGTTTTATGAAAATGTTTGTTTCCAACTATATCAATTTATTAAGGTATCATCCGCTAGAGATAACTAAAAATAATACAATTGATCCATCTGCAATGTATAAAAATATAGGTGCTCTTAAATACGAGTATTATATTTATCTTGAAAAAATTAGAAATTTAACAGAAAAAAATATAAATCCTCATTTTATTAAAGTTCTTGGAGGATCACTTAATGCAACATATACAAATATGAAGAATTTTATACTCAGTCATGTAGCTGCAGGATTGAGAGTACTTTTAGAAAATAATGTTCCTATTATAAATGAAAATCAGTTGACTGTTAACTTGGCAGATAACTTTATTTATATGATTCACAATAGAGAGGGTAGAACTTCATTGACAAAAACAAGCGGACAATCGTCTTTAACAACATTTGGCGACTATTTTGATGGAGCAGGCAATCCACGTAATATGTACACTAATATATTAAATTTTATGAATGAAGTAGATTATTCATTTATACTTACTGAGAAAGTTGAAATTCACCCTGCAGTATCTACTTTTTATGATTTTCAGAATATACCAGAAGGCGAGTCAATTACTTTATCAACTTTTTTTAATGTGCTACAAGATACACAAAATCATGGAAGTCCAGCTGATTTGGTTTATGTAACTGAAATGACTTATTACTTCTTTTTTCAAATTGTTACTGCTTGTTATGCCTTATTCTTATCAGGTGTAAATCATAATGACTTGCACAGTGGGAATATACTGATTAAGAAGTTGTCTCCTCGCGTGAATGTATACAATATTGACGGTAATAAATACAATATTTATACGGACTGGTCAGTAATGCTATATGATTTTGATCGCGCTTATTGCAGTGATTTTCATGCTGGATATCAAAACAAGATACATATTGGAAGCGATAATGCTGCTTTGAAGAATAAGTTACATGTTGGAAAGGATATGATTAAAATTTTCTATTATTTGTGGAGGAAGGCTGATTTAGTTATGAGGAATGATATAGAACATACTATTGCAGTAGTTGGTCAGGAAGGTAATTTGCGAACGCTTTTTCAAACACAACCTAACCAGTGGATAGAAGGTAGAGTTACCGAAACTCAACTTAATAGTTTAATTGCACCACCACTAGAAATTCTGCAAAATTTATATGGACAATTTCAAGGATCAAATGATCTAAGTATTCAAAACAACCCTATCCTTGATAAGTACATTTATATTTGTGATAAAGATGGTTTTTATTATGGAAATATTGATATGCAAATGCAGATCAATAATTATACACAGGAGTTAGAAGCAGGATGTCAGTTAAGAGAAAATCTTTTGCAACAACGAGTTATGAATCTTGAAATGGATAATGCCAACTTAACAGCAGAAAGAGATGTTTTACAAAATGAATTACTTGCTATTAATGTTGCTGGACATGTAGTATAAGATTCTATAATGATTTTATTATTAATTTATACATATCTCTCATTAGGTTCTTCTTCTCCTCCTCTTCCTCTTCTAGCTTCATTAATATCTTCTCTAAGGAGATTAGCACGAGGAGCAGGTAATATTGGTTGCTGTACTCTTCTTCTTCCAAATAAAGCAGACATTCTATCAGTTTGTCGTGCAAGACTAGTTCCTACTCTTGTAGCAAATCCGCTATAATCAATATTTCTCACATTTCTTATTCCTCTTTGTACTTGTTCTATTACTCTTTGACCGATACTGAAAGTCATTTGTGTAAAAGTAAACTCTTCCTTCTTTTCAGGTGCTACTCCAGCTTGTCTTAATTGTCGTAACTTACGTTCTCTTTCTTCTATATAGGTGTTATTAATTTGCGCATCTACTAAATTAAGTTGTTTTTTTACTTCAGAACTTCCATGATGTTTCAAATAAGTTCTTACTTTTTCAATACTATTTCTTTCATCTTCAACTCCAGAAAATACTCTTCTTCTAATTTTTTCAGCGAATAACAATGTATTTTCTACAGCATCTTGAGCAAGTTCTAGGGCTAAAGCTCTTTCTGCTTCATTAAGTGATACTGCAGGCAATCTGTATCTAGCTAAATGCTTTTTAGCTGTATCACTACCAGCATCTCTCAGGTAATCTTCCGCTCTATTGGCAAGTTCAAAATTTGTAGCGTATGCTTTTTTAAGTTCAGCAATAAATTTATCATAGTCTTGAATACTATTCAACTCATCAGTAAGTTCTAAAAGTCCGTACCTTCTGCAAAAAATATAAGTATTGGGTTTATCAGAAAACTTATATTCATCGTCTACGTAAAATCCAGAACCACATTTTTCCTTTGAACGAATGCATTCAATTGTCGTGCAATCTTTGTACTCGGTAAGACTTTTAAAATTTGTAAGATGTTTTCTTCCTGCAATATAATCATTCAAAGGTTTTACATCAATACTTCCATCGAGAACTTGACCAAAATCGATTGTAGAGAAAACGGCATCATCCATAAGATTTTGAGGCATAGTGTAAACTCTCTTCAATCCAGCGCTTCTTACCTGTCTCATTCTTGCTTCTCTGTTTACATTGTATTTTCTTTGACCCTGATCGTCCTCATCATCCGATTTTGACACAAACACAACCACGTCTTTCTTGGTATCTCTAGTAACACTCATTACATTTGCAAAAATATTATTTCTTGAAGCAGGATTGGCACGGACAGCATTTGCGAGATCTAAAAATGCCCTGTCAAGATCTTGATAAAAATAAAATTCAACATCTGGAACTTTTTCTTCAGCCATTCTAATATTAATTTTAAGAAATATAAAAAAAAAATAAAAAATGTTAATTTTTCTAACAACCTATTTAGAAAAATCTGTAGCCGTTTTTGGAGATACAAAAGAATACTCTTTTGAACTAAAAGAAAAAGGAGGAAGATTTAATCCAAACTTGACTTATGAAGGTGTGAAAAAACCTGGTTGGATTTTTTCAAACAAGAAAAAAGAAGAACTTGAACAATTTATCGATATTGTCAATAAAGGTGAGTATAAAAAAGTTATTAATAACATAGATGACGAGAAGATAAATAATTATATACGAGATTTGAAAAAAATAAGATATGATATTGACAAGTTAATTACCAAGTATGAAGAAAAATAATTTTTTATAAATCTGAAAATAAAGAGAACTCGTGATTTTTTAAAAAATCAGTAAAAACACTTTCAAAATCAAATATACTACCTAATAGTAAAATTGATGTAAATATTATTGAAAAAGTTAATATTTCTCGTTTTATATTAATTTCATTTTGTTTATTATTATCAAGATACTTAACAGTGTTAAGATTCTTTGTATAAGTATTATTGATAATTTTTCCTGATCTTAATTTCATTTTACAAATGTACTTGTTTGAACTATATAATATTTCTATTTATTATTGTTTATAATAAATAGAGTTTCTGAATAATCGTTATAATCGTAATATATCTTATTTCTTTTTGTATACATGAATATAATAGTTTTTATCTGATTTATAGCTACCTACTTTATTGAATTTTTCTGTAAAATACTCTTTAATGCTTTTATCTTGTTCATCTCGCATATTATTTTCTGGAATGTTTGAAATAGCTATTGAAAGTATTAAATATCCCTTATCAGATAAATTATTAAGGTATAGCTGTATATTTTTTCTAGTCATTACAGTTATATACGAGTTCCAAGGACATGAATCTAGATAAATGATATCAAACTTTTTATCATAAATTTCAGAAATATCATCAACACCGTAAATTTTTTTAAATTTACAGCTAAAAAGATTCTCTTTATCAACACCATCATCTGGATTTACTATACAAGTATTTATTTCTTTTGTTTCAATTAAATTTTCTTCATGCAATTTCTTTATCATTGATTGTAGTTTATTATAGTCTTCTTCGTTATCAAGAGTACATATTCCTAGAACTTCTAATTTTTCACTACTGTTTTCAAAATTAAAAACTTCAGGTTTTTTAAATATTCTGTAAACATATCTAGTCTCTTGATCAACCTTTTTATACAGTTCGTTGTAACCTGATACTAATTCCAACCCGTTATTGGAAATGTATGATATCCATTCGTTAATAGATTTGTAATTATCACTATCCTTGTATTCAAAGAGGTATCGTCCATTGCCTTTATCGCTATTGTTCAACACACATTCAAACAACATATGCTCCACATCAATTAACCTACGAACTAGTTCAGAGTTGCAATCGTGTTCTCTAACAACAAGATAACCACCAGGTTTCAATATTCTGACAAGTTCCTTCATGTAATAATCGAGATTGGGAATATGATGAAGAACTTGTAAACTTGTGATTAAATTAACAGAATCGTCAGCAAATGGAAGAGCAGTAAAAGGCTTTATAGTGCGATATGTAATATACTGCTGATAACGTTTTTCTGTAATGTTACCATACCAGTCTTCTACATCAAGAGAAAATGCATTTTCCTTTTTCAATCTCAATCTTTCTGCAATTGCCTTGGATATACCACCTTCTCCCCCACCATAATCTAGATATACAAAATTTGACTTGTTGATATATTTTTTACTAATATCATATAAGAAATCTGACAACTCTTTCAATCTTGCATTTGCACGATATCTATCAACTTCTGCAGGGTCTTCCTTCTTTTTACTGACTTTATTATATATTTGTTTCATTTGATTGTAAATCACTAAATCATCATCGAGTTTCAAAAGTGCGTCAAGATCGTTATCTCTAATCTCTCTAAACTTTTTCTTTACAAGATTCTTTAGATTTTGCAGACCTCCAAGATTCTTTATTGCCATTATCTGAGACAGTGTAGCTGGATATCTACCATATGTCTCACACTTATTTTTATTTTCAGAAAATTTCTCCTTCACTCTTTCTGTCAACTGTAGCAAATATCCTTGAATGTCAAAGAGGTGAGCATCATTTATAAAATCAGTAGAAACTAATGCGGATATGGTGCGGTGCGAGTTGGACAAATTGCAATATCCTTTTGACAAATAGGAATCAAGACGATTGTAAATACCTTGTGATATTTTTGAAAAGTGATAAGGACTTGATGCATTAAACAAAACACTTTCAATAAGAACTTTAAAGTAATTTGTCGGTATGTTTTCAAGACAGAAAGGTTCATAAAGATAAGGAGCTGTACTTTCTTGTAAATTACATAAATTACGACTTTCTTGCTTATTAATAGAGCAGAGATTTTTGTTAAAATCTATACTATCATTTTCAGTAAGGGATACAAAATTAAACTGGATACTATCAGCAAACTCCGATTTTATTTTCCCATCTTCAAACAATTCAATTTGCAAATTCTTTTTTACGCTGATTATATCAATCTCTTCTTCTACTTTATTATTTGCTGTTATTAATTTTCCGATTACTGGACTCCAGGAAGTTGGAAGCAATAATATTTCCGCGATATTGAAATTTAATTGACCTCCAAGCAAATCAAAATTATAAGTAGATGTTTTTGTTGAACTTATATAAACAGATTGAAGTATATCTTGAAAATTATAGTATATTTTCTTTTCATACAAATAAACTAAAAGAGCATTTACAAATTGTTTGTAAAGTGGAGCATACTCTGCATCGAGGTCAGCAAACTTAATCCATCCATTTAGCAAATCATACTCTTTTGTAAGTCTTAACTCGTTGAGTTCCTCGTTGTAAGAGTATACACAAGGTTCTTGTAACTCAATTATACTTTGAGATAATAAAACCGAATACATACCTGCCTTGTCGGTTTTTATATAGAAAGCAGAAGGTTCCTTATCACGAGTAAAATAATAAATATTATTTTCAAACTTGACTGATTTTTCTAAAATCTTATTTTCATATATCTTTTCCAAAAATTGATCATAAGGTCTATTTGAAATAAGAGATTTCTGATTCAACATGATTTCAAAATCTTCGTTAATTGCAAGTTCAAAATGTTCGTTGACAACTGATAATATTTTATATAAGTCTTTGTTATCCATTAGGGGAAAAATTTTTTCAATTTGTTGAAATAACTCCATGAGAGTAGATATCACTACAAAGTCTTTATCGAACATAAAAGAGTGATCTAACACTTTTAGCAAATTGTCTTTATCTTTTACAAAGTCTTTATACTTTGTCATACGCATAACTTCAAGAGCTAAATCTATACCTTTTCTCAACTGCGAATCTGTGCATGCATTCAAATCAGCAAAAACTTCTTTGAGTGTATCTATAAAACTTTCTTCTTCTACACTATCAAGTTGTTGTTGTATAATTACATATAAGACATTACCAGCAATAATGTAAACATCACGATCGCATTCCTCTTTTTGTGCATCTTCATAATTTCTGAAATATTTTTCAACTACATTGTTCATTTCGTATTCATCCTGATTTACAAATATAGTTGTCAATAATCTCATCATCAATTCAGGCTTATTATACCCTAATACTAAATGCAAGTAACTAAGTGTGCGCTTAAAGTCTATACTTGACAATATCTTTGGTTTATTTGATTTGAAAAAACGTTGTAGGTCTTTTACTAAATCTTTTGTCTCGTCTTCTGCATTATTATAAGAAGGTTTTTCATTTGAAATTTTATCAAAAATATATTCATCATCTTCTTGCAATATTTCATTTTCCTTTTCTATTTCATACAAGAAATCATACAAAATATAACAGTACATAATATATGCTTGAAGCTCGCCAAACAACTCACTCATAACTTCGTAATCATCAATGATGTCTTTCTCAAATATACTCGACATCATTTCTGTAAATGTTTCCTCATCGCGAACACGATCATATACATCAACCATTTTTTCTTCTCTCCACCACTCAAACAACTTAATAAGTGCTTTTTTGTATATGTTTGTGATTTCATTAGAACCATTCATTATCAAAACTTCATTTTCAGCATCTTTAGCCAAATTTTTAAACACTTCTTCAGAACATCCTGCAAACTCAGGTTGAGAACGAATAAAACTCTTTGCCTTTTGGTTTATATCCTCATCTGTATCTTCTTTATTCTTCTCATGTGTGATATAAAAATGAAATAAAAATTTAAGATAAAGTACAACGTCATCGGCCTTACACAATCCAATTTTTATTTTACGACCTTTTGGTTCAACGTCCACATCCTCCTCTACATCTTCGTATGTGCTCTCCCATTGTCTTGCCATTCTTTTTCTTTTTGATTTATCCTTCTCGTATTGTTTTGTCCAATACTTGTTTTTCATATTCTGATACTCATCTGCAGTTAAATCATCTCTATATTCCCTTAAAAACTCATCATCAGAATCTTCGCTCTCTCTCTTTCTTCTCCTAATAGGTTCTTCTTCTTCATCCTCTGAGTCGGAAGGTCTTGCAATTGTTATTTCTTCCTCTTCTTCATCCTCTGAGTCGGAAGGTCTTGCAATTGTTATATCTTCTTCTTCGTCCTCTGAGTCGGAAGGTCTTGCAATTGTTATATCTTCCTCTTCTTCGTCCTCTGAGTCAGAAGGTCTTGCAATTGTTATATCTTCCTCTTCTTCGTCCTCTGAGTCAGAAGGTCTTGCAATTGTTATATCTTCCTCTTCTTCGTCTGAGTCGGAATATTTCCTTTCCTTTACAACTCGTTTTCTGATTGGTTCTTCATCATCAGAATCAGATTTTTGAGTTTCTTTTATATTTTTCTTTAGTTGTTGCAAAAATTCTTTTGAAAAGAGTATATCCATTTTCTTTTTCTTTCTTGGTATCTCTGTTATTTTCTTTCTTGGAACTTCTTCTAAGGTTTTAGGCAAACTCTTCTTATCACCTAATCTTTCACGTTGTTTAGTCTTTAATTTTTTGCGTTCTTGTTCTTTTTCAAATTTTCTGCGGTCTTCTTCGTCGCGTAATCTTTGATATTCACGTTGTTTTATGCGTTGCTCTCTGTCTTTTCTTAGATATGAACCGACTTTTGCTCTCCACTTCTGAACATAATCGTAAATTGGGTCGAATAACTCAGAAGACCAGTCTTTATTTAATTCAAACAATCTATCAGTGATTTCTTTTCCAGTTGAATCAAAATTAAAATTTTCTTCTTTCATAATAATGTTTTCAATTTTTTCGTTGAGAGACAGACGAATTTCTTTTGGTATTTTTTTAATTGACTCTTCTCTATCAATCTGTTGATTAAACTCTTTTACAACTTTTGTTTTCTCTTCTTGTCTTTTTTGCTCGATTTGTTTTTCTGCTTCTTCAATAGCTTTTTGTTGTTTTGCAGTTCTATATATACGAAGTTTGCTAACATTTTTCTTTGTGATGAGATTAGATACGATTTTCTTAATAAGTCTTTCTCCTGATCCTTCCATAAGTAAACCCTGTTCATCGAGGTTAAGAGGATTTTTACCAGGATGAGTTTTCATATACTCTTCATAAATCGCTTTTACACGCTGATCAAGATCGAGATGTTTAAATTTTTCATGCAACTCTGCAATTTCTTTATTGAGAAGTCTTGCTTGTCCTGATTTTTCTTGTTGTTTTTGTTTTCTATCTATGCCTGCTTTTTTCATTTCATCTCTCTTTTGAATTATCTCAGAAAGAGGTACCATAAACACGCTTTTTCTTGCAGAATAATAAATATCATCTACGATTTCATCTTGTTCAGTCTGTTTGCAATCAGTAAAATTATCAATTGAAACTTGTTTAAGACGATCTATAAACTGATCAAGGACAGGTTGCTTTTTTGTATAAGCCAGTGCGTAAAGACCTTCATCTACAGATTCCATGATATCATCATCTTCGAAACGCTTACTGGGTTTTTTCATTTGAAGACGTACAACTTCGACTTGTTGACGATGAGGAGGAAGCTTAACATGTGAGTTACGACGGACTGCTCTTCCAATTACTTGTTCATCATTTTGTTTATTCCATCCTGATTCAAGAATATAAACCTTTTCAACACCTTGCAAATCAAGACCTTCTCCACCTGCTTGCGTAATAAATAACACATTCACATCACCTCTGTTAAACTGATCGACAGCAGCTTTTCTTTGTCTCTCTACAATACTTCCTGATACACTTTTCCAAGGTATATTTAAATTGCTTAAATTGTTTTGAATAAGTGCAATACCTGAATCTAAAAAAAATGAATAAACAATAGACTTTACACCTTCTTGGTGATTTTTTTGAAGTTCTTCAGTCACCCATTTAATCTTTGGACTCTTTTCTCTGTCGATTGCATTTACAGCTTGACGCACACCCTGATAAAACTTATTATAAGACTGAGGGTTTCCAAATTGAATAAATAAGTTTTTATCTTTCTGCTCGGTTTGCACCTTGTAATAATTTTCATAGTATTCAGGATCCATTTCAAAGTATTGAATTCTCTCTACTCGTCTAGGGTAGTTGTCGGCATCATTTCTAGATTGAAATTTTATTTTACATTTAAAAAAGTCTTTAAAAAATGTTTCGTCTGCAGTCTTTTTTGTAAAGTAGTCTTTCTTCAAAGGTTGCAAACGTCCTTGAATCATAGCTACTAAATTGTTAATATCGTAAATATTATTGTAAACAGGTGTTGCAGTCAGCAAAAGAACTTTTGAAGCCTTATTAGCACAATACAAGACAGATAAAGCCTGAATTCCTTGATAGGTTGTAACATCTTTTTCATTTCCTTTATCATCTCTCTCCTTGGTTATTTTTGTTGTCAACTCGGTTCTTAAATTGTGTGCCTCATCTACAATAAGCAATCCGTCGTTACAATTAGGTTGAAAATTTCCTTTTTCATCAATAGAATCCATCCATATTTTATTGAATTTTTCAAAAGTGTACATGGTTAATACTTTTTTAATTTCAGGACTTTCTGGATTTAGTCCAAACTTTTCCTTCATTTGTGTTGTAAAGTTTTTTAATAGTGATAAAGGAGCAACGAACACGACGGGCTTACCTGGATTCTTTGCCATGAAACAAGTCATAACAGCAATAGCAGCGAGAGTTTTACCAGTTCCCGTTTCAAATGCTGCAATTAAACCTCTATGTGTATCCAACCATTCGACTACTTTCTTTTGATAAGTACTTAGTTTAATCTGCTCATTTAATGGTGTTGCGCATTTAAATCTTTCCTCAAATGTTGTTGACATGTTTTATTTATAATAAATAGATATAAATAAAACATCTTTTAAAAAATTTATTTTAATTTCATAAAAATTCTCCAATAACTTGTCTAATATCATCATTAATACAATCACCCTTACCTTTCTTATTTGCAATCATACCTAACACATCTAACCGTCTTTCATTTTCTTTTGCTTCTCGTCTATCTAACTCTTTAAGAGTAGAGAATTCTTGTTGTGGTCTGTTGAAAAACTTCAACAAAGTTTTAAAACAATCTATCTTCTCATTCATATCTCTTTCATCATCCGAATCTATCATGAAAAAATAAACCTCGCCATGATTATGCTTTTCAAGAGTATGGGTTAATACATATGAAATCATATCTGTATCAAATGTTTTTATCGCATCATACACATACCAGTTTCTATCAAGCTTATATCCCTGTTTAAGTTTACTTTTCAACGTATATAAATCGTTGTTCAAGATAATTGTCGAAAGCATTTTATACAGGTAAATTATTATTTCAATAGTAACACAAATGTCGTATTTCCAAATGTAGACAAATTCAATTTAATTTATGCTGAAATATCTTTTTAATTTTTTCAATTGATTTGTCTTTAATTTTTGTAGCAATCTTTGCGCAACTCAAATCTAAAAGAGGCTTTATATCGAGATAGTTTGAAGCAGAAACCAGTTCAAATAACATATCATCTTTGACATTAATATACTCGGCGTCCCATTCACTTACAATATCCTTCATGTTCGTAGATCTTATCGGTTTTTCAATAATTGGAATCTTGTTTATATCAGAATGTTCATAGTGTTTGAGATACTCAGCAATCTTGGTTATCACACATTTTGAAATATTTCTTAATGGTATGACATCGTCTTCTCTGGTATTTTCGATAACTGTTTTTAGCATTTCAGATAACTTTGCTGCCTGCTTTGAAATAACAACCTCGCCATCCTTGCATTCTAAAACAATATCCTGAGATTGGATATCTGAAATATCAAGTGAGTCAAGCAACATTTTTTATCAACGAATGAACTCTCAATAAAATAAAGTTGAAATTAAAAATTAAAAATCAATTATCTCGTTTTTTTTTAAAAATGAGTATTAAAACATCATTTCATAATTCCTTATTTAGTGCATACAAGGATCTTGCTACATTTGGTCCGATGGAAAGAGCAATGTATGAGAGGTATACTGATATTACTAATGCTCATAAAGAAAAAGAAGAAAAACAAAACAAAAAAGGTGAAAAAAGTAATCTGAGTTTTGCTTCATTGTTATTTCTTTTTTTCTTAATATTTTTACTAATTGTTTTTGTTTTTGGTTACTATGGAATTAATCCGCTTTTTTTCATATACAATTAAATTATAAACACCATTCTTGTTGTAGATCTTCAATCTGGTCTTTATACAAATCAACTAAGTGCAAAAATTTTTGAATAAAAAAATAAGGAAAATTTTTATCAATTAAATCTTCTGTATCGAGAGTTCCAAACCATACACAAACAAATAGTGGAAAATAAAATATAGAGTACAAAAAATCTCTTTCATAATCAGTTCTATCATACTTAATTCCAAGTTCTAAACACTTTACATAGTAATATTCGCGCAACAACATTTGAAATTTTTGTATCTTATCTATATCAAAACTCTCAATAATAAAGAAAACAATATCCTGAACACCTTTACCATTATTAGCATATTGCCAGTCAATAAAACAGGGAGAATATAATTTGTTAATTGTATTGTCTTTTCGAAAAAACATATTTGGCGATTTTAAATCACCATGACAGAGTGTTAAATTTTTTTCACTCAAATAATCTTGAATATTGTCAAAATGCTCAATTGCATTTTTTATCATTTGCTTGTGATGAGGTTTAAGAGTAAACATCCACTTTTCTTGAAATAATTCCCATCTATCTCTTAAAAAATCACTCCAGGCAGGTTTAAATAGATTGTCGTTATGTCTTTTTAACTCTGGAAATAACAAGCATAAATCCTTATTCCAAAACTTTGCGTGTAATTTTGCTATTTCACTTACTACATTTAACGAATTCTCGATATGTTCATTATTTAGATTTAGACTCGGACATAATCCGAGTTTATACTGGTTCTCTAACAAGATTCCAATCTTTTGACTCTTTTCGTTATAGACTGTTCCATAAAATTTAGGAACAAGGCATGGCACTAAACTAGATATCTTTTCATAAAAATAATACTCTCTCTCATATAAACCTAACGTGTGAGCCATCTTTGATAAAAAAGAATCATTTGGATTTTCAAGTTTTAAAACCACTGAATATACATTTAGTTCGGTTATAATATCAATACTAAGAACATCTGATATATACCCTCCTTTTAATTTAGCTTGATCAATGGTAATATCCTTTATCGTTTCATTTTGTAAAAATACATGTCTGTTATCAATAGAACTTTGAATCACATTTTTTAACCAAGTTTGATAATAATTTGAATCAAGATTTGATAGAGCATTCTGAACATTCATTTCTCCAAAGTCTTGAATTGTTTCATATACACCAAGTTTTTTATATTCTTCTTTATTATATAACGTCTGAATTGCATATACTCGCTTTGGAAACATGTTTTTCGCACTTAGTAATCCTCCTTTTGAATCCTCAAAAATAATTACTTTACCGTTTGATATATTGAGCTGTTTACATGCTTGCAAATATGGATGGGGAAAAGGTTTTGGTTTTTCGCACTCACTTGCAATAACTAGACAATCAATATATTTTTCAAGATTAAAATGATTAAGTATCTTTACTGCAGTCTTTCTATTACAATTTGTAACTATACCTATCTTGTGGGCAAATTTTTGTATATTTTTAAAAAAAGAAATTACGCCATTTGTCAATCTGATCTTATACAAATTTTTCAGAAACAATTCATCTTTTTTACAAGAGAGTTCTTCAACTGATATGTCAATGTTAAATAATACAGTCTGGAGAACTTGCAAATCTGTATTTCCAAATATATATTTATTATAAAAAACCTCATCTATAACTATATTATAAGACTCCAAAATATTTTTCCAAACTTGAAAGTAAATATCATCTGTTAAAACAAGAGTTCCATCTAAATCAAACAAAAATGCATATGTTTTATCTATATATTCTTGTAGTTGTACTGGCGTCCCCAAATTATAGTAGGTATCACTGTCAATCATAACTGAAATTACACGTTTATTATCTTGAAGCATCCTCTTTATTATCTCGGATTGATAACATTCTTTTTTACTATTTCTCATTTCGTCGCAAACTTTATCCACATAGATTTTCAAGGTTTCTAAATTTTTATAAAAATAACAACCCGTATTTATCACATCACTGATTTTAACTTTTTCAACTATTTCAATCACAGTTTCGTCGTTTTTTCTCACATAAGAATATACAGGATTCTCGTCACTATTATTTGTGTTGATAACACCACTGCTAAAACAGTCTGATAAAGTTCGTATTTGTGTTAATATATCAGTCGTATAAAAATTATCGCAATCAAGACAAACAGTTACTCTGTTATCCTTTTTATCCATATCACGCAAAATTAATTCTATTGCTTCGCACCCTTTTTTAAGTGTCTCTGATGCTCCTGATGTCCAACACGAAAGCTTAATAAAATACACATTCAAGTTACAGTACCGTTCTTTTATAACTTTGTTGAAATTAAACTCATCCAAACTCTCGTGATGTATAATAAATACGATATCGTCTTTCGAAAAAGTTAAATTATCCAAAACATGAAAAAATATTGACTTATTAAAGACTGGTATTAACGGTTTTGGTAAGGAATATCCCTCTTTTTTAAATCTCTCGCCCTTACCACCTATCGGGAAAATTATATTCATCTTTTTATTAAAACTGATTTTCAACTTTAAATGCTTAAACAATTATATAATGTGAAACTTACTAAAACTATGAAACTAAAAAAGATATTCAGTCTTGCATCTATCTTATCGAGATTTATCAATAAGTCTACCACACAGAAAAAACATGTTGCTGCTGTCATAGAAAACGGCAAACTTCACTGTGTAAGACCTAATAATCCAGGAGTTCACGCTGAATACCTTAGTTATATCAGTTATTATAATTGCTCAAAATGCACGAAAAACTTGAAAAATAAAAGAAATTGTAAAATTCTTATTGTAATCCGTTATGAAAACGGTATTTTTAAAAATAGCAAACCTTGCAAAGAATGTATTGAAAAATTAAAATACTTTGTCAAAAAAATTGTTTACTCCACTGGCGATCCACTCCGACCGTTTGTTTGTGAAAAACTTGATAACCTTCAAAATACCTGGCAATCTAACCTTGTAAGAAAATTTCAAGACCGAGTTTATAGTAAATAAGAAATTAATTGAAATTTTATTTGCTTAATCATTCTATATCGTATTACAAATAATTGTAAAATGAGTAAAAAAATTATCCATACTTATTTTTCCTATGATGATAAAAAAGGAGAAGAGTGGAGACTTGACGGTTACCTACACAGAGAAGATGGTCCTGCAAGAATATACTCTAACGGAACAAAGCAGTGGTATAAAAACGGAGTCTTGCATAGAGAAGATGGACCTGCTGTTGAAGCAATTCATAATAATTTATTTGAAAATTGTGAGAAAACAGTCTGGTATTACAAAGGACAAATGCATAACAATAAAGGACCTGCATATATAGAAAGATGGTCTAGTTCAGAAGTTTTAAAATATTTTGAGTATGATAAACTACACCATTTACAAGGTCCTGCATTAATTATAAGATATTTTTATCATGACAGAAGAAAAAGAAATAAAGAAGATGTTTCGTATTATATAAATGGAGAATACTACCCTCAAGAAAAATATTACAAAGTCATCAACACACTACAAAAATGTATAAATAAAATGAAGGGAAAACTGAGAAAAAATTACACAAAGAATATTTACAATGAGAGTAAGTTTTGCAAAGATATATGTTCAATAATTGCAGGTTATGTAATCTAATTTTTTTCGTTTTTTTTTCAAACTTTTTTTAATTATATTTTATATTATAAAATATAATTTACAGAATGTCATCGAACTATGAATTGCAAACAGGAAATGATTGGGCTCCTAAATATTTAATTTTATTTATTCAAGCTATGAAAACTGGCAAAGAACCACCTGCCGATGAACTAGAAAAAGCAAAACAAGAAATGTTTGCTTGTAAAGAATCTGCTTTTGGATGTTCTTTTAAAAATCAAGATGAAGTTGAAACATTTTGTAATTCTAAAAGCGATTGTATAGGTTATATAAAAAGTATAACTGACCAGATCAACTTTACTCCATTAAGAAAAGAACCTGTTATATTACCCGCTGAATTAAAAACAAATAACACAGCACAAACATTGTTTTTCAAGAAAACTGGAACTGCAACAATGAATAAAAACACTCTTTACATCATTATAGGTGTTGTTGGCTTGTTAATTTTACTTGGATTATTTATGTTTTTTAAAAAGAGTTCTGGTCAAGACTATCAAATGTATCAGTCCTATCAACAACCACAAGATTATATAGATGAGTATCCTACTCAATAGATACAATAAAATATTTGTTAAAATATTTTATTGTTTTTTAATTTATTGTTACTCAGGTTGTACTTCGGCTTGTACTTCGGCTTGTACTTCGGCTTGTACTTCAGCTTGTACTTCGGCTTGTACTTCAGCTTGTACTTCAGCTTGTACTTCAGCTTGTACTTCAGCTTGTACTTCAGCTTGTACTTCAGCTTGTACTTCAGCTTGTACTTCAGCTTGTACTTCAGCTTGTACTTCAGCTTGTA
>Ga0214923_10004744_pt1 | contig 16213 bp, 15 predicted proteins | sample LL1510_MetaG_FD_177993 | JGI IMG/M metagenome (GOLD analysis project Ga0214923, IMG submission 177993) | Freshwater microbial communities from Lake Lanier, Atlanta, Georgia, United States - LL-1510 | ecosystem: Environmental > Aquatic > Freshwater > Lake | place: USA: Georgia | collected...
AAGACTAACCAGCAGGAGATGCACCATAAAAGTCTGTAGAAAGAGCAGGAGCGTCGTCTCCATTGCTATCTTTTAGGTATCTATCTACATACATTTCACAAGTGAATTGAGCATCACCTCGACAGTCGAAGCCGATGTACTTGCTGGTTTTAGTCTTAAATCTTTTGTTAATATCTAACCAAGGAGTTTCATAAACAAACTCAATAGGTTCACCTGAACCACTATTAACAGTAGGATCGTCAAGATAATCTACAGAAATAGGATCAAGTTCGTCACCATAAATCCAAATCTTACCTTGTTTATCTCCAAAGAAGATGCGACCTGCAAGTGATCTACAGCCACAAGTCCAGTTCCATCCTCTTAATGAAGACCAACGAGAGATTTTAAGGCTAGGACGATAAGTAAATGCAAATCCTTCAGTTTCTGTAGTGTCTTCTGCTAGATCATCATTAGGAATAAAGAACATAAACTGACCTTGCCTCTGGTTATAGATGGCAAAAGTATGATCTTCTAAAGTCAGAAATGACAAGTTTTGCATGAGAGAAGCCATGCGAGAATCAATAAGATCACTGACTCGTTCTGGCTTAAGCGTTCCTGTAAACACAGTTCTTTTTAATGAAGGAACACCAACAAGATCAAGCATGAGCATATCATCTCCATAAGACACTAAAGTCCTATGAGACACTGCACCGTATTGCTCAACTGCTTCATTGAAATCAGGAGTATGATTACCGTCAACATCGTAAATATCAAGAGTTCCGATTACTGATCCTTCTGCATAAGCAACAACAAGCTTACCACGGAAACCAGTAATCCCTCGGATAATAGAAGCATTGTTAAGAATAGAGCCTACGTCAATATATGTTCCATCATTAGGTGCAGGATCACCATACCAAGTTCCACTTGTATCTTTAGAGGATATGTGAACCCTGTTAGGATACAAGGGATCGCCAGCCATAACCATGTACCTACTGCAAACAGTAACGTACTTGCAGATGGGAACATTAAGGTTCGATCCTGTGGCAACATCGTAAAGATACTCAACAGTGAAATTAGTGTGAACAACTAAAGGCTTATCAGTTCCATTGCAGATGATTAACTCACCATTGAACTGAGCAAATGAAGCAAAAGTAGTTGTTCCCCAAGGAGCAGGAGAGCCTGGAAGTGCTGAAGCTTTTGCTAAATTCCAAATGACCGTAGCAGAACCATTTGCATCAATTTTAAGGATTTCTCCATTACCACCAACAACAATTAAAGCGGTATTAAAGAACTCCATATTAATAATGCGTTCAGTTCCTCCACTAAAATACAGAGAGCCATCACAAAAAAGCCTAACTCCATATCTGGTAGTTGGGCAATTATCACTTCCAGCAATGATGTTTTTAGAATTTACACAATATTTTGGATCAAGATTTAACTCATCATCAAGTATGTTCCATCCACCAGAAAAGTCCCTCATAGTGAGAGATTTCAGAACATCTGATTTAGTTTTAATCTTTTTTGTAATGGGCTTGAGCATTATGGTAACTCTTCCCAACTATTAGGAATGCGAGAACTTGTCCCAGCATTAAGTGAGATAGGCTCACTATCCTGATTTTCAGTAAGTTGCTTAATCCTAGTTTCAAACAATCCTTGGAACTTATCTGCCATTGCTGAGTTAGTGCCATCATCAACAGCCCATTGCCAACAAGTCATATAAATAAGTGCAAGATGATCGAATGGAACAATGTCAGTCATTGCAAAGTCATCAGAATATCCAATCCTTCCAACAACAGTAACCGTACCAGTGGAAGTAATTGGAATAACTCTAAAGACCTTACCAGTAGTTCTATCTGCAACATACTCAAGAGGCATTGTGCCTACATAAGAAGTTGGATTTTTCTCATTACTATGTCTACGGAGAGGAACATCACTCGATCCGGCATAGATTTTGTAAATGTCTTCGAAACTCTTGAACGTGTCAGTAACTGTCGCAGTCACTCGTCCAGTAGTTCCATCAAGAGTGTAAGTTGCAAAAGTGCTAAACCTTTTCCATCTCTTATCCGCATGAATAAGATGAAAAGCGTTTTGTATTTTTTCAGCAAGGAGGTCTTCGCTGTAAACCTGAACAGCAACTCCAGCAACTTGATATAAATTCTTTTGAACAGAAGTAACTAATGAAGTAAGAGTTTTGTCTACCATAGTAACCTCTTTTTATCGAATGGCGGTGTCAGGGAGAAGACTAACACCGCCACCGATCACGAACTTAATCCGGTGGGTATAGATTAAGCCCTGTAATGAGCAAGACCATGAAGACCGCCGTTACCGGAAGCATTCAAGTTCCCATTAGGCATAAAGATAGCACTGAGATACGCAGTACCGTTAAGGGTTGATTGCGGATCGTAAGTACCACGAGGATCAGTCGTAGTCGCAGTTTGAGGATCAGTCAGGTTAGGAGTAACCAGAGTGCCAAGAGTAGCGACGTTAACACCATCAAGAGTCTCACCGAGAACTTGAGTCATTCGGAAAGGCAGGCCAAGTTTGTCGGTGGTACCAATGCTAATAGTACGAGAAGCACCAGAAGCAGTCCAAGAATAGCTAGTCAGATACTTGAATGCTTTAACACCGATAACAGGAGTGATCCCGGTAAGAGTGAAACTTTCAGTCATCGGTTGACCAAGATAGTCAGTACCGTTGACAGTCACAACAGCGGTAGAAGTGCCAGAGCAAACAAGTTGCAGACAACGACCAAAACCGGGACCGTAAGGAAACTCTACAGCAGTTGCAGCAACAACAGGATCAGTGTTGTCGTTAACAAAAGTAGTAGAAGAACCAGCAGCGTTAATGTCAGGCGAAGTTGCAACAATCAGAGTAGTGTTAGCAAGAGCAACAGCACCAAAGTTCACACGATGAGGTGCGTTGTGCACAACATCAGCAGAATAACCCATAGCCGGAACGTAATTATTATTCCGACGAGCATAATACTTTCCAAAGCGACGCATAATTACTTACCTTTCTTAGATGACGTGGCATCATCGGCCTCGTCATCATCTAAGATGTTGATGGAATTGTCGTCCTCACTAGGAACGTCAAGATCGTAAGGATCGCCACCTAGATCAACAATGTCTCCCGTAAGCATATCGACGATACGAGGTTTGAGATGGAAGCCAAGACGAATTAATTCATCTTTTTGAACTCGAATGCTATGACCTTGAGGCATATAGACCATCCAAGTATTGACTTCCTTCTCACGAATTTCTTGTTGGAGTGCTTTATTCTCGTCCATCCAACAGTGAGTATATTTCAGTTTAGTCTTTGTAGGACCAACTGTCTTGTATCTAGCTTTAAGAACTCGATCGACCATGACTATCTTCTCCTATAGTCGTTAAGATTAGGTGTTGTTGATAACCGCATGAGTACGGAATGCACGCCACAGACAGAACTGACCTTGCCAAACAATGCGCGAACCAGAGGCATCAGTGTCCCAAGGCGAAGACAGTTGCTTAACGCGCATGTTCACACCCTTCAGCATATGCAGACGCACATACTTGGAGTTAATGAAGTAGCACTTGTTAACACCGCAATCTTCATCATAGAGCATGGGAATGGTTTGGTGAGAAAGTCCACCAAAACCAAGGTCCATCATGCGCTTACCGTTGGAAGTTTCGGCAAGATTGAGAACAATCTTATCACGAACAGCCGCACGATAAAGACGATAGATATTACGACCAGCAAGAATAAGATCAGGCTTGTCAGACTTAAGAGTCAGGTCGAGAAGAACGTCATCGAAAGCTTCTTCAATGTTGGTAGCATTCAAGCCGCCAGCAAAATCGTAAGAAGAAGTCCTCCATTGAGTTTCAGCAGCACGAGAAATGCCTCCAAGAGTTCCAGTAGTGGGATCATCAGGGATCAGCGAGGCAAGACCAAGAGGATCAACACCACCGCCAGCAGCATAGAGATATTCAGAGAACTTCTCTTTGATGCTTTCTTCGAGAACATTCATCTTAGCTTTCATCAGCTTGAAGATGGCAGTCTCACCCTTGTTCTCGTCTTCTTCTTGATCGGAAATGATAACCGAACCAACAACACGAGACCAAGTGTATTCAACAGTGGTGAACTCGTTAGTTTGAGCCACAGGAACTTGATCGTAATACTCCATCGAAGTGACGTTAGAATTACGACCCACAGTCAGAGGATTAGTGATATTCCTACCACCTTCTTCGTATTCAACTCGATTGGTAGCAAACGCCCAAGCCATAAAGGCATTAGAGCGAATGGAAGCCATAATGAGTTGTTTACGAGACTTGGTAAGAGTGGATGCAATTACAGTAGCTAAGGTTGCCATTGATATTCCTATCTGCTTGTTAAGCCATTTTCACGCATGGCTGCTCTGATAATGTCGTCCATAGTTTCACCTTCGGACGAAACGACATTTTCACGCTGAACAGAGACAGAAGAAACAGCAGGACGCCCATTTAACATCGGGGGTTGATGTGATTGTTGCTGTTGTACTGAAACTTGTTGCGGTACTTGGACTTGTTGACGTTGAATAATTTGCTGAGAAATTGGCCTAGACCAATCCAAACCAGCTTCAATACTCTTTTCTTTAAGAATAAAGTAAGCTTGTTCGAAACTCCAAGAAGGGTTGCGAGTAATTACATTCGCAATAGCATCTTCTTGGGTAATAGCATCAGGAAAACGAGAGAAGAACTGAGTAACTTCTAAGTTAATTGCAGCTTCTCGATCGTCTTGACTGTCCTCAACAACTGCATTTCGTTGTTGGTCTAGCATTAAACGGATTGCGGCTGTATCAACCGCCCCACCTATGCCTTCCAGATTATGCCCGTTTGCCTTCAATTCTGCAAGTAAATTCTTGACAGTGGAGACAGGATCGCTAGTCAGGTCACGGTATAGCCTAACAGCTCTCGCTGCTTGTTCAGGACCGATACCATTAATTGATTGTGTAGCTTGTTCATAAGCATCAAGTTGACTTTGCAGTTCATTGACACGTTGGGTCGCTCTTTCACTTTCTTGCCGATAGTGATTAGCCTGTTGCCTAGCAACTTCCCTCTGTTCATGCAAACGCCTTTCAGGACCAGCTTTAACAATAGAACCATCAGGAAGAACTAAATCTCCGGGACCAGCAACGACTTCTGCTTTTTCTTCTTTCCCTTGTTGTAATGCGCCGTCAGTTCCGCTGCCAGTGCTATCCGTTGAAGTAGTTTTGGGTTCTGTACCTTCAGTTCCCTTGGCTTCTGTAGTTGTCGCTTCAACATTAGTTTCTGATTGCGTAACATCAGTAGTCTCCGTAGTTGTAGTATCTTCTTCAATGCCAGCATATTCAAAATGCTTAGCTAACGACGGATCATTTTCATCAAATTCAGCCATAATCTTCTCCTATTAGGCTTCTGGTTGCTGTTGCTGCATTTCCGCCATTACTTGTTTAAGAGCATCTGTTGGCGAAGTTCCAGATGCAATCATTTCCTCAAGCTTTGCTTTAGCTTCAGGAGGAAGTTGTTTAATAGCTTGAGCAAGTTGCTCTTTGACTTGTGCTGGATCGGCTTTCTGTTGTTGAGGATCGTTCGGATTGCCTTGACCATCACCCTCTCCACTTTGTCCGGGACCAGCACCAGCTTTCTGTTGTTGTGCTTGCATAGATTGCCTAAGTTCTTGCCAATCTTCTTCAGAAATAACAACTTCATCAAAAGCTTGTGAGAGTGCTTTAACAGCAATCATACCAAGAGCAGGAATGGCATTAGCAAACTGTCCACAAGCTTGAGCAATCTCTAGAGCCTGTTTCTTCTTCATTTTGCTAGTTGGTTTATCAGTCGAACCACCAACTACTTGGAAATTGAATGACATTCTAAACTCATCAGGATCAGTGATCTGCACCCATGATTGAGCAAGTTGAGGACCAACAAGTTTAGCTACATCATCAACAGTCCAATAACGCATGATGAGTTGTGCAAGAGCAAACGCTAATCGTCCAAGCCAATCCTCGATTGCGTCGATCTTCTCGTCAATACGAATATCAGTGTTCTTTTCATAGAAGTCAATTGCTTGGTTCGTTGTATTAGTCTTGAACTGAGAACCACGTTGAGCGTCACTGATGCCAGTAATACGATTGATAGCAGCAAAACGGTTATCGACATTCCACAACTCCGGTCTATTGATTGAAGGAGGAACAATAGCTTGCATCACGTCGCTGAGTTTCATTCCTTCAGCAACACTAACGCCTCTAGCAGTTCCATCAGGACCTTTTAGAAGTTGTTCAACGTCATCTTGGGAGATAGTTCCTTTCACATAAGCAATGTTACTCTTAGCCCACTTACGCATCTTGTTGACTTCAGAGTGAATGTCATTGATAGCGTCTTGTTGGTCTAAGTAATAAGTAGTCTCACCTTTAGGCTGAGAACCTTCAGGAGTTTCATGGAACCAAAGCTTTGAATAAGGGAAAAATCCTAAAATCTTAAGAGGATCATCCCAAACCCATAATGGCCATTCCCATTTGTTATCAGCAAAGAGCATAACTCTACGAGTAGTCTTGTCCCAAATATACCAAACTTTAGTGTGTTGAGCAGACTTGAAAGCTTGGTTATTCTTGTAACCATACTTCGCAGCTTCTAACTGAGTTTGATCTGCAACAAGACTAAAGTTATTTACTTCATCTTCAATAGTGTTGAGACAACCAGCTTTCAGAATGTGAGTCGGCTCGTACACACTCTTATATTGTTCATCTTCTTCTTTAGCATAAACAGCATTTAGATATGCAGTAGGAAGCATGTCCCATTCTGCAATCCAATTACAATCACTCATATCTGGTTCAGTAGAAGTAGGATCAGTATAGATACGATAAGGCGACTTCATAGACACAGTAGGTCCTGAAGGAGAAAGGAATGAAATCTTCTCTTCTAGTGCTTGTATCTCACCTTCAATCTCCATCAACTCATGTTTATTTGGAGCCTTCTCAAGTTTAACTGCAAGATTTTGAATTTCAGCCATAGCAGTTTCTGCACTGTCTTCTTTTTGTACCCAACCAATCTTGAGATAAGCTGAGTTAGTCAGAAGTGCATTAAGAATACCACGACGGGCTTTAGACTTGAGATTAATGCCCGGAGCATGTTGCATGTTGAAGAGTTTGTTAATAACAATGCTAAGAAGTTTAGCTAACTCCTTATTCATTTCATTAGATGCAGTAAACTCCGCTGTTGGGTTCTTAGCATAAAGCATCGGGAGAATGGTAGCAATATTAGAGAATACAACATTCTCTGTTTCAGACCACGAGTCTCCGAGATGACGAGTGAATCTTTTATTGCCACCACTTAAACCAGTAGAAGCACTACGATGACTCATCTGGTCATTATCATAATATGCATATGCTTCATCCCAACATTTTTCAATGTCTTGACGAGCAGTCTTAGCTTGGTCAATTCGACTTTCCCAAAGCTTACCAGTAGCTTTAGACACAGGAATTTTAGCCTTACCTACCATTCGATAGATAGGCTCATTTTCTTTCTTCTTTTTATCAAACACATCTCCCCCAAGACGAAGAGTTTGGTCAACACCAGCTTCTTCGCTTGCAACAGGAAGTTCAGAATTAGAATTATCAACGGCCATATCTATGATTCCTGTTGTTCATATCTACACTTTGCTGTTCACGCCAACGACTATACTTAGCAGGAAGTGCAAGAGGGATACGTTTGAGGCTAGCAATTTTAGGTCTATTCGTCAATGCATATTTAGTCATATCCATTGCGTGATCGTTTTTATCGTTGGGTGCGTCTTCATACTCACCAGATGTATCTTTTTTCCAAAAGTAATCTGAAATCTCACTATCGAACCAAGGACAGTTTGTAGATACAAATAATCTTGGTGCACCAAAGTTATGAGTAATGGGATGCATATGTCCCGGATCAACTTCTAAATAACTTTGAACTTTAGCAATACCATTCATAACATCATTATTAGCTCTAATCATTTGGATGCCGTGTTCAGCAAACAAACCAGAAGTCGTAGTGCCAACGGTCTTAGAGTTACCACTTGCTCGACGGAAGATCGCAGGATCACCAAGAATTGGAAGACTTGAATAGTTCACTTCATCATCAGTGAACATATCAACAAGTCCATACTTCATTCTTGTCTTTTTAATTAACCTAGCGATAGATGCAATTGTTAGTTCTTTTTCATAGAACCCATCAAGAAGGAAAGTATTGCCAACATTATCAGTAAACCAAAGACCATAACAAGCTGGCTTAGCAATACCATGATCATATGCTTCTATGATCTGAGGATTAAATCCTTTAGCGGATACTTCTTCAAAATACTCTTGCATTAAGTCAGCATCAATATAATGCATAGATGCATCGTATTGAGGATAAACTTGTCCTTCATATGCTCCCCATTCACCAAGCAGGAAGCGTTGTCTCATTTGTCCTTTATAAGCACTTTCCTGAGTAGTGATAAAGTCAGCAGGAAGATTATCAGCGTTATCGTAAGTTGATCCTTCAAATAGATCAATGATTGGCTGATTAGTCTCTTCATCAACTAAAAGTTTTTCATTAGGAATGCCAAGTTTACGATCTTGGAGTGGTTTGACCAGTTCTCTATAAACCCAATTCCGGGTAGGGTTACACATACAAATAAGCCAACGAGGACCACTTGAAGGCATAGTGTCATCTTGTCCCCTATATGGAGTAGAACCACGAAGACGACCAAGAAGGTCTAAGAAGTCTTTATGGCTAATTTCTGGGTCTTCAATTTGGTCAATAACAATAAGATCATAAGTAGCAGAGAGAAGATTTGAAGTCGAACTCTCTGCACTCTTACCGTCCTGAGCGATGTATGAGAAGTTGATAATTGAACCATTAGTTAGTTCAATTAAATTCTCTTTACTATTTACATCCCTCTTAATCCAAGCTTTAGGACACCACGACTTGACTTCTTTTCTAATCGTAGCGTTAAGCTTAGGGAATGTTGATCGTGCGACAAGGATATTACAACCGGGGTAGTCTTTAGCGACCATTAATGCCTTAATAACTGCCCCAGTTGTCTTACCATTACCAAATCCTCCTCCAAAGATTTGTATCTTATTACGAGAAGCTTGAAACTTCTCATGCAAAGAGCCTTCTTTAATTCGGTAAGCTTTTGATGCCATTACACAGCTACCATTGTATCAACATAATACCAAGCAGGTGCACCGCCAGGTCCTGCACAAATTGCAAGACGATAGTTAGTAGTTGGACTGTCACTAATGCAGATAATGTCACCACGCATTGCTGATGTAGCAGTTGGTTTGCCTGCAATAGTGTAAGACTTAGTTCTTAAAGGTTTTTCAAGAAGAATAACACCGTTACCAGTGGTGTTAAGTCTTAAGTGAACATCACCAGCACCAGTAGTCTTCAACATTGGGAATGTAGAACCACTACCACCTGTAGCATCAATACCAAAGGTATAAGTGTTATCTGTAATATTATTTATTGCTGGTGTTGCAGAGGTGAAATTTGATTTAGAATTAGAACCAGTACCAGAGATTTGAAGAACATTACCAGATGTGGCTCGATATTGACTAGCATTGCCATAATAGAATGCATTGTCATTATACTTGAATGCAGCAGCAGTTACATTGATAGCTGCATTGGCTTTAAGAGTTAATGAAGTATTGCTATCAATATAATCAACTTGACCAATGAAAACATTGCTGCTGTTAAAAAGGTAATAAACCTTATCAGCGTTGTCATCATCAAGATTGAATTGGCTGTTGAAAAGAGTCCCAACACCAGTAACAACTTTTGAAGTTGTCGTACAAGTCATAGTGCCAGTAGCATTGCTATAAGCAAACGTATCAAACGCATTGCTTTTATAAACACCAGCAGTAACAGCAGTAACAGCATTGGCAGTTAAAGTCAGTGCTGTGTTTGTAGTAATATTAGCAACAGTACCAATGTAATTTCCTGAAGTATCATACAAGAAATCACCAGCAGCCAGTTCAGTTAAGAACAGAGTTCCAGAACCAGTTACAGCAGTTGAAACTAACGTCGAAGTGATAGTACCAGTTCGGTTAGTATAAACCATCGTCATGACAACAGTATCATTGTCAGTGATAGAAGCAACTGATCCCATGAATTGATATTCAAGATTATAAAGATAATAACCAACACCAAGTTCAGTGCTGAAAATTGTTCCTTGCCCTTCAATATTTGCTTGACCAGCAGCCCGAGTAATCAATCCAGTGCCAGTGAAGAATTGTCCCTTAATGTCAGCAAGGTTAATATCAACACGACAATAGTCACTAGTATCTTTAGTCTCAAGGATTTTAGTAATGCCAGTTACTTCTGGATAAGAAACAATCACACCATGAGAACCACTCTTAGCAGTAACTAAGAAATAGTTACTCGTGACTTTACCTTTGTTTTTATACTTAGTGCCAATGATCCTAGTATCAGGAGATGAAGTACAGATGATTGGACTTTCAGCACCAACGCCAGTGTGATTACAGAAGATGTTAGCATTGGTTACTTTAGCCCCAGGACTCTCCATAATATCGAAGACACCCTTAGCATAACCATCTTCTTGAGTAATCCAAATATCTGAAACAGACATGCCGGGGCACTGAGCAATGCCAACTGCTTGATCTTGTCCACCAGTTGTTTCTTTGTGGTTCTCAAGATAAATGCCAGTAAGTTGTCCTGAGCATCCATTGCCCAAACCAATCACTCGGTTCATATCTTTACCATAGATATTACTTCCATAGAGACGAGTTCTCTTGGCATGGATGGTGTTACCGTAGTCATTGCGGTCACAATAGATGTTGTTAACTCGAACAACACCATTGCCTCCGTCACGTTCGGTAAAATAGATGCAATGAGGTGGCGCAGATTGAACTTTAGAAACAGATTTTGATCTGAAGTTAACTACATCAAGTTGATCTTGACGAGAAGCAAGAATACCAAAATCACAATCTTCAGTGATGACGTTACGAACGACTCCACCATTAGACAAGTTGGTGTATGAACGATCAGTACCTCGAAGACGAATGCCGCTGTTAAAGTTACGAATAACTAAGTCTTGCAACACATAGTCATCTGAATATGATTGATAAATACCAGAGCATCGACCGTTACCGGGAGCATCTTCGTATTTAGGATAACTAGCTGCAATACGTTCATCAAGTTCAATTTCAAATCCACGAATGCAAACACGATCAGCAGCAATCTTGAATGCAAATGTGTATTGATTTCCTTTCATGATCTTTGATCCATAACCTTGGACCACAAGATCAGGAACATCAATCACAAGTTCTTCTGTGATAAGTGGATATGTGTATTCAGGAAAGATCATAAGACGACGGCTATTCGCAACGCAATAAGCCTTGGCACGAGTGAACGCACCAAGGATATCGTTAATAGAACCGCCAGCAAGAAACTCTGTAACAGGAACACCACCAGCAATCCTGTCAAAGCTTCGTTCGTTATGAGGATCAAAGAGTGGAGTTGCTGGACTGATAGGAACACCACTAAGATTAGGAACAATAGGCATTATTCACTTTCCTCTTCAATCCAATAATTGTGAAGAACTTGCTTTGCTTCTTCTTCATTTTCAAACAAAAGAAAAGCAGTTAAACTTCCAGTTCCATCATCACCAGCAAACAATCGTCTTGGTGTTGTTGGTATTACTGTGTAAGGTTCTGCTTCTTCTGGAAGTTCACTCTTAATAAAGTTCAAGTGATAACCAGAAATGATTTGATCTGGAAGCTGATTACCTTCCTCATCAGGTTCTTTATAAGTCCAAATTGTAATTGGACCATCTACACAAGATTTATTCCACATGATTACACCGTCATTGCTATAAGAGTTGGGCCGGTTTCTGCTCGCTCATAAATTTGAACATTTCTGATGTAACCAAAAGCAGCTAAAGGTCCAATACTAGAATTACTACCAATACGAAGATAATTCATGCTAACAGGAAAAGCTGATGGCACTGAAGTTTGAACTGCACTACCATTTGTTGTTGATGAAATTAATGAAGCTGTAATACTTATAGCAATCTTAATCCTAGTTATTGTACTATAACCAGTTAACGAAATGTTGTGCTGTGATATAGAAGAACTTGTAACTAATCGAGTTGCATTATTAGTGGTTGATCTATACAAAAGAACACGATCAGCATTAGATGCGGCTGATCGGAATAAATATAAAAATCTTCGATCAAGACCAGCTATAACTGGAATATCAACATCAACATAACAAGTAAGATTTGGTCCTGCAACTGGAGTTGATAATATAAATAAATTATCATCAGCAACTCTGGTAGCTGAAGTAGCTGTTGTTGGAATATACGAAGTCATATAAGAAGTTTGTTCTAATTGAACTCCCCAAATTGCAGCACGACCACTATTAGTAACAGCAGTTCGCCCTGACAATGGATAAATTCTTACAGCAACACAGCCAACTGGTGTGGTAAATGTAACTGAAATTCTTGTCCATGTAGATTGATTTATAGAAGAGAAGTAAGAAGTTTGTGCAATAATATTTGTTAAGCCAATGTTATCATAAATACGATAACTTGCATCTGTTGATGTAGCATCTGATTTGGCCCACCAAGAAGCAGTGTAAGTTGTAGATGCTGCAACAGTTATTAATTGATAAACTCCACCAGTATCTGTATCTGCTTGAACAATGGTGCTAGCAGAAGATAATTCAGGACTTGTTGGGCCTGCACTTTTTGTAGCAACGCTTAATACCCAGGTTGCATTATTTATGTCTTGGCTATATAAACAAAGATTAGTTGCGGCATCTTCGCTAAGATAACCTCGATCAGTAATTCTTGGAATATTATTTCCAAAAGAAACTACAGTTCCATCAAGTTTTTCTGCTGTTCCTGTAGATGCTCTGGAATATGTAATCATATTTGTGAAGCCAGTATAACGAGTCACAACTCCAGCTTCACATTTAGAATAATCATTGCCAACAATATTCATGTTAACTAAATTAAGGGAATTATTTCCCCTAATATTATCAACATCAGGAACAGAAATTCCATGACGGAGTAACATTAGAATAAACTCACAAGATTGGTTGCTGTGGTGTTAGTTGACATAACTCTTTTAGCACGAACAGGAAGAATAGAACCAGCAGCAGCATTTTTGAATGTTACAGCTGCATTATCTTTCTCACCAATAATCGCCACATCACCACTAACGCCAACATAAATACCACGAGTAACCCTAGAAAGATCAACAGTATCACTAGGAGTGATTGCAGCAAACCTACGAGAAATGATAAGAGCATTTTGACTGTCTGGTTCAAAACTATCTGGAGTTTGGGCTCCATTACCGGAAAGATCGCGAGTAGTTGCCATTATTCAATCACCTTAAACTCTGTGTTGATGGGAGTTAACTTTTCAATAGGGTCATTACGAATGTATTCAATCTGTAATGCATTCTCCATTGTGTGTCGATGTTCAACTACATCAGAAGGACGGAAGCCTGCGCGATCAAGAATATCTTGAGAGGCTTTGAAACCAAGAACACCGTCGTCATCTTCAGCAATTTCTACGATTTTTTCAGCAGCAGTTCTTGCTTTTTGCTTGAAGAAGCTTCTAATATCTCCAGCTTCTTGCTCAAGAACGGAGTTAGTAATGTCTGTGAAGAACTTCTTGTAAGCATCAATCTTCTTGATACTTTTAACTTGTTCTAAAGACAAACCAGAAGTGATTGCAATGTCTGCATCACCTAATCCCCACATAGTGTAGAAGAGAACAAGAGACATTGCATTCATGTTAGAAGGGGGAAGTGGAAGTTCAGTAGCAGATCGACGAGTCTTTGCAACAATAGCTACAGCTTCAGAAGCAGAAGGAATTTCAATGAACCCAGTCTGTCTTTTTTCTTTAATAACCTTACCTGAAGATGGGTCGATCTTAGTTCCATCAGCAAGGATGAGAGGTTCAAGAATGTCTGTAGGTAATGACATTAGCGAATAACCTTAGCAGCAGTTCTAGCAGCACGAGCAGCACGGCCAACGCGCTTAGCTGAATTGTTGATATCAGCAGACTTCTGTCTTTTAGCTGCTTTAGCTTTAGAAACCTTAGCAACCTCTTGTTCACGACTTGGTTTAGCTGGAGGAAGGTAGCGCTCACCTCGAACAGCAATTGTATCAGGAGTTTGAGCCCTGTTTACATTTGAAGTAGAAGTACGACCTTGCATAACAGGGCCAGGTTTAGGAAGTGCACCAGCAGAACGTGCGCCAGCTAACTTCTTTCCGGGAGCAGGAAGTTGGTTTCTTCCTGTTACATCTTCAAAGTCAGTATATTGAACAGGACCTGAAAGAGCAGCTTGACCTGATTGTTGATTTGGTAAAGCAGTTTTAGGTCCACTCAATAAAGCTTGATTGCCAGGACCACTTAACATTCCTTGGGGCGGTGCTGCATCTTTACCCATGTTCCGAATAAGAACATAAGCACCACCAGCACCAGCAGCAAGAGCAACTAAGCCAGCAGTCTTTAGATAATCAAGTGCAGATGCAGAGTCTTGATCTCCTTGAGCAGCTTGTTGTGAAACTTTGTCAATTTGAGATTGATCTAAAGTATTAGTGTCAAGTTGACGAGGATCGAGATAACCAGAACTAGCAACAGCATTTGAACCAGCGTTAGGTCCACCAACTTGGGTTGGATTAGCTGCTCCACTAACTTGTTGTGGCATACCTTGAGGAGTTGATTGAGCATTCTGCATTTCTGCCATTTTAATAGCACCACCACTTGCGACATAAGGCGAAGTTTGTGGTCCTTGATATTGAGCAGGAATTTGTTGAGGTTGTTGTGCAGCTAAGTTAGCTTGAACATTTTGATAATTGTTAGCTTGCACAGTTGGCTGCATAACTTGATCGGCATATCCGGTATCTTGAGCAAGACTAGCTTGAATAGCAGCTAATCTTTGTTGTTCAAGAGTTCCATTAGGATCATCATAGATTGGATGACCGTTCTTGTCTAATTGAATTGGCATTAGAACGCACCTCCACCATTTCCCGACTTGTCACGAGGATAAGTAGGACGACGAGATACATTATAAGTCATTTCTTTAAGAGAAGTAACGTCAGCAGCAGTAGTAGTCCTATTGATAACAGAAACAGAATCAATAACACGACGACCACCGTCAATAGTAGCTGAACCAGGAGCAGGAGCAGAAACTTTTCGAGTAGTAATAGCACCAGTTCCAGAACCAGAAGCAGCACCAATAAGAGAATTAAACAAAGCAGTATTGACTCTGAAACCTTCAGAGTTAACTTGTCGTTTAATCTGGTTCCTCATCGGGTCTTTGTTAATAAGCAAAGAATAAGAATTAGATTGAGGACCCCAAAACTCTGACCAAGAAGGCATTTGAAAACTCCTGAGAGATGATTGAGATATACGAAAAACGTAAATCGTTCTATGTATAATGAACGCACACGCGCGTAAACACAAGTTAATTGCATTGTCAACACGCTGATTTTGCCTTTTTTGCTTTTGTATATCCCTTATTTTGCTCTTGACATTCATCAAAAAATATGCTACCCTCAAGGGTGGTGTGGCGAGGGATAGATATAAGAGCGGTTGAGCATTGCGTATATCGCATAACCCGGCGAAAGCAATAGAGCCGGGCCGCGCCATCTATTCCTTTTCTTTTATTTCCTTAACAAAACACCACAACTTTTAACAATAAGAACAAATAACAATACAAGAGTAGCAAACTCTTAGTATTAGTATTAGTATCGTCATGGATGTTGCTCTTTATTTTTTGTGCAGACAATGGCTTGGTTGAGATCAACTACTACATATTCCCTCACTCACAAGCCCACACTTTTGGAAATAGGGGGGATATGGGGGCTGGTCTCTGGACTTGATTAAGTATTAATGAGTATTGATGTAGTATAGTTATAGTATAGTGCTAGTGATTACTTATATAGATAAGAAGATCACAAGTATTGTTTTGGAATATACAAGTTAGCGGTCGTTTGCGATGTGCTTTGTATTGTTGATGTGTTTATGTGGACTGGCGACCTGAACTCACCGCTTTGTTCCACTTATCACCACCTTGCTCTGCTATCTATCGTCGTTGTCTCTCTGATAGTTTCATGTTTTGGGATAATATAAATAGGTATTGTTTTATGTTTCTTCTCTTCTCTTATTATATATTGTTTGTTCTCTTCTCTCTTATTACTTATCTCTTATTATATCTATACTCGCTTCTTGTCCGCTTTACTTA
>Ga0214923_10004745_pt1 | contig 16213 bp, 10 predicted proteins | sample LL1510_MetaG_FD_177993 | JGI IMG/M metagenome (GOLD analysis project Ga0214923, IMG submission 177993) | Freshwater microbial communities from Lake Lanier, Atlanta, Georgia, United States - LL-1510 | ecosystem: Environmental > Aquatic > Freshwater > Lake | place: USA: Georgia | collected...
AAATAAAAGAAGAAGTTAATAAACTAATTAAGAAAAAAGAAGAAGAAGCAGAAAAGAAAGTAAAAGAATTACTAAAGGAAAAAGAAGCAGATAATAAAATAAAAGGAGATGTTAATAAAATAATTAACGAAAAAGAAGATGAACTTAATAAAGCGAAGGAAAAGGAAGATGCACTTAATAAGTTAATTAAGGAAAAGGAAGAAGAACTTAAGGAAAAGCAAGAAGCACTTAATAAAGTACTTAAGGAAAAGGAAGAAGAACTTAATAAAGTAGTTAAGGAAAAGGAAGAAGAACTTAAGGAAAAGGAAGATGCACTTAATAAAGTACTTAAGGAAAAGGAAGATGCAGAAAAGGAAAAGGAAGAAGCAGATAATAAAATAAAAGGAGATGTTAATAAAATAATTAAGGAAAAAGAAGATGAACTTAATAAAGTGAAGAAAAACGAAAATGAACTTAATAAGTTAATTAAGGAAAAGGAAGATACACTTAATAAAGTACTTAAGGAAAAGGAAGAAGCACTTAAGGAAAAGGAAGAAGCACTTAAGGAAAAGGAAGAAGCAGATAATAAAATAAAAGGAGATGTTAATAAAATAATTAACGAAAAAGAAGATGAACTTAATAAAGCGAAGAAAAAGGAAAATGAACTTAATAAGTTAATTAAGGAAAAGGAAGATACACTTCTTAAGGAAAAGGAAGATGCACTTAAGGAAAAGGATGCGCTTAATAAAATAAAGGAAAAATCAGATAAGGAAAAGGAAGATGCGCTTAAACTAATTAAGGAAAAGGATGATATGCTTAATAAAGTAATTAAGGAAAACGAATTAATTAAAGCACAAGCAAAAGCAGAAACAGTAGCATATAAAGCAAAAGCAGATAAATTTGAAACAGGTACTAATGAAATATATTCTGAAAATGCAGATAAAAATAATGAACTTATTTTAAAAGATATTATTAAATCAAATGAGTTTACTACTTTCATGAATTTAAATAAAGAAAAACCTGTAATTAGTGATGGTGGTAAAGATGATCATATAAAATATTTAGGTGACTTAATAAAATATATTAAACATAATTATAATCTACTAAAAACTGATGTATATATTAAACTAGTATCATTATTTAAATATCAAGATAAATTTACAATTTTATATACAAACATTAATAAAAGTTCCTATACAGTGAATGAATATATAGAATTATTTTTTGTAAATTTAGAAAATTACCCTAATATAAAAAATATATTAATAAAAGATTATACAGAGAGTAATATATTAAAAAGAGATTCATTAATATATAAATTGTATAATAAAGAAGCTAAAAGTAATTCATATATTTTTAATTATAAGTTAGTTAGTATATTATCTGACATATCTCAAACTACAGATTTTACAAATCTATTCCAAAATAAAAATAATTCGAGTGAATTAACACAACTTCTTCATTATATAATTATAAATATTAACAATATTATGAGTAATCATGAAAATTTAAATAGTCAGATAAACACAATTTCTTCTGTTTATAAAGAAGTTTTTAATAGTAATAAAAAATTATTTACAATTGTTAAATCAAGATGTGATACACATTCAATTAATCCAAGGTATGATATTGAAACATATAATGATAATAATGATAATTATTTATTTTTAAGATATTTTAACAATGATAGCATGTTAGATAATGATACTAAAATTAATTACAATGAACATTATTTTTACGGTCCATTTGACAAAGTGTATATGAACTCTAAAGAAAAGAATCAAAAAATAGCAACAGATATGTTAAATATGTTAAAAGATAAAATTATTACAAAAGATGAAAATTTATTAACATTTACATATGGACAATCAGGTGCAGGTAAGACAAGTAGTTTTATATATTTAAAAAATAAAAAAGACCCTACTAAATCTGAAGATGGGATATTAATACATTTATGCAATTCTGAAAGTTTTAAAAACAAATTTTCGAAAATAAAAGTAAAAATAGTAAATGTATATATATGGCACGGGTCAAAAAATATTGGTATGGATAATATACAAGAACAAGATTATAATGTATCTAAAATCAATATAGATAATGATGATAGTTATTCATTTATATTTGATAAAAAATTAAGTAAATGGGTATATGAAAAAGATATAGGTAAAGAAACAGTAAGAGATCTTGGATTTTTTATAGATTATGGTCTAAACTTGAGACAAGTTGAATCAACTCCAAATAATCCTAATAGTTCTAGATCTCATGTAATTATTATGCTTTCATTTGATAAAAGTGATAAAACTGAAAGTAAACAAACATTAGCAATTATGGATTTAGCAGGTGATGAAAATGTATTTTTATGTAATGACTCTGATAATAAAATAGATAATTTTAAAGAGATAATAAAATATGATACTAATTATAAATTAAGTGATAAGTACAATAATGAACCTATACAATATGATAAATATGCTTGTGTGCAAGATGATACTAAAATAACACATCTATCAAATATAAAATATTATAAAAATGAAAATTGTAATAAATCTGATACTTGTAAATACAATACTCTATTTTTCACAGATGGTGTCGATAGTGAAGAAAAATATCGTATTATTTTAGGAAAAATCATAGAAGAAGAACAATATAAAGAAGATATTTATAATGAATTTAAGAACATTGTTTCAGAAATCACAAAAGATACTAATTATAATAAGTTTATAGAAGAAAATTACCATAAAAGTTTTATAAGTAAAATTAAAAATTTTGAGAATATATATAATAAACCATATATAGAAAAAATTAATAATTTAATCAAAGAACAAAATAAAACTTTAACTGAAGACAAAAAAATAACTTATTATTTGTTCAAATTATTTGATGATTATTTTGGTAAACAATATACTACTAAAGATTTAAGATTAATACCAATTTTAGAAAAGCCTAATGGTTTTAAAAATATTGAACAGGTTACAAGAGCAAATGAAAAAATACCAGATGAAGAAATTAAAAAGTATTCAAATGAAAGATTCGTAAAATTGGTAGATTATTTTAATAATATTATAAAGAATGAAGAATTAGAAAAATTAAAAGATATTAACTTCTTAAAAGAAAATAAAATAATAGATGTAAAAAGTGATCCAGAAAAAATAGAAAAAGCTAAATGCAGTCTTATAAGACTTGATAAGATAATTTATAATTGTAAACTAAGGAAAAGTGAAGGATATATGATAAACAAATCTTTAAAAGATTTAAGAGAAGACATTAAATCAATAATAAGAAATAGTGTATCCGAAGAACCATTACCAATTTTTTATGATAAAGATATGTTTCCATATTGTAGAAATGCATATTTGGAAGATGAACCATATGATAAATTTTATAATCCTGTAAGATACGATAATAAGAGTAGTGGAATACTTACAAAAACTTTACAAAAATATGGTATGGATTTAATGAACGTTAATTTTCTCATTTTTACAGTAATAAACTTAACTAATAATGGTATAGTTAATAATCCACCAAACCCTCCATATATTAATATATCTAATTTGAATTACTATTGGAATAATAATTCAAATGTAGATGAAAGTATAATTTTAAATGAAGTTAATAATTTAAAAGGTAGAATGAAAAATTATAATTTTTATAAAACAGAAAAATTAATATCAGATAATATAGATATTACTAATTATAAATCGATAATACCTGAATTATTAAAGCTTATTAAAAATAATAATCCAGCAACATTAATAGGTAGTTTAGATTCAACACAATTATCACAATATACATCATATGATAATTATTGTTCTTATAGTGTTGATTTAAATAAGAAGATAAATAATTTTAATATTACAATTAATAAAAATTTAAATATTAATAATACTGAAATTATAAAAAAATTAGAAAAAGTATTACCTCTTGAATTATTCTCTAAAAATGCCGATGGTAAGAAGACGAAAAGAAAACCAAGAAAGAAAAGATCACCTAAATAAAGAAATAAAAAATTTTATTATATTTTTATATAATAAAATGCCTATAAAAATTCCAGATGGTATTCACACTCCAAAAACAACTTTTCAAGGTTCACCTTTTTTTAATGTAATAGTAATGTATTACTTAAGTCACAAATATGATGATGTATGTGTAATATTATCTGAACCATATAAAACAGATGATAATAAAAATATACACTGGTTAGAAAATGATAAAGATCATAAACATGATGAAGCATGTGTTTTATTACCTAAAAAAATTAATGATATACCCTATTATCAAAATGAAGTTAGTTTAAGATGGAATGAGAAAAAAAAATGTATAACTGTTCCTGGTGAACAAAAAAAATTTTGGGAGACATTTAGTAAATGTGATTCAAAAAGATTTATTGTATTTCCTTTTGGATATGATTGTGTTGATAGTGGACATGCTGGATATTGTTTGTACGATAAGAAAGAAAAGAGTTTAGAAAGATTTGAATCATATGGAGTTATAAATGATGATAAGAAATGTTTAAATCCTCCTAAGCTTGATAAAGAGATTCAAAAATTATTTAAAAAAAATTTAGGTGAAGATTTTATATCTGAATATTATTCTCCATCAAAATACTCATTAGTAAATTCATTCCAAACTCTTCAAGAAGAAGAAGGTGAAAAACTTGAATTATCGGGATTTTGCGCATGTTGGTGTGCTTTTTGGGTAGAACTTAGATTATTAAATCCTGACATTGATAGAAAAGAATTATTAAGACTAGCTATTAAAAAACTATTGAAAATCAAAAAGGAAAAAGGTATATCTCTTACACAGTTTATAAGAAACTATAGTGGTGTTATAGTATATGTAAGTGATGAGATTAAGAAAATGTATAATAAGAAAGTATAAAAATGAAAAAATAATTTATTTTACATTGAGAAGAATATATATCATGAAAGTTTATAATACTTGTATTGAATTATTAAGTGAACGTGGTTATGAAATCTTAGATAAAGATGATGAAAGAATTTTAGGTTCTAGAATTAATAAATTTACAAATATTGAAGAACAAATATGTGTTTTCTTATCAATCACAAATAAGTTCAATGTCGAGAGTATACAAGAATATATATACATGCTGAAACAGATGGAAATAGATCATTGTATTATAGTTCATAGAGAAAATGCAACACCAGTTGCAAAAAAGATAGTAGAGGATTCTAAAGATTTGATAATTGAATTATTTAATGAAGACGAATTACAATGTAATATTACAAAACATTATCTTGTCCCAAAACATGAACTCATTTATAAAAAAGGAACTAAAGAATGTGTTGAATTTAAAACTAAATATGGTGATAAATTTCCAATAATTTTAAAATCTGACCCAGTTGCTCGGTTTTATGGTTATGAAAGGGGTGATATTATACAAATAACAAGAAAAAATGGCTTTGTTACATTTAGAATTTGTAAATAACTTTCTTTTTTAAAATATAACATTTATATGTTATATTTTTTATACGCGATTAGGAATAGGATAATACCAAAAATGAATGCCTAAACTTACAGGTGATAAACATTCAAAAAGTATAATTGTACCACCGATGATAGGATATCTAGCAGATAAATCTGTAATAGCAGGTAATCCTGCTTTCATAATTAAATAATCAGCAAATAATGCACTAACATTAACGAATTGTGTTGTTACAAAAACAGTTAATGCTTGACTTGATATATCACTACTCATTTTATTAATATATTTAATACTTTAAATAACTTAAATTTTAATTTAGAGAAAAACAATTTATATAAAAAAAATGATTGAGAAATTGTCAAATAATTTTATTACAAATCCTAATGTAAACAATGCAATTAACTTATTAAGATACCTTAGAAGTTTAAAATTATTTAACATAAGTATATACATAGGTGATTATATGTCAGAGTTATTCCCATATTCTATAGACATAAAAGATGAAATATCTATATGTTCATATTATATAAATAATTACCAGAAATCATATGATATTCATGAAAAAACATTGTCATTAAGAGGACTTCAACATGATACATCATTAAAAATATTATTTAACCAACATTTTTCAATAAATCATATATGTGATAATTATATATTTTATAATCCAAACATCGTAAAAAAAATACAAGAAAGACCTGTATCAAAATTCCCTTTATTAACTCTTACGATCACAACATGTAAAAGATTTGATTTATTTGAGAAAACAATTAATTCAGTCTTAAACTGCGTTGATATTGAGAATATAGACTATTGGTTTTGTGTTGATGATAATAGTTCTGAAGAAGATAGGAAACGTATGAAAGAATTGTATCCATTTTTTACTTTTTATTTTAAGACGATTGAAGAGAAAGGACATCCTAGAAGTATGAATATTATAAAAAATTATGTTAAGACTCCTTATATGTTACATTTAGAAGATGATTGGAAATTCTTTGTCAAGAGAAATTATATATCTGATGCATATGATGTTCTAAATTCTAATGATAAATTAGGACAATGTTTATTTAATAAAAATTATGGAGAAACTGAATCAGATATAGATATTAAAGGAGGATTTTTTCACACTACTTCTTCCGGTTTTAGATATTATATACATGAGTATTTAAAAACAAATGAAGAAAAAGAGAAGTGGATTAAAAAATATGGAAATTGCAAATCTTCATCTTATTGGCCACATTTTTCTTTTAGACCTTCCGTTGTAAAGAAATGTATTTTTGATGAGATTGGAGATTTTAATGAAAAGGTTTCACATTTTGAAATGGATTATGCTTATAAGTATATAAGTAAAGGATATATATCTGCATTTTTTGAAGGCATATATTGTTTACATACAGGTAGATTAACTTCCGAAAGAACAGATGAAACAAAACTAAATGCTTACAAGTTAAATGATGAAATCCAGTTTTATGGAAAAGAAGATAAAGACAAAAAACCATCTAGTAAAGTTAAAACATATGTAGTTAATCTAGATAGAAGAAAAGATAGATGGGAAAAGTTTGAAGAGAAATCAAGTCCTATTAAATTCTTAAATTATGAAAGATTTTCTGCAGTTGATGGAAAGAGTTTAAAAAGTAATAGACAAATTCAACAAATATTTGAGAACAATGATTATAACATGAGGAAATCAATGGTAGGGTGTTTTCTATCACATATAAAATTATATATCAACTTAGTTAATGATTCAGATAATAAATATATATTAATTCTTGAAGATGATATAGATTTTGTTCCAGATTTTGAAAACAAATATAATATTCTTATGAATAAGTTAGATAAAGTTTCATGGGATATAGCGTTTCTTGGACATCATGTTAGAGATATTAATAGAAAAGATGTTTTTGATAAAGAAAAAGAACCTGACATTGAGAAATGGGATGTATATACTTCTTTTATTAATTCTTTAGGAAGTACTGCTTCATATATGATTACTAAAGAAGGTGCACGTAAATTTTTGAATTTTCTAAGTAAAACCGGTGCTACGAATGGTATTGATACATGTATTCAGAAAGCTTGTAATGAATTGAATATATATTATTGCACACCACATTTAATTTATTCTGAATGCTATAGAGGGGATAATTCACCTGATTCAGATATTCAATATGATTATAGTTCACTTTCTAAAACGATAGAAGAAAGATTACAAGATGAAATAAATTTTTATAAAGAAAGTAATATAAATTTAGCATCCGTAGCATCTTATGATGATGTTATAAATTATTTGGATATAGATAATAATGAAGGATCTATATATTATAAATCTGAAAGTAAACAAGAGATAAATAAAATTATTAGAATTTGTACATACCCATTTTATTTAATAGGTGATTCCATTATTTTTATAAATTCTCAAAAGTATGAAAATTGTTATTATCATAGATATAAAGTGAATAATGAATATAAACTAATTTTATAAAAGAAAAAATGAATTTTTAAAATAATAGTAATGAAGATACATAAATAATGAATAAGATATCAACGATTATCAACGAAGCAGTCAATAATTATATAAGTGTTGTATCTGAAAATTATAATATTGATGCAAAAGAGTTGAAAAAATTATGGGATAATAAACGTGCAAATTCAGGTGGAAAAAAATCAACTTATAATGGAAAGAAATTTGAAGATAAAATTAATAATGAAAATATATTATTAAACTTAGGATATGTTAAGGAAGACTACTATTTATTAAAAAATGACACAGATAAAAGATATATTTTTGTAATACAGAATGGATTTAAAAAATATATGAAAAATAAATACAATATAAATATAATTAGATTACCTGATGAAGCATATATTATTGAATATAAAACGGGTAAAGTGGATATCAAAATATTGGAAAAAAAATCACAAAATATTCAAGGTTCTGTTGAAACAAAGTTATGGGCTTCACCTTCATTAAAAAGGGAATATGAATTAATATTAGGAAATAAGTTTAATATATCATATGCTTTATCTGTTAATTCATATCTACAAAAGTTATTAATATCTTCTCATATTAAATATAGAACATTAATGAATATATTATATGAAAATAATATTGAAGTATTATACGGTGATGATACTGATTATTTTACAAAAATAGATTTATGGATTAACAAATGAATTTAATTTTATATAAAATTAAATTAAAAGTTTTTAATAATTACTTCGACTGTCTTGGATGTAGGTTTTTTAGAATTTATTGTTCGTTTACATAAAATAGATGATATATTATATTTTTCATTTGTAAAATTTTCACGAACTAAATTTACATCAGAATTACTTAACATTATTTTTTTACCTGTATTGTTTAATTGATTGATTATTTTAAATAAATTATTGTGATCATCAATATTAAAACCATTTTCTGTATATCCTACAAATGATGTGTTATTTTCAGGTGCATATGGTGGATCGAGATAAACAAAATCATCACTTTCTACATTTTTTAAAGAATCACTAAAATCAGCGCATTCAAATATAACATCTTTAATTAGTTCGTGAATTTTATTTAAATGTTCTTTATTTATTATTTCAGGATTATTATAATGACCATATGGAACATTAAACCCGTTTGGTCCAACTCTGAATAAACCTCTAAAGCAAGTTTTATTCAAAAATATAAATAAAGCAGAACCAAGTATAGTTTTTTTATCTTCATCACTTAACTTATTATATGTATTTCTAATCCAGTAATAATAATTTTCTTTATTTTTTTTTGCTTCTTCAATATTCTTAGGTTTTCTATTTATACTTTCTTTACCACAATTATTAAAATCCTTTATAATATCTTCTATTTTATTATATAATTCATCATGTTTCAATTGTATATTTTTGTAAACATATATTAAAGGTTCGTTTAAATCGTAAGCATAAATATTTCCATGAATCTTTATATTTCCATTATTAACATATGATAGTAAAGTCAATAATACACTCCCACCTCCTAAAAATATCTCATGATAGTTATTTATTTCTAATGGAAAATCTGAAATAAGTTTATGTAATATTTGTGTTTTTCCACCAACCCATTTTAATATTGGTTTAGCTATACTATTAAAAACACAATAGCTCTTTTTATGTTTTGTGTAGTCAGATTTTAAATCAAAATTCTTATTACATTTTTCACAAATATGTTTATCCATTTTATTTATAATATAATTATTATTTATATTATAATTCAATTTTATATTAATAATATAATAAATAAAAATAATATAAAAAGAATAACAATAATAGATATATTTTTTCTTCTATGAGACAACATTGGTTTATAATTTTCTTTAACTTTTATATTATACACAATACTATCTAACTCACCAGCTACAAGTTTAGAAAAATCAGGCCAGTATTCCATTTTATATATAAATTCATTATTAGTCTTATCAAATTTATTATCTTCTTTTAATATAAGTTTTTCATATGTAGTTAATTTATATCCATTGTCCTGTATATTCCATATACCTCTCAACGCCATATCATCAAAACTATATAATATAGGATGTTCTAAAAATAATCGAATACCAGGTAATGTTGGATACCCTACAATTACATTTTCTTCTATTTCACAATGATTAACTCCTCTTAGGATTCTAAAAAATTCTTTATCTCCTTTCCATGAGTTTCTAATTATCCAATATTTTACTCCATTTTCTTCTCCCCATCCTATTATAACAACTGCATGTCCACAAGGATTTACTTGTTCTGAAATTGTATCCCATTGATATATACCTTTACCATCCCATTTAAGAAAATCTTTAAATATTCTCATTACTGTTGAACAAGGACCCCAATGATATATTTCTCGACGTATATTTAGTTCATTCCCATCTTTCGTTATTGAACTTTTACTTATTGTCCCTGGAACATAATAATAACCAGCAACACGATGATGTACCATTTCAGAATTATCAGTTGGACAAGTATCAAATGAATTACCAAATAAACTATCAGAAGAATATATATTATTTAGTCTTATTTGATCATTCACACATTTACTTTCAGGAACTCCAAAACTATATAAATATCTCCAAGCATGTAATAATGTATTTTCATTACATTTACTTATAATTATATCACTTTTAGTATCTGGATTTATTCCATTTTTTATATTATTATTTATTGTATCCCAATCTTGATTCTTTTGAAATATCATTTTTGCGGGAGAAAATATAAGATTATATTTTCCTTTTGTATATATTGACAATCGTGAAGATAAAGTATATAATGAAGCAAAAGCCCAACATGATATACATTGTGATTGATATTGATTGTTACTTATATAATCTTTCCATATAATTTTTCCATCGAAACTATCTGGTACATTGAAATTTAATTTTTCATTTTGTAAAGGTGTGTTGTCTATTAATATGTCACTGAATTGTTTTTTAAATTTATCATCAGAAAATAAATAAGTTCCGTATATATTCATTTTATTAATTAATTATATTTATTTTTCATAAAATAAAATATTTATATATAATAAAATGTCAAAATCATCACGATCAAGTAGATCTAGATCTCGTTCTAAATCTAAATTAAATCCCAGTAAATCTCGTTCTAGATCACCTTCTAGATCTAAATTAAATCCCAGTGCTAAAAAATTTAAACCTAAATCTCGTTCTCGTTCTAGTTCTCGTAAAAAACATAGATTAAATCCTCTTGCTAAAGAATTTAAGTATTCACCTAATAGAGATGTAAAAGTATGGACTAATCCTAAAACTGGACAAAAAATTTTATTTACTCATACTGCAAAAAATATTCCTAAATCATTTTATAAATAATTTTTTAAATATAAATCCTATTTAAAAATAAATTTCTTTAAATATATAATGGTTATTATTGACTCTTATTTAGATTATCATCATAAATACTCTAAAATTTATGACCAAAATACTTTAGTTTTAATGCAAGTTGGTTCATTTTTTGAAGTCTATGCTACTTTAGACGAAGGACCTCCTATTCAATATATTGGTGAAATACTTGAAATACAAGTAACAAAAAAGAATAAATCAATTACTACGATTGATAAAAGTAATCATTTATTATTAGGATTTCCTATTCATTCTGTTAAGAAGTTTATTGATATTCTACTTTCCAATAATTTTACAATTATTTTAATCGAGCAAACAACTCCTCCACCAAATCCTAAAAGAGAAGTAACTCAAATTATCTCACCTTCCACTTATACAGAAAATTCATCGTTGTCTACAAATAATTATCTAATGACCATATACTTTTCTGTAGGTCAAGATAAGAACAAAAATGAATTTATTTTATCTAGTATATCATGGGTTGATATAACAACTAATGAAAGTTTTATATATGAAACAAATGATACTGATTCAATTATTAACATTGAAGACACATTAAAAACAATAACAAACAATAGTCCATCCGAACTTGTTTGTTTTACTGATATTCAAACTAAATCAAATCCTAAAATAATGAACATGTTGTCTAATTTTATTAAAAGTATTCCAAGTAATATATGTATTCATAACAAGTTTGGTACTTTAATTAATGATAACTTTTTCAAGCTTTCATATCAAAACACTATTTTTAAGAAAGTATTTAAGAATACTAATTCTATTCTTTCAATCATAGAATATCTTGATTTAGAAATGAAACCATTGTCTGTTGTATCTTTCGCATACTTACTTCAATTTGTATATGAACATTCAGACAAAATAATTAATGGTATCAAGAAACCTATTTATTTAGAAAATCATAAATATTTATCTCTTATTAATAATGCTCTTGAAAATCTAAACATAATCTCTAATAAGTCTTCTAACTCTAAGACTTCTTCATTGATTAACTTACTAAATAATTGTAAAACAAGTATAGGTAAAAGATTTTTCAAACAATGTCTCATAAATCCTTTAACTGATCCTATTAAAATTAATGAAAGATATGAACAATGTGATATGTTTATTAAAGATGACTTATATAAACAAGTACGTATCCATTTATCTAAAATATCTGACATTGAGAGATTATATAAAAGAATAATACTAGGAACACTACAACCTAGTGAATTCGTTAGTATACATACTTCATTAGAAGCACTAATCATTCTATCTAAATACAATTTCAAGAACATGAGTTGGAATGATGATAATCAAAGATCACTTGAAGATTTTATGGAATATTATAAGACGAAATTTGATTTATCTGAAATGGAAAAAGTTAATTTGAATCAAGTCAATAAAAATATTTTTAATAAAAGTATTCATCCTGATTTAGATTCTTTAGAAAGTGAAATTTCTTCCTTGGAAAATATATTTGAAAATGTCTTGTATTGTCTTAATGAAGGTAAAGGTAATGAAAGTAATAATGAATTTAAATTAGAAAAGAATAAAGATAATATTAAATCTATTACCATAACACAAAACAGATTTAGTAATCTAAAGAAAGACAAATCAAGATGCAATTATATTAATAAACTTTTAAGTAGTAATTGTTCTCTATCTCTTGATGATATTATTGAGAAACCTATATCTACGAACAATAAAACAAATCTTAAAATAACTTTCAAAGGTATGAATGATAGTCAAACTAAACTATCTGAATTACAATCTGAGTTTAAATGTAAAATTACAGAACTTTATTTACAAGAACTTAGATATTTTTATGAAAATTATGAGAATTTGTTTACACGCATAAGTAATTTCATTGCTCTTGTTGATTTTTATTCAACAAATGCTAAGAATTCAATTGACTTAGGATATACTCGTCCTAATATAGTTTATGATAGTAATGATAGTTTTATTGATACAATTGGTATTAGACATCCATTGATCGAACAAATTCAGGTTGATATACCTTATATTTCTAATGATGTTAGTATAGGGACTGATAATTCTAAAGGTATGATTTTATATGGTTTAAATTCATCAGGTAAATCTTCACTTATGAAATCAATAGGAATGAATCTAATTATGGCACAAACAGGGATGTTTACTTCATGTAAATCATTTAACTTTCATCCTTATAATCACATTTTTTCTAGAGTTATTGGGGGAGATAATTTATTTAAAGGTCAGAGTTCATTTGTTTCAGAAATTAATGAAATCAGGACTATATTAAAGCGAACTGACAATCATTCACTTGTTTTAGGTGATGAATTATTAAACTCAACTGAAACGACTTCTGCTATTGCAATGATTGTGTCAGGTATTAATATTCTTTCTAGAAAAAATACTTCATTTATCTTTGCAAGTCATTTACATGAGTTATGTGATATTGAGTCTATAAAAAATTTAAATAATGTGAATATTTATCATTTATCTGTTGATTACAATAATGAAAAAAATATTCTTATTTATAATAGAAAACTAAAACCAGGAAATGGTAATTCATTATATGGTCTTGAAGTTGCATATAGTTTAGATATGCCTCCAGAATTTCTATCATTCGCTCATTCTATTAGAGATGAATTTATGAATAGAAATAAATTTATTGTTGAACCAAAAACAAGTAAATATAATAAAGATGTATATATGGACATTTGTTCTGTATGTAATAAAAAATGTGAAGAAGTTCATCATTTGAATCCACAAGAAAATGCAGATAAATATGGTTTTATTAAAAACAAACAACTTCATATGAACCATAAATCTAATCTATTACCTATATGCATAGAGTGTCATGATAATATTCATAATGGAAACATTAATGTATGTGAACCTGTTTTGACATCGAAAGGTGTGGAATTAATTGTAGAACATAATTTAAAACCTGATTTAAATTTAATTGAACATCGAGTACGAGAATTGAGAAATAATGGAAATACACTTACAAATATATTAAATATAGTTAATAATGAGTTTCAAGTAGAAAAGATTACAATGTACAAGATAAAAAAATGGTTAAAATAATTAAATTATATAATAAATATATATTATATAATTAAATATGATCAAGAAAAAAGTTAGATTTTTTGATGGAAATGATTTAATAAAAATGTCAAATAGTTTAGAACTTCTTAAAAAAGAGAAAAACGATGATATAAAAAATTTTAAAAATAAAATTTCTGGTAGAACATTATTACATTATGCTATACTTAATTGTAATTTCAGTATTATTCGGTATTTAATTGAAACAGTTAAAGTTAATATCAATGAACTTGATAATAATAATTTCAATGCATTGTTATTAGCATCTTTACAAAACTGTGATGTTGAAATTGTTAAATATTTAATTGATAATGGTATAAAATTAAAACAAAAGGACAATATACTTAATAGAAATGCATTAATGATCGCTATTAACTCGAATAGTATAAAAATTGTTGAATATCTACTATCATTACCATTATTTGATATAAATGAAAAAGATGCTAATAATGATGATTGTATAACAATTGCTATTAAAAGTTCTAATCTGATTGTTCTTGACAAATTACTAAAACATGCTAAACAAGATTATATTTTCGAACAAATTATATATTATCTTCATTATAACTACCCAAATAGAAATAAAGCAATAATAACACTATTAAAACATATTCAAGAAAAAAAATTTGCTATATATAAGTATACAATTCTTGAACATGTTGTATTTAAACTAAATTATGAGATATTTAGAACATTGATTTATTTAAATATTATTGATATTAATGATCCAAAGATTAGAGACATAGGAATTGTTAAAGATTTAAAAGAAAATACAGAGGCTAAAATTATCAATGCAAAATTCATGGAAAGACAAAAATTCACGACAGAAGAGATGTATAATATTTTAGGAATTTATAATAAATTATTTCCTTAAAGAAATATATTTTATGTACTTTTAATTGAATTAGCAAATATTAGTGTAGCCGCACTATCAATACATTTATCATTTTCTTGTCTTATCATACAGAACATCATATATTTAGGATTGCATAGCTTATCAATCCATTTCATTATTGTCATTGTTTTTATAACATCATCGGGATCTTCTGGACTTTTAAAAACTTTTTTTGGATCATAGATATTATCTTTACAAGTTTCTATACAATCTTCTGATAAAGGAACTTTGTATGATGCATCTATTTTTTTATTTAAGAAATATATTAAATGATTTAATGTTTCGTTGATATAATATCCTTCTTTAAACATAGACTGTAAATAATCTAACAATTTTTTATTAAAAGTTTTTAATTTATCATCTTTTAATTTGGTATATAATTCTAAATTAGTAACAGATTTATCTATACCTTTGAATGTATTTTCATTTTTCTTTGCTATACCATTTATTAAAGTATCTAAGTTATTATTATAAACTTTTGTTAAAATTTCAGACATTCTTGGAGGAGTTGTTTTAAATTCTATAAGTGAATTCTTTATTTCTTCAGGTGATTCTCGACCTGCACAATCTACTATTATCAAATTAACACCATTTTTTATTTTAAAAACAAGATATAATGTACTTCTACTAGATTCTTTATTGTTTGGTGTTGATTTAATTCTTTTATTATTTATTCTATATGCTGTGATGTTTGATAAAATATTATTTATATTACCTGTATTAATATCTAAGTTAAGTTTACTAATATCAATTGTATTATCTTTATTATCTTTACCAATAGTTTTATCTAAAATTTCACTTAAATCAATTATTTTTCCAGATATAGATTTGATTTTATTATAACTAGTTGCTTCATTTGTAACTTCGAATTTATCTACATATTGTTCAAATATATATTCTAATTGTATTGTTTTATAATTAGAAATAATACCTTCCAATATACCTTTA
>Ga0214923_10004747_pt1 | contig 16208 bp, 9 predicted proteins | sample LL1510_MetaG_FD_177993 | JGI IMG/M metagenome (GOLD analysis project Ga0214923, IMG submission 177993) | Freshwater microbial communities from Lake Lanier, Atlanta, Georgia, United States - LL-1510 | ecosystem: Environmental > Aquatic > Freshwater > Lake | place: USA: Georgia | collected 2015-10-15
ATTTGTGCACCGAACTTTTTTAGATACGGATTTATTGTTCTTGATGGACTACCTCCATCGCCATTATAGCGAATACAATAGCCTAGAGGATGCGTTCCTGGGCAGTGCAGCATCTGCAGCGGAATGGGACGGACGGCAGCGGCTACAGGCATTTCACGACCGGGTATTCTCGGTGGAATGGGCGCCAAAGCGTACGCGCAAGCACGTGTCATCGCCCGACAGGGGGTCGCGGTGCAAGCGCTTGAATATGTTTCTTCGGTGGATGGTGAGACCTGATCCACAGGGGGTCGACTTTGGCTTATGGCAACGCATCTCGCCAGCCAGTCTCATGATGCCGCTTGATGTGCATGTGGAGCGTGTGGCATTGCAGTGGGGCTTGTTGACCGGCAAGGAGCGGGGGTGGCATGCCGTGGAGGTCCTCACGGCCCAAATGCGACTGCTGGATCCGGCAGATCCCGTGCGGTTCGATTACGGCTTATTTTCTTTGGGGGTCGAACAAAAAGTGCTTAGGCAACACCAGACCAAGTCGCCAAATCGTCTATCACCAGGTCCACCGCTCCATCGCTCAGCATCAATTGGCCCAGTATTTCCGGACGTTTGATGGCCCTACTGGCTTTTTTGGGGTCTTCTTCGGGATGTTGCTCGAGGTAGAGCTCGGTATAATACTCCATCTCGGCATGGTCGGCGGGGTTCATCACCCCATACAAAAGGCTCTCGTTGACCCTGTAGATGCGGCACTGGTCGTAAACCTCGAGTTCATCTCCCAACAAGATGACCTCAGCAAATTCCTCCTGTATCAAAATCTTGGTGAGCTTGATGACTTCAGGATCGGTTCCTTGTGTAAAGCAGATAATGGGGGGCGTTTCCCGTTCGGCGCACCATGCTTGGATGGCTTCCAGCTTAATCATATTGAAAATGTGTACTAAAATAAAGGGTTTGCATCAAATGAAAAAAAATCAGGGGTTATTTTTGCAAAAAATAGCTGAAAATGAGCAAGAATAGGGCCTCAGACGGCTCCACCATTGTGGCGTTGGCCTCACCTCAGGGTATCGGTGCGGTAGCCCTTATACGCTTATCAGGCCCCTCTTCTGCCCGGATTGTGTCTGCAATGAGCAGAATGCTCGTCGATGCCCAGCTGGTGTTGGACCGTCGGGCGCGATTGCGTCGCTTGTATGATGGCCCTGATGTGCTCGATGAGGCGGTGGTAACGGGTTTTGCGGGGCCGGGGAGCTATACGGGGGAGGATGTGGTGGAACTGGGGGTGCATGCATCGCCTTTCATTATTGAACGGGTCTTGCGGTTATGCCTCGAAGCAGGGGCCAGGTTGGCCGAGCCGGGTGAGTTTACGCTCAGGGCGTTTCTGAACGGCCGGCTGGATTTGAGTCAGGCCGAAGCGGTGGCCGACCTCATCGCTGCAGATAGTCCCGCCGCCCACCGTCTGGCCGTACACCAGTTACGGGGCGGTCTTTCGGAGCGGATTGGTCGTTTCCGCGGGCAGCTCATTGATTTGGCCGCGCTCCTGGAGCTCGAACTGGATTTTTCGGAGGAGGATGTGGCATTTGCCGATCGCACCACCCTGCATGCTTTGCTCGTGGCGGTGCGGGAGGAACTGGCCTCCCTGCGGGCGGGGTATCGGGCTGGACAAATCGCACGTGATGGGGTAACAACCGTTATTGCCGGGCGGCCCAATGCGGGCAAATCGACCCTTCTGAATGCCCTGTTGGGTGAGGAAAAGGCCATTGTTTCGCCCATTCCGGGCACCACAAGGGATGTGGTGGAGGATGTGTTGATGATCGATGGTGTAAAATTCAGGCTGGTGGATACGGCGGGCCTTCGCAGCACCCAGGATCCGGTTGAGCGGATGGGGGTGGAACGCACCCAAGACCGCATGCAGCGGGCGGCTGTGGTCCTTTACCTCTTCGACCCTCAGGCGTATTATGGTTCGGTGCAGGAATTGGGGCACGAACTGGCCTCATTATCTTCTGGTGATGCGCTGGTGTTGCCCGTGGCCGGTAAATGCGATGTGCCCCCGAACCGGCTTTTGCTCCAAGATGATGCATGGCGGGCCAAGTGGCCCGAACTCATTGAAATTTCAGGTCAAACCGGTGAAGGCCTGGGTGACCTGCGCGCTGCCCTGCGGCGGGTGGTCGATTCGCTGGGTTTGTCGGGCGAGGTGGTGGTGGCCCAATTGCGCCACTATGAATTGTTGGGTCGGGCGGATGTGGAGTTGGAATATGCCGAATCGGGAATCACAACGGGACTGGCCACAGAATTGCTGGCGGGGCACCTCAGGGCCGCCCTGCGTCACCTGGGGGAAATCACCGGCGCCGTGGGGGCAGATGACGTGCTGGGGGCCATTTTTTCGAGGTTTTGCATTGGGAAGTAAATTAAAATATTGCAAAAAGCAGCGTTTTTCCCTACTTTTCGCAAAAAATTACTCTTTTGGAGGATTCACGGAAATACAGAAATGCAGAAGATTGGGCAAACCACCTGCTGGCTGAAGGGAAATATGCCTTTGCCCTGCAGCAGTTCCGTGCCGATTTCCCGGAGCAGTCAGACACCGCCAATAAGTTTGCCTTGAAAAGGCTGGTAGACAAAGAGCAGATTATTTCCATCCACAAAGGCTATTACCTCATTATTCCACCCCAATACAGGTCAAGAGGAATCCTACCTCCCACTTTGTTTTTAGATGCCTTTATGAAGGAATTGGGCCGCCCTTACTACCTGGCATTATTAAACGCTGCCGCCTATCATGGAGCATCGCATCAGCAACCACAGGAGTTCTTCGTGGTCACTGGGTTTCCGGTGCTGCGGCCTATGCGGAAAAAGGGGTTGAAAATAAACTACAGCAGCAAAAAGGAAATTCCGGCAACGCTGTTAGATACCCGAAAAACAGAAGCAGGTTTTTTAAAAATATCTAATCCGGCTCTCACAGCAACCGACCTGATACAATACGCTAAGCGTGTAGGCGGAATGAACAGAGTAGCTACTGTTTTGTCGGAGTTAGCCGAAAGTATTCAACCCGATGATTTCAACAGCAACTTGTTGCAGCATGTTCCTGTGACCGCCTTGCAGCGTTTGGGCTATCTACTGGATAAAATATTTGACAATCAGCCGCTGGCCAATGCCTTATACATGGCCTTGCAAAATAACAATGCTCCTTTGTTTCGAATACCGCTGAAAGCCTCAGCCCCGGCAAAGGGTTTCGCATCAGACGAGAGATGGAAAGTAATTGTCAACACAGAAATAGAAATCGAACATTAGGCCGATAAAGCCAAATAACGTGTCATAAAAAGGATAAAATTACGTATATTTGTCCTCTATAAGACACATTATATGAAATCGGCACCAGCTATACTACCAAAGAATCTGAAGCTTCTACAGGAACTGGGGGAGCATATTCAACTGGCGCGTTTGCGCAGAAGATTAAGTGCAGATCAGGTTGCAGAGCGCTCAGGAATCAGTAGAAAGACCGTCTACAACATTGAGCAGGGCAGTCCCACTGTTGCCATGGGTAGTTACCTGCAAGTCCTGTTTGTGCTTGGTTTGGAGAAGGACTTATCAACGGTAGCAGCCGCTGATCCCCTGGGTAGAAAGTTACAAGATGCGGGTATTGTAACGGCTAAGCGCGCCCCTAAAAAAAAATAGGCCATGAAGAAAAATGAAACCACTATTTGGGTGTATGCCGATTGGGCATCGAATGGAGGTGCACGGCACATGGGGATTTTGACAACCCAGCGAGTAATAGGGAAAGAGATTTTTTCTTTTGAATACAATGAGGCCTGGATGAATGCCCATCACGAAGTGCTGTTTTTAGATCCAAACCTGGGATTTTACAAGGGTAAACAATATCTGCCTGAGGAAAAAAGCAATTTTGGCGTATTCCTCGATTCTGCTCCGGATCGATGGGGTAGACTATTGATGCGCCGCAGAGAGGCCTGGCAGGCAAAACAAGAAGAACGGGGAGAAAGAACACTCTTTGAAAGTGATTATTTGCTGGGCGTTTTTGATGGCCATCGCCTGGGTGCGCTGCGATTTAAGTTGAGTCCGGAGGGCGAATTCATGAATGATCAAAAAAAGATGGCCACACCACCTTGGACATCACTTCGTGAACTGGAAAATGCAAGTTTACAATTGGAAAGAGAAGATGCTATCAATGACCCAGGGTATTCAAAATGGTTGAGTGTATTAATTGACCCGGGCTCTTCATTAGGAGGCGCACGACCTAAAGCAAGTGTGATGGATGAAAAGGGACATTTGTGGATGGCCAAGTTTCCAAGTTCAAGGGATGATAAAAATGTCGGCGCTTGGGAAATGGTGTTGCATCATTTAGCCAATGCATGCGGGATAATTGTTTCTGAAGCCAGGCTACAAAAGATTTCCGGTAAACATCATACATTCTTGTCTAAGCGCTTTGACAGAACCGACAATAATCAGCGCCTTCATTTCGCTTCTGCAATGACACTACTGGGTCATCAGGATGGGGCTGATCACTTGGATGGGGTGGGTTATCTTGATATTGCCGGATTGATCATTCAGTATAGTCCCGCCGCAAGGGAAGATCTTGAGCAATTGTGGCGCAGGATGGTGTTTAATATTTTAGTATCGAATACAGATGATCATTTGCGTAATCATGGCTTTATGCTCACTTCACAAGGTTGGCGATTGTCGCCGGCTTATGACATGAATCCTAATGAAATGGGTAATGGTCTAACGTTAAATATCTCTGAAAGCAGCAATGAGCAAAATATTTTACTGGCCATGGAAACTGCGCGCCTTTATCAATTGAAAAAAGAAAAAGCCGAAATAATCCTCAATGAAATTCAACAACAAATTTCAAGCTGGAGGGCAGTTGCCAAAAAGTTCGGCATTAGTAACAGTGAAATGGAACAAACGAAGCGAGCGTTTCGCTTGGTGGATGGCGTTTGAATGCGATAGCTGGTTGTATATTAAAAATCGAATATTTATAATCAGCGTTTTATGAGCGATAGGGTGTGATGCCGGTCTTGTGCCAACAGGAAATTGTAGGAGTGGCTCTTGCCGAGGTGCGCCACAGGCTGGAGCCCGCGTTCTTCATCGATGTTGAAAAAATGGTAGCCAAGCCCCTCGATCATTTGTTCGATGTCGCGACCAATTGTATCGTCGAGGATTTCGATGAGGATCGCCGGCTTGTAACGCTCTAAAGCCTTAAAGCCCGCCAGTACCTGTGCCTCAAATTTCTCAACATCGATTTTCATGAGGTCGATTCCGGTGAGGGTGCCATCGGCCAGGAGGCTGTCGATCGAGCGCACCGCCACCTTGTATTGGTTTTGCGGGCGCTGTTTGCCATGCGGATCGGCCACAAGCGAAGCCTCGTAATGGTTGTCGGCGTTGTCGTAAATCGTCGCCTCCCCGTCGGTCGGTCCCAGCGCCAGCGGATACAGATGAATGGGGCCGCCGTTGAGTTTGTTGTTGTGCTGAAGCTGCCGAAACACCCCGGGAACGGGTTCGAAAGCACTGATCAGGGCATCTGGATTTACGGCATAGGCCATGAGGCTGTAGATGCCCGTATTGGCCCCCACATCGAGGATGTGTTTCGATGATTCGCACAGCGCCACCCAAACGGCAGCACTTTCACGCTCCCATCCCTTTTCAATCCCCCCCCAATAGAGGAGGGTTTCTATATAGTGGCCATTGTTTTGAATGGAAAAATGCCTGTTCGCGTCCACCCGGATGCGCATGCTGCCGGCCACAAACAGGTGCTGGTAGACGCTTTTGGGGAGGATTTGACTCCGGCGGAGGGGCTCAAACAGCCAGCGTTTGGCTGGAATGGCAGAATAAAGGGTGCGCAGCAAGGGGTTTTTCATACGGGCTGTAAATATGCGTGTTTTTTGGATTTTTTAAATTGATGTGACATAAGATGACACAAACTATTTCTAGCTTTGTCGTACATTGATTTTTTCTGTAAACAATAGCTTATGTCGCAGTCCCCTCCCGATTTGTCGCAACAATTCGCAGATTTTTTTCCAGATCCGGTCATCAGGCGGTGGGCCAAACGATTGATGGAGCGGATGCTCGACGGGCATATATGTGTGCCATGCTCAGATTTGGGGGACGGTGCGGAGCAGTCCCCTTCTCCATTTATTTTGGAGGGTAGCGCAGTGAAGTGGGTGTCGGTTGGTGATGAGGCGCACGTCAAGCCGTTCGTGTGCCACAAGGAAATGTTGTATTTGCAACGATATTTTCTTTATGAGACCGAGATTGTGGAGCGTATCCGGGCACGGGCTGAGCGGTCGCGGTTGAAATGGAACGAGCGTGCAGATGAATTGGTGATTTTGCGTGACGCAGGATACACACCGGCTGTTGGTATTTCCGAAACGGGAGATGGCGGATCCAATCAGACCGATTGGCAAACGGCCGCGGTGATACGTGCGCTGTGTAGCGATTTCGGTATTATTACAGGCGGACCGGGCACAGGCAAAACGACCACCTTGGTACGCCTGTTGGAAGGTGTGTACCGCCTCAATCCCAACGCTCGGGTGGCCTTGGCCGCGCCAACAGGCAAAGCGTCGATGCGGATGCTGGAGTCGATTCGGCAGCAATCAGGGCCCCTAACAGCAGATCTCCAACTTTGGTTGGGTGGACTCAAGCCATTTACCTTACATCGCTTGTTGGGCTATGTGCCCCATTCCATTTATTTTAAGTACAATCGGAACAGGCCCTTGCCGTATGATTGGGTAGTCATTGATGAGGCCTCGATGGTGGATGTGCCGATGTTCGCCAAATTGCTCGAAGCCTGTGCCCCAGAAACACGATTGCTATTGTTGGGTGATAAAGACCAGTTGGCGTCGGTGGAATCAGGTAGTCTCCTGGGCGATCTATGTGCATCTGCAGGAGCCTTGAATCGGTTTGCTCCCGGCGAGCGCGAACGCATCAACCAATTCGTGATTCATCCGCAACGAAAAATTGGGCCTGAGGCCGAATCGGATGAGTGGTCACCGCTGGGTCGATGCATCACCGAGCTGAGGTGGAGTCACCGCTTCAAGACGGACAGCGGCGTGGGACGCCTGGCGCGGGCGGTGTTGGGTGGACAAGCACCTGAGGCAGTGGATGTGCTGCGCCATCCACCGAATGAAAATGAGTTGATGTGGTACCCCGGCGGTGGTTCGGATGCGTGGGTGGCTGTATTGGAGGATGTACTCAAGGCTTATAAATCATACCTGGAGGCAGAGGATGTTGCTGAGGCCCTCCATCGGTTTAAGGAGTACCGCGTGCTCACGCCCGTCCGGGAGGGGCAGCAGGGTCTCCACACACTCAACCTCAAGATAGAAGAGGCTTTGCGGCAGAGGTATCCGGCGCTGATCGGACAAAGGGAGGTATTTTACAGAAATCGACCTTTGTTGGTGACCCGTAATGACTACGCGCTGGGCCTGTTTAACGGGGATATTGGCTTGGTGCGACCTGATCCCGCTCACCACGGACAACTGCGGGTGTGGTTCGAAGCCAATGAGGAAGGAGGTGGGTTGCGCTCAATTCATCCCTCGGCCATTGGTGCCTGTGAAACAGCCTACGTCATGACCATCCACAAAAGCCAGGGCTCCGAATTTGATCGCGTCTTGATGGTGTTGCCAGAACGGGAAGAGCACAAACTCCTCACCCGAGAATTAATCTACACTGGAATTACAAGGGCCCGAAAGCATCTGGCGGTTTGGGGACCTGAAGCCGTGTTCATGGCAGGGGTAGAACGAAACATACAGCGCATATCCGGACTCGCAGAACGTCTGAGGTAGCCTTGAATAGCGAATTAAAAAAGAATATAGAACATGGCAATAGAGCTTTATGCATCCTCCGCGCTGGAGAAATTGTGCGATCGATTGGTGAACGACCTCGACAACGAACAAGGTGGGGTGTTCGACCCCAGATGGATCATTACCCAGACCGATGGAATGGACGGCTGGTTGCGGGAGCGCTTGGCCCGTGCCCGAGGGGTATCCCTCAACGATTGTTTTTTGCGCACCAACGACGTGTTGGTCGACCTATACAAGCTCTTGTGTCCGTTGTCGCCCCGGGCCTTAGAGCGCGAGGCCTTGGTATGGATGCTATACTCCGCCCTTGCAGGCCCTGAGTTTCAATCCAGGCATGAAGAAATAGCCGGCTATTACCGCAATAGTGAAACCCGACGAATGTCACTGGCCATGGAAATGGCTGATCAGTTCGATCAATACCAGATTTACAGGCATCAGGTCATTCAAAAATGGAATAAGGAGCATTTTAGGAAGGAATGGCAGTCAGATCTTTGGGCCATAATACGGGATCGAGCAGATGCCAACTATGCCGATCGAACAGTTATGGCGGAGGCGGTCTTATCAGCACTCAACACCGAGGGTGGACAAAACAAAGTTAAACTGCGGTATCAGGCCATGAACTTTTTCGGTCTGGCTATCGTCACACCTTTCTATCTCGAGTTGTTTTTCAGTCTATCCAGGATCATTCCGGTACGGTTCTACCTGCTGAACCCGGCACCCCATGAATATTGGATGGAAGCACCCGTGAACCGGAAAATAGCAGCCTGGCGAAAGTCAGTTCAACCCCTAACCGACGATTCAGGTCCACTGGTGAACCCCCTCCTGCAGCGTTGGGGCCGAATTTTAAGGGAGAGTTTCTTCTTGTTGACCGAGCACGATGCTTATGTGAACCGCTATGAGTGTCTCGACGAGGACGATTGCAATAAGGAGCATGATGCGGGGAATAGTCTGTTGCGGCAAATACAGAACGACATTCGATGGAACAAAACGGATGATCAAAGGTCGATGTTCGGAGCATCGCCTGAGGCCGACGATTCTCTTCAATTCGTCGGCTGCTACACACCAGCGCGTGAGGTTGAGGTGCTCTACAACCACTTATTGAAGGCCTTCGCCAACGATCCAAGTCTTGGCGCACGTGATGTGGTGGTCATGACCCCCGATATTGATCGGTATGCGCCCTTTATTCGGGCTGTTTTTGAATCGGGTCCTGTTAAAATACCATACTCTATAGCCGATGAATCGATCGACAGAGGGAATACCTTGTTCACCGACATCCGTGGGATTTTATCGATCGACCCCAACACCTTCAAGTCTGAGGAAGTCATATCCTTGCTCGAGTCACCCCGTGTGCGTGCTCGTTTTGGCATACAGGACATGAAGGAGGTGCGCCGAGCTGTTCGGGAGGCGGCGATCTACTTCGGTTTGGAGACCGACCATCAATCGGAATGGGACATGCAGGCCCACGATTCGGAGCGCTGGATGGTGGGGTGGGACTACGGTCTGCAGAAAATGATTTATGGTTTGTGTATGTCGGGCGGGGTTGACTTTGAAATTGATGGACGCAAGATCCTGCCGCTCGACACAGCTGAAGGGGCTGATATGGCCGACCGAATTCGCCTGGCTGATTTTGTGCGCACCCTTAAAAAAATCATCGCTGCCCGAAATCAGGCCAGAAGCTTGTCCGACTGGGCCAACTACCTGAATGATTGCGTTCGGCAATTGGTTTTGGCCGAAGACGACGATGATGACGACTACCGACGATTGATGAAGCTTCAGGATCAGTTGTTGCGGATGGATGATTGGGCGGTGGGGGAGATCGTTGGTTTTTCAACCTTCCGGCAAGTCTTCCTGGTTCGACTTTCGCTTGAGCAGCGGAGTAGCCTATTCACCGACAAAGGAATATGCTTCTGCTCGATGGTGCCCATGCGCAGCGTTCCCTTTCGGATCATTGCATTGCTGGGCATGGATTTCGATCGATTTCCGAGGCAGGAGAGCAACCTTAGTTTTAGCCTACTCGGTGGCAAAAATCATCAGGCAGGTGACCGCAATCCGCGCGAAAACGATAAACACCTCTTTTTGGAGACCCTTATGGCGGCGCGCGATACCTTGTACATCAGTTTTTTGGCGCGTGATGCCCAAAGGGGTACGGAGTTGCCCCCCTCATCGCTTGTTGAAGAGCTTTTGGCCTACATTGCCACGAAATGCACTGATCCCAATGCATATCGAAGGAATGCAGTGGTCATACATCCCCTGCATGTCTTCAGTAGGGCCTACAACCGCCCTGATTCGGTGTTTTCACCCAATTATCTGACCCGAATGTGGTGCCAGTCGCTTGGACGATCCACAGCAAACCCAACAGCTCGGGAGGAGGTCGCGCTATCTCATTCCTATGAATTGGACCGATTGTGTGGGTTTTTTCAACACCCCTTACGTGATTACTTCAACCGACAACAAGGGGTCTACTATAACGATGTGGAGGAGCGCCTGCGCGAACATGAGTGGTTCGATCTGGACCATCTGCAGAAGTATATCATCAAGTCAGAATTTCTTGAATCCGATTTGTCGCGCGAAGAGGAGCGCGAAGTCTGGATCGACAAGCGCAAGCGAAGTGGTCGACTGCCCTTAGCCCATGTGGGGCGCGTGCTCACCGAGCACTTATATGAAGAAGCTCGTTTGATGTTGGACACACGAAATTCCTTAATCAGTGATTTTAATGAGGTCATCCTCAATGTGGCATACCCAGTGGATGCGTGCCGATCCATCAATGGTCAGATTGGGCTTTATGGTCAAGATATAGTGCGGCTGATTCCATCCAAGAACATCATGAAACGTGCCATGGGGGAGTGGATCCGACTACTTGTGGCACTGGCCCAAGCAGATGCAGAAGCTGAATGCTACAATCTTTTGTTAATTTACCCGGTGAAAACTGTGGATCAGGTAACGGCGACCCACATTTTGGGTGATCAAGAACTCAAGGATTTTGCAAGGCAACACATTCCACAGCTGTTGCGTTATTTTGAGGAAGGGCAACGCCAACCATTGCCGTTCTATTTGCCCTTAGCAGAATTCAAACGGAAAAAGCCTCTGAAATTCACCCTTGAGAATTTGGAGCGAACGTATCATTCTTCCAAAGGTGAGGAGAACCCCGAAATGCCCATAACCAGCGATCCCTATTGGCAGGCCATTGTTGAGCGGCCAAACGGTGAGGCAGAATTGTTTACCCAAGAAGGTTTTACTCAAATGGACCAGCTGATCGAGGAATTGACGACCGAGTTTTTCCGTCGATGGGATTTGGGTAAGCGCCCGTCGGGTAAAACTAAAAAACAGAAGGAAAAGTAATAAGCTTGACTATGAACAGGGATTTAAAAGAATTTGATGTGTTTGAGGTGCCCTTGGAGGGCACCAATCTGATTGAAGCCAGCGCGGGCACGGGCAAAACCCATTCAGTGGCCATGCTTGCCTTGCGGCTGATCCTCGAACAGCGGATGTCGATCGATCAGATTTTGATGGTGACCTTCACCATCGATGCAGCCGCTGAAATGAAGGTCCGTTTGCGGGCTTTTCTGCGTGATGCAGAACGCCGTTTGCGCTACCAGGCAGAAGATGTGGATGCAGGGGTGAAAAGGGTAGTGGATGAGGCGTTGGGCCATGCCCAAGACGATGCTGGTGTTCCTTTGAGGCTCGTGGAGGATGCGCAACTGGATTTTGATAAGGCCAGTGTCTACACCATCCATGGCTTTTGCGCCCGAATGTTGGCCGAATACGCTTTTGAATCGAAGCAGGTGTTTCGGGCCGCAACCGTGGAACCTGATGCGTGGAATATGTTGATTGACGACGCTTTCTATGCGGCCTGGCGCGAGCAAATAACGACCTTGCCGGGCGACATATTGAAATTGATGTTTGATGAGGGTTTCACCATGAAGCGGGTTCGCGATCTGGTTCAGGGCGGATTGAATGGTCAGGAGATTCTGGTGGATGGCGTGGTGATTCCAAAGTTCAGTTCGATTTCCGATTGGATCGATTGGTTTCGCAAGCAAATCGGTTTGATTCCAACCAACACAAAAACAGCTGCCAGTGAATTTAGAGAGTCACTTGTGTCCATTTCAGTGAACATTCTCGCACATTTTTTGCACCGGCAGATCGCTTCTGCATTGGACAAGCGAAAGCAGCAGGACGGAATGGTGACTTTTGATGATATGATTCAAGGCATGCGCGATGTCATTTCCGCGGAAAAGGAACTCGAGCAGGGTGTCCTCACTCATTTGTTGCGCGAGCGTTTTCGAGCTGTATTCATCGATGAATTTCAGGATACAGACCCCTTGCAGTTTGAGATTTTCTCCGGAGTTTTTGGGCAGCCGGGCACTGGGCATGTGGTGTTCTACATTGGGGATCCCAAGCAGTCGATTTATGGTTTTAGAAGGGCCGACCTCAATAATTATTTCCATGCATCTGACAGTGTCGCGCACAAGTGGTTCATGCCGAAGAATTATAGGTCGACCGCGCGCTATATCGCTGCGATGAATGAATACTTCCAGCCAACACTCGAGGAAGGTACGTTCAATTTATTTCATCACGAAAAAATGATATATCAGCCTGTCCAAGCGCCAGAACAGCCCAAATCGGTGGGTGGTTTGCGCTACGCTGGCAAGGAGGTTGACCCTTTAAGGATTTTGTGGTGCAAGGATGCGCCCGACATAGTGCAACGCACAGTGGCTTTGGTAGTGGAATTGTTGCGCCGGCCCGACAGCGATGAAGAAGGGTATATGTGGTGTGGTACACATGAACATAAGCGGGTAGAGGCGGGTCAAATCGGCATTTTGGTACGCACCAATCGGGAAGGCCGCAGAATCAAGGAGCAGCTTGCGCGCAGGTCTATTCCATCGGTGGTGGTGGGTGATGCCCGTATTTTGGAATCAGCCGAGGCATTGGATGTCTATTATATACTGCTCGGAGTTTGGCGGATGACGCCCGGCGATATTCGTCGGGCCCTCCTCACCGCCCCCGGTGGTCATTTCTGGTCGGATTTGGATGGGTTGGCATTCGATGCGCTGCTCGACGAATTCCGTTCGTATCAAGCGCTTTGGAAAGAGCGCGGTATTTATGCTTGTTTGCATGAGTTTGTGTCTCGCAGTGGCCTGGTTTCTCAATATTTAGGTGGGATGTTATCACATTCTGAACGTTCGGTGGCCAATGTGTTCCAGTTGATGGAGGTTTTACATGAAGCGGAAACCGAGAAGAAACTGTCGCCCGAGGAACTCTTATTCTGGATGAAGCGGGGCATGGAAGGCGAGCGCTCTGAGGAAAACAAGTACTTGCAGCGTATCGAGAGCGATGAGTCGGCCGTCAAAATTGTGACCCTGCACAGCTGCAAGGGTTTGGAGTATGACCTCGTCATTGCCCCCTATTTGGATTTGGAATCGACCGATCAATTCAAGACATACCGATTTCGCATACCGGTTTCGCCCCTGGATCACAGATCGTCTGAACAAACCGATGGGGTGCAGGAGGTCGACGCAGCGGACAGAGCCGATTTTGTGTTGGGCGGGGCTTCGGCATTGGGCCTAGGTACGGTCGACTTTATCAGTGAGAAAAAGGCTATTAGGGAACAGTATATTGGGGGTTATAAGCCAGTTGAATTGGCACGCAAGCAGGCCCAGGAAGAGAATATGCGCTTGTTGTATGTGGCCATCACCCGAGCCCGTTATCAGGCTTTTGTGTTCACCCGTTCTAAACCTCAGCCACCCTCAAAAACAAAATCTTCAGTTCAGTCAGCCTCGACGGCGCAGGGGCATCTTTTGGAAGCCTACGAAGCATTTGGGCGGGCGAGGCATTTTGAATGGGTGGGATTTGGGGCTGAGGCGCTGGTTGCAGAAGCTGGCGGGGAAGAGCCTGTAGGTCATCAGGAGGGTCAGGCGGCTTGCCCGTGGACGTATTTCAAGCCAAACGCCCCAGAATTCCGGTTTAATGTACGTGCAAATGCCTCTGGAGCCAAAAAAACACAAGACAGAAGGTCGGCTGAGGACAGTAAACCTCGCGTTTCCGGCAACCCGCAAATTGCCGAGTCAATCGAGCCAATGATGCAGGATCTGGCACCCCTGCCCCCCCATATCGATTTGCCTGATCTGAACTGGCGCAAACTGAGTTATTCTGGGTTGAGCAAAAAGACTGAAGCGCCATGGCCAACAAAAAGAGACGAACTAACAGCCTTATCCGATTATGATCGGTTCATTTTCCAGCATTTGAGGAGCGGCACACAAACCGGCATCATGCTGCATGAGTTGTTGGAGCGCATCGATTTTCAATCCTCCGAGCAATGGCAAGGGCTCATTCAGCAGGCTTTGAAGCGCTATCCCGCAGCTGTTCGCACACCCGATGGGGATGGGCACCTGCGATTACAGGAGATGCTGCACACACTCAGCAGTACGGCTTTGGGTCTTCAGGGCCCAGTACTTCAATCGGTGTCACGCGCCCAACGACTCAACGAGACCTCGTTCCATTTGCCCTTGTGTCGGATCGACTGCCGTAAGCTGTTGTTTTGGGCAGCCCAGCGGTCAATCGGCTTAAATATCCCAGAATCTGGTTCATTGGAGGGCCTGTTAAATGGGGTGGTTGACTTGTTTTTTGAACACGGGGGGCGCTATTATATCCTCGACTGGAAGTCGGATCGATTAGGAGATGCTGTTGATGACTATGACCTGCCCTGTTTGGAACTGGCCATGGCCAATCGCAACTACACATTACAATATTATCTCTATACTTTGGCGCTTTACCGCTACCTGAAGCATAGGGTTCCCGATTTCTCGTATGACAAGCATTTTGGCGGGGTATTCTACGTATTTTTAAGGGGTGTGCGCCCAGGGTCAGATCGGGGCATCTACCACCGTAAACCTCCTTTGGCTGATATTGAGGCACTCGAAGTTCTCATGCTCGCCAAGGCGCAAATAGAGGTTTGAATCAACAAAGTAAATTGATAGACGATTAGCGCGAATTTGAATTGGAATGATCACGGAAGGATTTGCCCAAAACATCAACCCAATGGGGCGGATTTAGGATAAAGAAACGAGGTTTCTCCATCAAAACCCGACGCGTGTGCGGCCGCGGGCCCAACCTGAGGTCTCCTGCAGGAGAAGTTTTTCGATCAGGTCGGCCTTGCACAGCTCGGGTTTGTAGAGGATCAACTTACGGTATACATTGTTGAGCTGAGCGGGCGCGAAGGGATGTTTTGCTGCAATGCGGTCGAGGGCTTCGGCTGGTGCGAAGTCTCTGAACAGCTTGTTGATGAGCAACTGCCTGACAGCCGTGTCCGGCAAAGGCACATTGAGTTTGAAGGCCCAACGACGGTCGTAGGCCTTGTCCATCGAGGCCGTGTAATTCGTGGTGGCGAACAAAATCCCCTCGAAACGTTCCAATTCGTTGAGGAACTGAGTGACAATAGAATTTTCCAAGTTTTCCAGGCTGTTGCCCCGATTGGCACGGGCGTAAAAGAAGGAGTCGGCCTCGTTAAATAGGATGATGGGCAGTCGCGCCATTGAACGGGCGGTGGCATTTAGTTCAGCAAACAGACGTGAAATGTTTTTTTCATTTTCCCCAAAGTATTTGTCGCGCGTTTCTTCAAGACGCACCATCAGTAGGTTGCGTTTGCTGCGTCGGGCCAACTGTCGTACCAGTTCGGTTTTGCCAGAGCCCGCGGGCCCAGTGAGCATCACTTGAAGACCGGGTACCATCCCACCCGCTTCTAATCGGCCAAAATAAGATTTCAGACGTTCTTCGCCCAGCAACTCGGTGAGTTGTTGTCGTTCCGCGTCGAATTCCCTGGTGTAGTGTAGGGCAATGGGACGAATCGATTTCTGGTCGATGATTTCGAAATAGGGGGATGGGGGGATTTGCATCCGAATGGAGCGCCGCAGGGCAGCAGGAATAATTTTCCCTTCAACCTTGGGATGAAGTTGGATGCGGATTACCCGACCATCGATGAGTTGTGCGGCTTGCAGCAGGTTCTGCGTGTATAGGGTGGATTTTGGATCCGCCCATATCGCCGCATAGAGGAGCTGGTCGACCGGATTGGGAAAAAGGTCGCTCACCAAATCGCCCAAATCCATAGAATGTTGTTGCGCCAAAGAATGAGCAGCTGTGGCCAATAGAGCCATTTGCTCATAAACCTGACCGCTGAGACGCCTCAACTGCCGGGCCAAAGGATCTTCGTGGTGGTCGACCAAAATTCGGAAAATTTGGTTCTGCATCGTCTCAAACAGAAATTGCCCGCGTTCTTGTTTGTACCACCCCACGGCCTTGTTCAGGAGTTGATGTTGGTGACTGGTCTGACAAATCTCCAGGTAGTGATTTTGACGGGTTTTCAGAAAGCCTTCCAAAGCCAGGCTCAGGTGCAGCCCTCCTTCGCCTGGGTCTTCTTCGCCCCGCACCAAA
>Ga0214923_10004748_pt1 | contig 16207 bp, 18 predicted proteins | sample LL1510_MetaG_FD_177993 | JGI IMG/M metagenome (GOLD analysis project Ga0214923, IMG submission 177993) | Freshwater microbial communities from Lake Lanier, Atlanta, Georgia, United States - LL-1510 | ecosystem: Environmental > Aquatic > Freshwater > Lake | place: USA: Georgia | collected...
GAGGGATTGTTCAAGGACAGGAGGAGGGGAGGGGTGGGGTGGTGGAGGAGGGGAGGGGAGGGATGGTCGAAGAATGGGAGGCGGAATTCGCACAACATGCGGCTTAAGTAGTTGCTCTTGTGTCGGACGCTGATGCTTGAACGGACATCCGTGACGATCACATCCAGAATGTGAATTATAAAATCTACAAATACGAAATTTTTTCCAATCTGCGTGTTTTCGGACACAATCCGGAAACCTACATGGATCAAATCCACAAAACAATGTCTCAGCAGCAGCGCCGGATCTGATGCTTTCTTCTCGGTTTCTTTTGACAAATACCTGAGAGTTTCCGGATGCGAGAAATTGTGGTTCTTCGCGTTGTCTTTTTCTGCTATCTGCCGACATGGGAGAGATTGAAAATAAATTAGGAATCCTATATTTAATTTAATTCAATTTTTATTCATAAAATAAATTTATTTTATGAATAAAAATTACCACGTTTCTGCCTCAGCAATCAATGCGTCTTCAAAACGATCCGTAATTGAAAAACAAAAATCATTCATTTTGGTAACTTGTCTCATGTGTGAGCGCAGCTCCGGACGAATATGAAAGTTGTTCGTCTTTGCCTGTTTTTTAATTAGTTTCCACAGGATCATCTTGAAGTTAGGCTTGTATGATAGCAAGCCATAGTCAAAAGCAACAACAATCTTGAGGATGACACTAGGGTCAAATGCCACTCTTGACTCCTTGTTCAGGAGCGTGATGAAGAACAACAGGTGACGGATCTCTGAGCTTAAGAAGGAAGGCATTGCTGTTGAGGAAGTGTGTGTTTGACAATATAATATGTTTTGGGTATAAGGCATGATATAATATTATATTTCAATTTTATTAACTCCAGTCAATTGATACAAACTTCTTTTCTGAATCTAACTCATATACACATCCAGGGAAACGAACTTTTAATTCATCTTTAATAACCTTTAATACATAATTATTCTCTAATTCACTAAAATAATATATATACTTTTGCTCTTTTGATTTATTATCAATTGTAGCAAATAACATATCTATTATATCATCACATATCTTTTTAAGTATTCCTGAAATATAAATACTGGAACTTTCTCTTCTTCTTTCCTCTAATATCATTTCTGTTAATTTGGTTGTATCTTCTTTTAATTGTAATTGCTCTTTTGTAATAGGATAATAAGCTTGAGTATTCATTATACTCTAATTATAAAAGAATCTTTAAATCAATAAATTAATAAATTAATTCATTTGATTTGAGGTGATCAAGTTGAACACAATTCGCGACTTTAGACATCGGTTGATGACGGAGGTGCCCTGCAGGTAATCTTGTGAGTTGACCATGCGATCTTCTGGCAAACTCGGGAGCAATAACCCACACACTGGCACTTCCCACACTTGGCCGTTGCGGGTGCTCCACAGACACACTCGCCTGGTGCGACATCATTTAAGAGCTCTGATGACGCAGCAAAAATGTCCTCCTCTGCCGCGCTCACGTAGACGTTCTTCTGATCCCAAAATGCTGAGCGAACTGAAGTCCAGTGCTGCCAAAGGAAGTCTTTGCCCTGCTCAAAGGTCGGACGGACCTCGCGGATCTTGCGCATGTACGCCTCAAACGAGATCATCTCCGCGCGCGTCATCAACACCGCAAACTGAACCTTGTCTGCGATTATGACAGTATTCTGGTTGGGCTCTGCTCTTGCCCGCGCCTCCTCAAAAGAGGCACGGCAAGCTTGTTCACATGCTCTCTTCTCAGCTTCTGTCATGTTTGCCTCACGCGGAGAAGAAGAGATTGCGGCGTGCTGCAGCCGCGAGAGCTCAGCATACAGCCACTGGTGAAGCTTTTTGATCTTGAGTAAGCGGCCGCCAGGGGAGGCAACCATGATGGCTGTCTCCTTAGTCACATCTCCGTTGGCGGGTCCAAGGCTCTGCGCAAGTCGCTCCCAGATCTTGGCCTCTACACTTTCGGCCTCCTCGCGTTCAGACAGAAGGAACTGTGGGGCTGGCATGGTGCTGCGGGAAGGGGCGGTGGTATAATCTTCATTAATAGAATTTTATACTGAAATTATTTTCAATTTTTATATCAAATAAATTAATATATTAATTCATTTGCTTCATTTGATTCATTTCATTCTGAACAAAAGATCATCTCTTTACTACAGTTCTTCTTGATCACCGCCAAATATTAAATTTAAGAACTTTTAGAACTTAAATTTAGTAGAAACATTAAGTTCAGAATTAAATTTATTTTCAATTTTTATTCTTCAAAATAATAAATTAATCTGAAAAATTTAGAGAGAATCGATTACTGGAACATTAAGTAGCTCAAGTTGTTGCGGTTATTTTAGTGGCTGCACCGCTTTGGACCCTTTAATTTGGCGCTCTGATTGAGGCTGCGGGTCATTTACGATATCTTCGTCATCATGACTGCCACCACCACTACTTGCGACAGAACCATTATTTACGTTGGCATCGTTTCCTACTACAACAGCTAAACGTAGAACCATCGGGTTGAGAGCCACTTGGTTTTGCTGATGGTTTTGCTGATGGTTTTGCTGCTGGTTCTGCTCCTCTTGGTTTTGCTCTTCAAGAATTTCCGACCTAAATCTCCAATAGTCATAAATTCCCTCAAGCAGAGCTGAGAAGACATAAAATCCCAAAAGACCGTAATACCAGTTTATCCATCGCGCCCCACTAGCAGCAAAACCAAGAAAAATCATCAAGGTACAAATAATTGTACGTAGCAACGTTGGTATCCTCCGAACCCGATACACTGAGAAGATTCCTTGCAAAATGATCAACAGAGCCGAAACGCAAATAATGGCACTGGCCGCCTCAAGTGAGAGAGAGAAAGAGAAGGTTAGCATTTCTCGGAGACATGCTGTGTACCTAAAGTAGAAAGATTAAATACTGTTTATTTTTTCAATTTTTATAAACAAATATGAAAAGTTATCCAAATAATTATAAATTAAATAACATTACTTTTAGATACATTTTCAATCGTTTTTTTTTGATCTGAAGCAAATGATTTTATTGATTCTAAAAACTCAAATGTTTTCTTTGTATATTCCTTAGCTTGTTCTTCGGTTATACCCTTAGATTGCTCACATTTTTGTCTCATATAACATTTTAACATAGGTAATTTAACATCTAATCCTTCATCTTTCCATAATTTATTAAGGTAATCATTTGTCTTTTCATATATATCATCTACTATAGTTGTACTAACATTATTAAAAAAGATTTCGGCAGTCATTAATACATTGATATTTTTTTCTTTTATAAATCCACTAAACAAATATATTATATTACCCTTCCTAAAATCTCTTGGCAGATTATCATTCCATGTAGGTTTCATTGATTTAGAACTTTTACACTCTAATCCCAACCATTCAGATACCCTTTTATCTCTTATATTAACTAGGTAATTATCAGGAGCAGGATTAAAACTACCTCTCCCATTTGAATATGGTTGTGGTATCTGATAATATCCATCCGGAATTGAAACGATTAAATCTTTTGTTGGTTGATGTGTTGTACGATCCATTATAAATGTCGTTATTGTTATAACAGTTTTATCCTTCTTTCTTTTTGTATGTTCTACATACTTCTTACTTATAATAGGAAAACCTAATTTAATAAGCGCATTACTAACACCTGTTTCATGATCACCGTCATTTGTAGATCCTTCATCAGAACTCTTTAAATTTAAATTACAAATACTTTTTAAGGCACTTATAACTTTTTCTTTAAAGGTATCATTTAGATCCGACTTAGATAACTTTGTTGTTAGATTATCAATTGATTCATTTGTTGAAGTCATTCTCTTTATAGCTTGAATGGAATTAGATAATAATATTTATTAATCAATTTTTATTTTGGGATGAAAAAATTGATTAAGTTTTAATTTATATAAAAACAAATCTATATTAATAATAAATGGCTTTAAATGCTAGAACAGTTGATTTTTATAAAAATGCTAAACTTGAAAATAGAAAGAAATTCGGCCAATATATGACTCCCTTTAGTTGTGTGGAAAAAGTAATTTCAGGTATTAAATTCAATAAAAGTGATAAAGTATTAGAACCATCTTATGGTAGCGGACAATTCATGGATAAATTAATTCAAAATAAATCTATTTCTATTAATAATATCTGTGGAGTTGAATTAGATTCTGAATTGTTTAAATCATCTAAAGATGTCTATAAGGGATGTAATCTATTTAATTCTAATTATTTAACACAAAAATTTGATACAAAATTTAATGTTATAATTGGAAATCCTCCTTATTTTGAAATTGATGATGAATTTCCATCTGACCTAAAAAAACAATTTTCTGACGTTGTTTGTGGAAGACCTAATATCTATTCATTCTTTATTAAAAAAGGAATTGATGAATTAGCGGATGGCGGACTATTAGCTTTTGTAATACCAACAAGCTTATTGTCATCTAAATATTTTGAAAAAATGAGAGAATATATAATAAAATATTGTGATATAGAATTGATAATAAAATTAACTTCTGATCTATTTGAAGATGCTCTTCAAAAAACTATGATCTTTCAAATTAGAAAAAGAAAATCTGGGATGGCTGGGGATAATAAATTTATTGTTGATATCGGTGGAGGAAAAATCTTTAGCCCTGATTGGGTAGAACTTAATAAATATCTTGTGGGAAAGAGATATATAATAGATTTAGGATGTAGTGTTAAAACCGGAAACATTGTTTGGAATCAATTTATGGATAAACATAAAGATAAATTTCTTAATGATTCAAAAAGTGATGGGAAAGATAATATACCTCTAATCTATCCACGTAATTTAAAAAATGGAAAAATAACATTTATTAAAGACGATAAAAAACCTCAATATATTAAATATAATGCTGATATAAAACCTATATTTGGTCCAGTTATTGCTATTAATAGAATAGTTGGATTAGATAGTGTTTCATTACATCCTGTTTTAATTCAAACGGGAAAATACTTTTTTGAAAACCATATTAATGTTATTACTGGATCAATAGATAATCTAAAAATGATTGAAAAATCGTTATCAAGTTCAAAAACTATTGAGTTCATTAAAAAAATTATTGGTAATACTCAATTATCTAAAACAGAATTAGAAACAATGATTCCAATTGAAGTGGATGATATTGAGGATACTGAGGATACTGAGTATGAAGAAGTTGATTCGGAAGATCAATTAGATGAAGATGAATATAATAAATATATGGATTCTAATTAATTTATAAATTAAGTTTTTTAAGAATATTTTTGTCATATATATAAATTTTACAAGTTATATATAATTTTAAATAACTGTAGAATTATAAAAATTATATATATTTAATGCTAATTTTTTTACAGTTTCAGCAATATATTTATCTGTAAATTCTTTATTTATATAATCATTAATTATATTTATTTGTTGTTCAGAGATGGCATCTTGATTATCTTCTAAACAACTACTTACTATAATACATATTCTAGTAAATATTTTTTGTAAAGCATCATTTTTATCTGTTGTTATCCATTTATTATTCTCCTTAATCTTACAAAATTTATTGTTGAGATTATCTATCTTTATTGTCTGATTTTCTGGATGTTTTTCATTAAGGTATATTTCATTTGATAATCTTAAAAAGACATGCTCTCCGCCTAATTTATTTCTACCACTTACTTGATTAAGTAATGTCAATAAATGTTTATCTTTAATATAGTCAATATTTTCACTACCAAAATTATTAATATTATAATTTATAGTATTATTAGTAGTATTATTAATCGTTGTCTTTGAATGACTATTTAATAATATTATTTTAGTATGTTGTGGTAAATCATTATTTAATATTTCTAGTATATTTTCATCAATTAAACTATTATTTATAACTTTTATTAGTTTTATTTTTTTGATCATATCCATCTTTGATTCTAGTATATCTAATAAAGCAATTTCATTCTTTTCTTTTGATGTCTTTGGAATAGACATAATCTTACATTTCTTTTTTTCTTTATGAGCTATTAAACTGCGTTTTTCTTTAAAACACTTATTACAGTTATTACATTTATAATCAGTTACTAAATCACATTTATTTTTCTTATTTTCATGTCTTTCTAATGAAAATTTAGACTTGAATGATAAATTACAAATTTTACATATAAATTTTTCCATTTTTTATATATTATATACTATATATTTTTTCACCAAAAACCGCACAAAATTCCAATATATCATATATTATACAAATTTTTATATTATGGTCATATATTATATTAAATTAATATAATATATAATATAATCTATTAATTTAATATGTATTTTAGTGAAACTTGAATACATTTAATATTAATATTATTATATGATCAACAAATTTTAATATACTAATAATACTCGTATATATTTTGTAAAAAAGTGAAATTCACAAAAATCCAAAAAGTGTAAAAATAAATTTATCAAATAATTTATTTTTTATATTTTCATCAAATTAAGAAAATTTTTTATTACTTGTTCAATTTGGATTTTTGTGAATTTTACATTTTTACTTATAGATATTAAATTTTTAATAAAATATAATTAATGATTTGATTTAAACCAACTTATAATTTCACTAAAATCCTCACAAAAATCCAATAAATCTTTTAATTATATGATATTAAAGTTTTAATATTATATATTATTTAATGTTAATTATATCTAAAATTTAATTAATTAATTATTTCACAAAAATACAAATTTGTAACTACTAATATTTAATATATCTTAACGCTACATAACCTATCAATCTTGATATTATTATATAAGCTATTAATATTCCAGCACAAAAACTTATTGTATAATTATCGTATCCATAATATGAATTAAATGCTGCTCCTGTATATGGAGGTGTATTTATTGGTGGTATAATACATTTATTGTTTGAATCTAATTCTGATTGCGCACATGTTATTAATAATCCATCATTCTCATTTAATGATACTCCGACAAAAGCATATTTTATATATGATAAGGAATCCGCAAACTTCCAATTAGGATACTGAAATAATAATTTAGGTGATATAAACCACCCTCCGTATAATCGTGATATCTCATATACTGCTGCCAAAATAATTGTTGATAATTCAATACTTACACATATACATGATATCATATTTGAAATTGATGTTGCTGCCATACTCGCTAATATCATAAAACCCATAAATATAAAAAACTTTGATGCTTCCGATTGAAATCCAATATTATAATACACTATACACGTGTATAAGATTGGAGCGAATATTTGAAATATCATATCCCCAATTGTTTTAGCCACAAAATATGATGATACTCTATATGCTCCTGCTGCTCTTTCTCTTAACATTATATTTCTTTCTAATGGAAAAGAATGTGTCCCTTGTAGTGATGATACAATTCCTTGATTAATTACAGAGAAAAATAATGCTGCTTGTCTTAAAGATGCGGATTTTTTATTTATTCCAATTGAATTCCATACTGACATACATATAAAAAATGATACAATAATTGTTGCGATAGTATTTATTAGTATTAATTTCCAATTAAAAATATGATACTTAATATTTCGTCTCAATAATATACTAAATTGTTTAAACCATGTTTGTCTATTTTTTGGCGTAAATATACTCGTATCATTATATAATGATTTATCCAATAGTAGATCTTGAAGTAGATGTATATTATCATTTGTTGATATTTCATCAATTAATAAATCACCATCATTCATACTAGTTTGTCGAGATATTAAATCGAGTGCTTTTAATGGCGAACCATTATATACGATAAGACCATTTTTCATTAATATTAAATTATCAAATAAATTAAATATCTTATTTTGTGGCTGATGTATTGTGCATATTACCATACATCCGTCATTCGCAATACATTTGAGTTTTTCTATTAATGATAATGCTATTTTAGAATCTAATCCAGATGTTGGCTCATCTAAAAATAAAATCTTAGGATCAGTCAATAATTCTATTGCTACACATAATCTCTTCTTTTCTCCACCACTAATTCCTTTTGTTCTACTATCTCCCACAATAATATTTCGACACTCATTTAATCCCATTTTATTTATAACTTCTTCTATCTTTGTAAGTTGAACATCTTTTGTGGTATTTCGTATCATTCTTAATTCAGCAGCATACTGGAGTGTTTCGTATACTGTAAGGTATGAATGTAATACATCTTCCTGCATAACATATCCACTAAAATTTTTAAGATCGTTATTTGTGTATGGATGATTATTTATCTCGAGCGAACCATCAATTATCATGTCAGTATGCGATATACGTTTTGCTAATGCTGAAAGAAATGTAGTCTTACCTGACCCAGATTGACCCATTATGGCACAAAAACCAGATTTTACATATCCATGTAAATTATTTATTAATTTTGTTTTTGTTTTTTTTGATGTTATGGTTAAATTTGACCATGATAATAATAAATTGTTATCTATGGTTATACTTGTATCTTCTGTATTTTGATTATTAATCAGTTTAATTATTAATAATAATTTCAATGATTTATATTGTTTATATTTATTATTAGATTACTATATGTATTCTTTTTTCTAAATTTTCTTTTGGTGGATAATGACTAACACTACGATATAATATTTTCATTATGTGATTATCATTTACTCGTTTCATATGAACATAACATTCATCTAACTTTATAACAATACCATGATCTATTGGTCTATTTGCTGCTGTACTAAGATCAAATCCAACTGGATTATATATTACTCTGTCTCCAATTTGAAATATTTGCATTTATATAAATATTATAGTATAAATATTTATATTAAGATTATAGATGTATATTTTTCATTTTTTTTGTGGTTGTTATAAGAAAAATAATATTGAAACACCGACTGCGGTTAATAAAAATGCCGTAATTTTATCACAATCAGATATAAACAAATTGAGTGTTGCGATGATTAACCCAAATGAAGGATACGGGTTTTCTATAACTGATTCAGTTAATATAATAAAAGATCTAAAATTAGATCAAATAAAAAAATCAATAAACTTTCTCTAATCATCTTCGCTGCTATTGTAAGATAATGAGCCATCATCCTCTTCAGAATGACGATATCCATATAGATCGTCATCATCACAGCCGAGAGGAATGCTTCTCTTAATATCGTCGTCATCATACTTATAATGATGATTAACATACAAATCATTATCAATTAATATTAATCTACTAGTAACATCCGGAACACTTTTGATTGTTTTTGTTTTAGTCACTTGCGAAGCACCACAATATACGTCAATATACTGTGTCGTAACAAGAATCTCTGCAACTGATACAAGTTCTTCGGTTTGACAGAAAACAACCGAAAAAAACATCGCAAGAAAAAAACAGCTCTTTTGAAGGGATGTTGTAAGAAAGAACATTTGAATGTTGGTGTTCGAGTTGCTTATTGTAAAATTGGGATTAGAATATTAATTTAATATTATTCAATTTTTTTTATAAATTATTATATGCCAAGAAACTCTACTCCCACTAAATCTCCTTCTTATCAAAGAACAATTCCAAAAATAACTCTTCCATCTACTAAACCTATTAATAATCAACCACCTATTAATTATCCACAACAATATCAATCGCAGCCAACAATGTTTCAAAGTGTTATACAAGGATTTGGTCTTGGAATGGGATCTTCTATTGCTAGAAATATATTTGAAACAAAGCAACCCGTTATAGTTAATCAGCCAATAAATCAACCACCAATAAATCAATCTCCGATAACATGTCATGAATATATTAAATGCTTAAAAAAAGATGATTATTCTAGAAATGATTGTTTATCAAATTTAGAAAAAACAGAATATAATAATTGCGAAAAAATGTATAAATAATATAAAAAAGAGAAATTATATAAATAAAAACTATTATTATTTATATGACTACAAAACATCCTCCTTCATATTGTATGTCCTTAACAGCAACACCTGTTTCGATGACAATCACACAATCATTTCATATCACCTTAGATTGGAATATAAAATATCAAAATGATTTATGCTCTAAAGAATTAGCATTTAATACTATCATAGAAAAATTAAATTTAAAAAAAAAAGATAATTATAAAAATGATTTATGTGCTTCATGGTATAAAACATTAGAAGATATCTATAATTCAAAAACAAATAATTATGATGGTTATATAAAAGATGTTGAATTAAAAGAAGATATTAATAATAATAATATTGATAATATTCATAAAATTCATACTCTTTATATATCAGCTTATCTATTACATGATGTAAAAAAAATAAAAGATGTATTAATATCGCAGCCTTCCACAGAAGAATTAATAAAATTAATAGAAAAAGCATTTTATAAACAAGTTACTTTATTTAATTATACAGTTGATAATAAAGTTGTAGCGGAAATGAACATATTTAAAATTCATATTGAAGAATATAACCCAAATAAAGATTATAAACACAAAACAATTAAATATGTAGATGAATTAGATTTGAAAAATAAATTATGATGTTTTTTCTAATTCAACTTCTTTTTGAACAATAAAAAAACGAAATTTAACTGTTGCGTCATGAACATCTTCAATTGCTTTTTCTTTTGAAACTGAATCACGATACTCTTTGGTTTCATAATAAACTAATCTTTCTTTATGATATTTTAATTGTTGTTCAATAATTTCTAATCTTGGTATAGGTGGTTGAGGTATTTTTATTTTTAATATATCTTTATCTAATTCATCTATCATTTTTGTTAATTCAGTCATACCCATATCCATAATTTTAGATTCGTCCATTATTATAATATAATAAAAAATTTTTATATTATAATAATATATAATGTCATATATTGTAAGCTCCGACGAATCTAATTATAGTTCTTCTACTCCCAAGACAATTGAAATCACATTTTGTTATGCTCAAAAATGGATGGTAAAAATGTATGAAAAATTAGGATGGATTGCTTTAAGTCAAATGAATGGATACAATAAAACAGAAATGTATATAAGAGGAATTAATTCCTTAATAGCTAGTATTGAAAAAAAAAGATCAATCACCAAAGATGCGGATCGTATTGCGGATTTAAGCGTTATCTTAAAGAATGTTAAGAAGTTAAAAGATTTTGCTACTAAATTATTTGATGAAAATGATTTGGTTTCTGAATCTAATACTGAAGAAGGAATCGCCACAAAAGTTACAATGAAATGGCTTTCTAAATGGCATGCTATGTTATACTCAAAATTAGGATGGATTGCTCTTGTAAAGTCTGAAGGAAAAAAATATAAGGTAAAGTCTTATTTAAGATTTATTAATGATTTAATTGCTTCAGGAAAAAAAAAGATAAATGAATTAACTGACCCTGATAACATAACTGATGCTAAAATTATATATAATAATTCCTTAAAATTAAGAGTATTCGCTGAAAAATTATTACTTTAAATAAAATCAGGCGCATAATGCCTATCATTTTCTTCTAATTTTATTTTTTCACTTTGAGTATTGTTTGTAATTACATTATTTAATATAGCATCATTTGCTTTTATTCCTAACATATCTATTAATGATACATCTTCTGTAATGGAATTATCATTTAATTTTTCTATAGGTATTGATGAGAATGATGATCTATCTGATTGTTTTTTTGTTTTAGTAGGTATAATAATTGGTGTTTGATTATTTAATTCTTTCTCTTTTTGTTCACGAATTAATTTATTTTCTCTATATAATTGTTTTTGAATCTTTATTCGTTCTCTTTCTTCCTTTAAATTATTCATTTTGGTATGAAGGGTATGAAGAGTAAGAATATATGGTCTAAATAATTATAAATCAATTTTTATTTTGATATTTTTAATAAAATAATATAAAATTATATCATTTTAATTAAATCTACTTGGAGCCACCCACAGTAATCTGCATTGCTGCGCGACAGATTGGGCACGTAGCTCTTTTACCTGCTTCTAAACTAGAAGATAACCAAGTATCTATACACATAGTGTGAAACTTATGTGTGCAGGGCAATGTTATCATTGAGCCTTGATTTTCACGACAAATTGTACACATATCTGGGCTCTGTCTCTCACCGGAGACTCCAGTTTTCCGCGAGCACTCGTTGTTCTTTGAAGGACCGTTGCATGAGGCTCCAGCCTCTAAGTGACGCTCCTCGTTCCTTAGACGACCGTCGCTTGAGGCTCCAGTCTCCAAGTCGGGGCGAGGAGCAGCAGCCCCACATGTTGCTCCAGAAATATTCTCTAAAGAAGCAACTGGTTGTGGAGGTAGACTTCTTATCATCATTTGAACACGCAAATAAATCCACCACTGACGCAATCTTAAATATCTATGTTTCAAACCAAGGCAACACTCTTCAATCCTAATACACATTGGCGTGAGGCAAAATACAGAGAAAATCCACACACATGCCAGAACACCTGAAGCAATCTTGTATGGTGTCTGATCATACCCCTCAATAGTGCCGTACATGATATACAATATCCATGGGAAAAAACAAGGAATGAAAGCAATTGTAAGTGCGATCGAATGCATCCAAGGCCTATCACATCTTCTCTCACAAATACATCCATCCCTGCCAGTTCGCGCAAATGTATAAGCACCTATTGTCATAGCAATGAAGAAGCCAATTGGTATTCCCATACCTGCCATAGAGAATAAACTACTTGCATTCGCACCATCCTTAGTCTCCGAACCACCGCTATCACAAGCCTGAGACTTTGGATGCCATTTTTTATACCAAAGAGCACATGGACTTGGGCTTATAGATGGTGTCTCACTGGGTGTTCTGGTGACTGAAGCAGAAGTTGACGTCGTAACAGAAACAGAAAATGTTGGAGATGTCGTTGCTAAAGAACTACTTGTAGGCTCTGAAGAAAGCCGGGCAGTTGATGTTGGTGAAGAAGAAATACGCGCAGACCTTGTCTCGCTCACACTTGGTATAGAAGATTTAGACGGGCGAGGAGACTTAGAACCACTTGAGCTTGCTGACTCTGACGCTATTGGCGTCCAGGTCGGAGCAGAAGACACTGATGGAACTGGAGATGTTCCATAGGTGGATGTCGGGATAGCAGTCGGGGAGCGCCGAAAACGCTGGGAGTGCGCAAGCGCTAGTAGCGCAAGAAACAGACAGGTCCGTACAAACATAAGCAGGGTGAGAATTATTCAATAAAAGTGAGCCGAGATTAATTATTAATTTTCAATTTTTTATAAAAAAATTAATTATTCCTCAAATTCAATATCTAAATGTTTAAAATCATAATCAGCACTCCTAAAAGGAAGACCTAATCTTTTTGCGGTTTCGATAGTTTGAAGAGTACATTGATACAAACCAAGTTTGGTTATACCTTCTAGACATTTTAGTCCTTTCTCAGTAATAGTATCTTGCTTACAGAAATTCATAACTAGTGTGTGTATTCCTTTTAAGTTCTCAAATCCAGCATCCGTAATAGTATCTTGACTACACCACCACATATACAACTTTTGAATACCATTTAGAAATTCAAAAGCAGCATCTGTTATTTGAATATTCCCGCTTATGCTAAGCACCTTAATACCCAGCAAATTTACAAAAGCTGCATCTGTAATCCGTCCGCAATTCCACATATTTAATTTCTGAATTCCTTGTAAGTTTGAAAAAGCTGCGTCTGTTATCTGAACACAACAGCTTATGTTTAATGTGTGAATTCCTTTAAGATTTTCAAATGCTTTATCCGTAATGGTTTGGTCACAGCTAAACATATACAACTTCTTAATACCTTTTAAATGTACAAATCCAGCATCAGAAATGTTGTTACAAAGCCCCATATTCAAATTCTTAATACCTTTTAGATGAACAAATGCTTCGTCAGAAATCTGATTACAATAAAACATATTCAATTCCTGAATACCTTTCAGATGCTCAAAAGAAGCATCCGTAATAGACGTACAGCCACTTATATCAAGTTTTTCTAGTCCAACTAAATGGACAAAATCAGCATCAACTACTGGTGTATGTCTACCATTTGGTTCATCCCATCGCCGGGTTCTCACATTCGCACAGATAGCTTTTGGAAAACACGAGCGCCATGATTTGATACTACCTCTTATTACAGTGTTCATATCTTTCCAACGAAAGTCTGTCACTGCTTCCTTGGCATAACGACTAGTTGCGCGTAAGGAGTTGGCATTTATTGTATCTAAAAAAGAAAATAACACAGAACGAATTGGCAAAATAGGAAGAATAGAGACAAGCAAAGAAAAGTCTGGCTCTAATTCACAAAAAGCCGAACCAGCTAACTGACTCATTTTGGGAGATTAGGCTTATAAATTAGAAATTATTAATTTAATAATTTTCAATTTTTAAATTAATTTTGTCATAAATTCACTTTCTTTATCATCTAATATAGTTTGAAGCAATCCAGGTATAATTAGGTAATTGTGCCCACCCATTCCTGTCTTAGCATTTATTTCTAATAAATATGGTTTCTTATTTGAAAATATTATATCTGCTCCAAATATTTCAAATCCATTTTTAGCATTCCATTCTGGATGAAAATTTATTTGATTATTAAATACTTTTATAAAAATTTGATTCATATCAGAGATAGCTTTAGTAATATCATTTTTATTCCAATTATCTGGTATCTCTTCTGGAAATATCATTTCTCTTTTTGTTGATTTATAATGTGTATCATGAATTTCTTTATTTAACCAATCATTATTTTTATATATTACATATGCTGTTACATATAACTTATAATTTGATATATAAACTTCTATTGGCTTATTTTTTTCTACTTTAACTAATAATAATACACGTAAATGAAACTTTAGACCATCTTTCAAATCAGGATTTTGTAAATAATCTTGTAATATCCATTCTTTATATTTTATATGTTCTTTTAACCATAATTCAATTTCTTTTTTCGTTTTAATTATTGTTATTCCAAGACCAGAAAAACCATTTAATGGTTTTAATATTCTTATTATTGATTCATCTATATTTGAAATGGGACTATTTTGTGTTAAATATAATGAGTAAATTATAAAATCTTCTTTTTCAAATTTCTTATTTAATAATATTTTATTTGTTATTTCTGTTTTAGAATTACCATATAATAAACTAATCCATTTTGATCCTTTAGTATTAAAACGATTACGATAATATGATGATTGTTCTGCTACAAATATAAAATCTACCGGAAAATTAGTTGATTCTTTATATCCTCTTTTAATTAATTCATTAATCATTTCTGTATGAAATTTTGGAGCATCTAATTTTACATCAACATAAAATGTTTTATTAGTTTCTGTTTGTGGAATTATTCTTCCTAATGAATAATAACGTTCATATTCAAAATTATCTATATTTGAATATTTAACTTTTTTCCCTAATTTAATTTGTTTAAAATCAGGATGATCTTTATTATCTATTAAAATTGATACTAATGATGGAATAATATGTTTATGTAGGTTTGGTGAAAATGTGTTTAATATGTAATAAATAATTGGTGGTAATCTTTCATATAATCTAATAAAAGCATTAAATATAAAATAACTATTTTTTGAATTATTATCTGGTTCAATATCTATTTTATTAGAAAATAAAATTTGAATACTATTTTCTATCATTTCATTCATTTCATTTGTTTCTTCTTCTGTCCATCCATCTGGTAAATCAGTTGGAAAAAATAACTGGTCTTCATTTTCATCAAATTCATCCTTAAATGTATCATAAATATCTGGATTAGTATTAATCGCAATAGAATCATATATTAATTTACTTTTAATATATTTTTTGTTTTTAATAGCATATATTTTAAATGGATTTAATTTGATAATAAATATAAAATTTAAAGTAAATATATGTCCATTTTTTAAAACAGGTTCATTTAATATATTTCTTAACATCCATTTATTTATTTTTGGATTTAATTTTATGTATTTTTGAATTTCATCCTTAGAAGATACTATTTTTTTAACATAATTACGATCTACATACTTGTTTGAAACAGCCAATAACGCATACTTTTTATTAATTGTTATGATATTATTAACGTCAATAATCTTATATGGAAACATGAAATACTCGTGTTTAAATTTTTTTATAAATTTCTCTTGATCTATTATATTCTCAAATGTTTGTCCTTTTATTAAATTAACTAATTTAGATTGATTTGTATCAAGAATAGGTGGTT
>Ga0214923_10004749_pt1 | contig 16206 bp, 9 predicted proteins | sample LL1510_MetaG_FD_177993 | JGI IMG/M metagenome (GOLD analysis project Ga0214923, IMG submission 177993) | Freshwater microbial communities from Lake Lanier, Atlanta, Georgia, United States - LL-1510 | ecosystem: Environmental > Aquatic > Freshwater > Lake | place: USA: Georgia | collected 2015-10-15
TCAAATATAAATGGGAAACAAGATACAAATAATGAATCAAAACAAAGTACTCAAATAGATGATATAATCAATACTAGATTTATGGAGAGTAAATACAAAATACATCGAGATTGGTTTTCGGATTATGTAGATGATCAAGGTTCATTACAATGTTATAGTATGGCATCGGATAGAAATCATTGTGGAATATTCTTATTAATGAATTACTTTTATGCATTCACTGGAACTCAAGATTTTCCAGGAAAAGTTCATTTCAGGGATAATCATGATTTTCAATTACATATTATTGAAGATTTAAAGACATTGCAAGCAAATGCATTAGAACAATTTCAAAGGACTCATCATGATAGTAATGAATTAAAAAAATATGAAAGCATCATGGTAAAGAGGGATGAGGAATTTGGAATTATTTTCAAGAATTTGTGGTCATTCGAGTTGATTTGTTTTGTATTACATACATACTTTCCTCATGTTGTACCAATTTGTATTGCTAGAACTCCACCCACCGAAAAGTCATCAGAATCATTATTTTCATTTTCTTATAGTCAATTACCCAATATAGATCAAAGGGATAAAATATATATTCTACTTTATTTATCACAAAGCCACTGGTATATAGGTGAAATCATCGTGAATGGAAAACCTTCTATTTTTACCAAAGACTGGTCTTTATGGTATCCAATACTAAAACAACATGTTCCATCCATTGATAAAACGCTAGATATTATCAGACCATTAGATAATCCTGTATATATATATGCTCAAATGTTATATACAATGAGTAGTGATGAAGACGAATACACTAGTTACTTTTTCTAATTTTATCATTTCATCACCAAGTAACTATTTTTATCAAGTGCAAGTATTCCTTGATAATCACAAACAATAACTTGTAAACCACGTCCCCATCGTTTATGGTTGATATTAATAGCATTTATAATACGACCAGTTGGATTTCCAAATGCACTTCCGCCAACCAATGTTAACCATAATGTTTTTGCCCCACAGTAGTGTGCCGCTAAATAAGAAGATTCATAGGCTGCATCCAATATAAAATCTACACATCTCAAATCATTTTCGTCGGGGTTACCAGGTCCATTACCCATAACCAGTGATCCAGTTGCCTGTTTAATATCCATAGCAGCTGTATATACTTGATGAGCTCTAAATTGTTTATCAAGGTCCATTATAGTATGAAATGGTCTTCCCCGTGTATCATGAATAATTGGTATATCTTTTTGAAACACTACCTTTACTTTATCACGCAAATTTTCTAATACTTTACCATCTTTTGGAAATTCTTCTGCAACAACACCATAACTTTGGAAATATCCATTCGTTACATTAAAGTAAGGTTTTCCTTGGTTATTTTTAACATTTGATAGATAATTCAAATCCTGATCATGTTGAGACTTATTATTATCATCATGGATATAAATACAGTCACGTCTTGCTATTGCCGAGTAAATGGCAGTTAAACTAAGTGTCGGGCCTTGAGTATCATCATCTTCGTACATGGTAAAGAACTTATGGTTATAACTTGGTGTTTTATCATTCTTACATTCTAAAGCATTGAATTGACTTGCGGCCTGAAACATACCACCTTCAGCTAGTTCCTTTTTTGACATGATTTCCTTTATATCTGCAGGATTGGGAGATTTATCTTTCTCAGTCGGTTGACGAATTTGTATGATGTTAAGATTAGCTGTATTATCATATGTAATATTTTTCTTGAGTTCCTCAATGGTTAATAAAAATATTTCACCTGTATCCATTTCTGTTTTAGACTTTTGTATTAACCATACTCTATTACCTTCAACACGCCATAGTTTATTATTATCCGATTTGACTAAAGTAGTCCACTTAGGCTCTTCATACCCAGTAGCTACCTTGACCCAAGCATTTTTATTAAAAAATTTGTTAAGTATTGACCCATCTGTAATCTCATAATACTTATCAAGGTATTGTTTTGCTTGTTCTAGTGGTTTACTGTTACCTTGAAAACCATTTCTTGCAGGTGGATATTCATAAATACCATGCCTTGCACATCTTTCTGGTATCTGGCTTATACTCCATACACCATTAGATAAAAGTTTCTTATCAGGCATTTCTACTTTCAGATCTTTTCTATTCGTTGTACACCAATAATAAATATAATTTCGGCACCATTCAACGATTGTATTGTCCTGTACACCCATTGTACTTAAATATGTTACTATTCTATCCATTTCTATTTTGCCATCTTTAATGTATCCTTCTAATTGAATTTCATCTGTATTAACCTCTGTAACAAATGATTCAACAGCTTTCAAGTTCTTTATAGCAGTTTCTTTTTGTAAATTGTTAAAACCTATAATAAGTTTGGGACCCCATTCCTGATGGATTGGGTCGTTGTTAATATTCTTAATATCCTTAACATCATAAGAAATATTACATACAATATAACGTAGTAACCCTGAGGAATTAGCAGATATATGACGTAGTCCATATTCTTGAGGTGTACCCGAATGTATATGTTGATAGAATACACCCTTATCTTCTTCAGGATCATAATACCACATATGTACATCCCATTGCTTTATATCATCGATATTTTTTTTAGGTGATGCTGGTTTATTAGGAACTCCTTCAACTTGTTCAAAAGGTACATTCTGTTGATTATACAGTAAAGCATAATATTCATGTCCCCACAAAAATACATGTTTTCTATCGGTATATACAACATGAGTATTTGATATTTGATCTTTTTGCCATTTCAATACGGAATCCCATTGTCTTCCCTCTTTTAATGGAAATATTTTCTTTTCCGAATATATATAAATTCGAATATCTTTTATATCAGCTTTGAGTATATCACTGTACTCGAAACTATACTGCTTAGCCTCATCCTTTGTCGGATTGGATTTTAATGACTTTGCAGGAGTTTTATCTTGATTTGTATTCAGATTTTTTGGCTTAAAAAAAAACTTATCTAAAGGATTTTCTTCTTTCGACGGTGTTTTATCTTGGTCTGATGCATTCATGTCAATGCTGGGTTGTTTTGCAAACTTTGATCTGACATATTTGGTTGCATGATAAGCAATGATCAGTAAAACAACTATGACTGTGATTACTATACATGATATAAAAAGAGGTGATATTCCCATTATTTCTTTTATATAATAATCATTTATTAAAATAAAATTTCATTTTATTTCTTTTGTTTCGTTGGAGGTTGTTGTGATGTTGGAGCTTGTGGTAATAAAGGTTTCTTGTATTGGGAAAGAAAATTATTAATACTTGTAATCAAGTTCATCCATTTGGGTAATTCAGGATTATAACCTTTTCTATTAGGAAGATCGTCTCGAATCTTTCTGATACGTTGCGCCAATTCTATCAAATATTTGGTTAGCCTACCATCATCAATTCTCTTGGATAAAGACTCGATATAAGAATCGAAACTTTCAGATTTGAGCTGAGGATCAGATGATAATTGATATCTTAAATAATTCTGAGCATAAAACATCAATACCACTGAAGACAAGTTATTAATTTTAAGTCGGCATGTATCACGAAGTAGTACAGCATCTTCCATTTGTCGTCTTTGAATACCTGACATAGTCTCTGGAATATACCTAATACTTGAAGACTTCAATGCCTTCTCCATATACTTATCTAACTCTTTTTGATGAAATAAATCAGTTCTTAGTTTGCCGAGTAAATCAATACGATGTAATTCTTGTCCTTCTCGCTTGAATATCAATAGATTGGTATGTACTGATTGATTGATACCTTCTGATTTAAGCTTCATAAAGCCTAGGGTATATTCAGTCTGACTATTCTTCATTCTTTGAATGATAGTGGAAAACTCTTCTTCATTTCGTATAGTTTTACCATTCCATTCCACAATGAAATCATCTTCACGGAAACGGAAAGGATCTTTACCAAAAGGAAGAATTATGTGAATCGAATTGGTTCGATGTAAGAATTCTTTTTGTAGTTGGACTAGTAAATCATAAACACTGAGTAATAGGTATTCAGTATTCCCCATATATTGTTTTTCCAATCCTAGTAAAATAGAACAAACTTGTTTCTTCTCTTCTGACGAATATCTAGGTTTGGGTTTACCTAGATTAGCCAAGTCCTCATTCATTTGTTCAATCAACTTATCCATTTTACTGAATTTAGACATTTTATTCATGTCCATAATTTGAGCAATAGCATCAGCCACATCATAATACACACAATAGGTAGTTTGATTTTCAGATAACACAATATCAGAAATGTCCACATCACTCACAGATCCATCTTCCCATCGAACATGCCAGCCATTATCAGTGGTATCTTGAACTTCACCAACTTTTCCCATGGTTCTATGGGTTATCTTTTGTCCAGCGGGTATGGCATTGGGAGGTAATCGTAAAGCGTAATGGGGTACAATGACTTTGATAGGGTTATTTGTATTGTACATGATGATACCACTGTAATGTAAAATAGGTTTAGTGAAAACCTTCAAGACTTGAAAGAGAATAGTGACTCCATTTTTGACAAGATGGTTATTTTGAATAAAGTCGACTGCACTACCATTAGTAATATTCATCACTACTCTACATAGGTTTTCACCAATGATTCGATTATTATCGGTATTCATATCAGTAACCATATTATAAATCGGTACCTTTTCTCGATCACTAGCGCAAAATACGACAACTTCACTTATAGCTCCGATACCTTCATAATAGGTTTGGTTCTTGGATTTGCACATACGTGCAATACGACTTGATGTTTGTTCAATATCATTACGAGTTCTACAAGGTTCAATCATAATAAGAACAGGAGTATCGTAAAGATCCATACCTTCTCTCGAGGCACTATCATAGATTAATACTTGATATTTTTCACCGTGAGGATTCGCTTTGGTACTATTAAAAGCTTCGAGATTAGCATGATTGATTTTCGGATCAACTCGTTGTGATATATACATACAACCAATCTTGTTGGGAACACTTGGTTTATCAGCATGAGTGATATAGAAATCAGAGTCGAATGATTCAAAGGCCCAAGCAATTAAATCAGCTCCGTGACAATCTCCTTTTCCTCCATCTTCTGAAGTGGCTGCGCTTTTATCTGTAGAGCTCTTAGTATTGCAGGATATAGCAATTTTAATATTGGGTTGTTTCTTTAATCGATTCTTTACATAACGAATGACTTGATAAATGACTGGACAGAATAGTTCGATATACATACGACGACTCTCCAATGGTATTTTATTCACTTGACGTTCAGGTGTTGGTTTAAAGTAATGGTTAACCAGAGAATTCTCTTCTTTTGATTTTTTCGAGGTTTTCTTTTGTGTTGGACCAAGACCCTGGTCAAATTCATCATGAGTAATGGCATCTTTGGATTTCTTTACAGCTTTCTTATCCACACCAAAACCTTGTTCAAATTCATCATAGGAAATATCAAAGGGTTGTTTTGATAAATCTTCCAATTTCTTGACCAATTCTTTTCGTTCCATAACACGAAAGAAACCTGGTTTGGTCTCTACAAAGAACTGGAAATCATGTTTGTTACCTACAATTTCTTCTTCAGAGATGTTCTGATTTGTTTTGGAGGCTTGCCATTCATCTCTTGACTTCATAGTGCCATCACTATGTAAGAAATCAGGTGCGATTCTCTTTGCTTCCTCAAAGTTACTTTGTAAGAAATCTTTCATATTGTCATATTCTAGTTCATCTTCTGGAGTTAGTTTTAATTGATATTTGGGATAAACATGATCAAGAATGTGATGAAATAATTCTCTATGATTACCTTGATCATGTTCCTTGTAACTTTTATACCACTTACTCAATACATTTAGATCAGGAAATCTATGTTTTCCATCCTCTGAAGCTTCGCTACTAATCATATTAATACGATACATCTTATCAAATAACGATTCCATCAAATTATCCTTGCCGACCTTCTCTCTTGTAATGGCATCCAATTCATTCTTTAATACGCTGAGATGACATGATAACAAACGAACATGTTTAATATCACTCAACATTTTTTGAGCGAACTTGGTTGGATCCTTATTGGCAGGAGCATAGGATGTATTCTTGGTTAACGATACCTTGAGTTTGGCTAACATATCAGGCCTCAATTCATAGTTATCTGGATTCACATAAAGAGTCCATTGATTGTTACGAACTAAATCAATGCGCTTATTAGGATCACGGTGTAGTAAATTGATAAGCCAGAAAAAATCATTGGGACTGCTGCTCATCGGTGTACCAGTAATGATAATAGGTCTGACAAAATCACTATGTTTCTTGTAACTATCATAAAAGAACTTAGCTAATAAGTCACGACCACGCACAATACCATCGGTGCTAAACCAATGACTTTCCTTTGCATAAATATCTTTCATAGTGAATGGGGAATTAACTACAACCGCACTAAAGTAGGGATTGGTAACATCAACCATATTATGACCTTCATCAATGATATAACAATGTCGCCTGTCGATAGGATTAGAAGTAGCTGATTTATCCTTATCCCCACCAGATGTATATACTTTGCCCTCGTATTCAAGATTTCTAATATTATAGTAATTGGCTATAAATGTCATCAAACCTTCATATGTCTTCATGTATCTTTTTGCCAATCCCATACTATAATCTGTCGCAAGTTTATTATATGCATTCTGATCATTAGCTTCCCTAAAAAGTTTCAGAGTTTCTACTTTATTAGGTTTAGCATCAATCTTACGTCTTGCTTCCAGTGAACAAAAATCTTTAATATAACCCTTCATAAGTGCCTCGTTATGATCTTTTCCAGGGCTAGTCCAAATTAAACTGTAATCACCAGGCCCCTGGAAGTTTTTGCTCACTAGATTGGTTACAGTGCAGGTTTTACCAGCACCAGTGGAATGAAGAATCATCATACCCGCAGATGCACTGGAAATGGTAAATTCTTTCAAAATATTATATTGATGTGGTTCAAATTTAAACATTCCAAATTCATCCAATTCACAATCCATTCGTTTCCTTCCCTTCATATCAATACCACCAGTCGAATGTCTAAGGTATCTCTTATCATCATCATCATCATCTACAAACTCGATATCTTCTGGAATGTGATCTGCATTACCTTCGGAAGGTTCTACTTTATACAAAGTAACAATGAAGGAAGGACCTGTGTTATCCCATTCAACTGGTAGTGGTGGAACTTTCGTTGGATCATGTTTGATTTTCTCAAAAAAGGGTTGGAATTTATTCTTGTAGAATTGTTCGAGTAATATACAGACATGTCCGCTAAAGTTATCAACAGTGAAGTATGGTGCATCGAAGGCTCTAGCCATTTTAAGTCCTCGCTTGATACGTTCCATACTGTTGAGATCTTTTAATTCTTTCATTTCATCCATGTCTTCAATGGAGATCATGGCTCTGATTTGTCCACCAAGATAGTATCGAAACTCTGTTTGATCAGGTAAATGTAAAACCTGAGTGTATATATCATCAGCTCTATGAAGTTTTGCAGGTCTAAAGGTAGTATTGGTTAAATTCAAAAATTCAGCTGTACGAAATTTGGGGTATTTATAGGGTAAAGGGTCATAAAAGTTTCCTAAAGGAATAGCACCTTTAATACTTGATGACGTCTTTGTTGTAGTGGTAGTGGTAGGTGTCATGACAGTATTGGTTTGAGGTATCATGAGTGCTTTAGGATCTTCTGGATCAGGTTTCTTACCAAAAATTAGTTTGGTCATGAAGTTTTCTGTGTATTGACCATGGTGTTTATTACCTTTGGTCATTTCCTTTTTTTTTTCACGTATCTCTTTTTTTATGGAACAAGATTTTTAGCGAGTGGTAATTTGTTTCGAATGAAATAAGAATAACAAGATTGTGGAATTGGTGGAGTGTTAAGATAACTTGATTCCATTTTCATAAAGTATCGAGATTCGTGTAACATTCCTTCTTTAATGACTGTATGTCTCATCATATTTTCCAATTGTGTTTTATTAGCATGACAAGTTCCACAAAGAGCTACCAAATTATGAATATCATTACTACCACCCAAATGCAATGGTACATGATGATCAATATGAAACCCAGGTGGTAACACCATATCACACAGTATACAATGCCATTTATTTTTATAAGCAATATGTAACTTCTGACTGGATGTTGGTCGAGTTCTTTTGATTCTAGGATATCGAAAATCATAAGTGCAAGTCATTTCCATTTTTTTTAAGAGAACACTTTCATTATTTTCACCAACGGTGAAACCTGTGTAAACTACGATGAAATGAAGGTCTCGATATGGAGATTCTTTCTAAATGTGGTCGATGTATTCTAGTACTATGTTTTGTTTCTTCTTGTTGTTTTTCATTATGATGTGGTTGTCCTGGTGCAACTGCTTCAATCTTTGGTAGGTTTTCAGCCACACCAAGTTTAGTAAAATGTACCTTGGAAAGAATATAGGCAATAATAAGAGCAACGATACAAGAAACGACGGCAATACATGCATAGATAATGTATCGAACCACATTGGATATGATTCGTAATGTGGGAACAACGGGGGAATAGACGAGGTTACCAAGTTTATCAAGAGTTGTTTGTCTGTTTAATACACTAGCTAAAGCAGAGATAAAGCTTTCGTTCAGAACACTGGTAGCAATTTGGGAGTCGGTGACTTGAGCAGCAATGGAGGAGTAAACACTTTCTTGAGTAAGTCCACTAACAATACCATCACTCATGGTAATACTAATGATTTGTTGACTTTGAATATTGGATAAGAGCTGTGAAAGATAGTCTTGATTAACGATGGAAGTCGTTTTACTAACTATATTATCTGCAATTTGATTCATATTACTACCACTAGTACCTATCGCATCACTAACAGCACTTAAAATATCTGTATTTTCAGTAAGAATTTGATTGATGGAAGCTTTGAAATCAGTGGCAAATTGATTTGTTTGAACCATATTAGAAAGGCAGTCGAGGTGGAGAGGTTGACTTGAGTTACCAAGAATGTTGGATTGATGTGTATTAAGTAGTACACAGGCTTTACAGTATCGAATACCACACAAGGATAATTTGTAAACAAGAGTTTGATATTCTTTATCAATGGAGAGTGCCATGGATGCGTTGGTACCATCTCTAATAATTGCTTCACGTTGAAGTTGGTGTTGATAAAACATACCTTGAATATTATCTTCATAACATTGACCACATACTAGATTCTCTTCATAGACTGTTCCTTCAGCTGTCACAGGGTGACATTTTATAGAAACAGCCTGCCTAACTGAGACCGAATTACTACAATTCTGAATACTTTTAAAGATAGAATAAGAGACTATTTGATGAAACGTGTTGATCACTGCTGTCTTTTCCACTCTACAATTACTTTTTCCCAGGTTAAAAGGGGAAACACCTACACCAAATTGACTCGAAGCAGTAGCACCAAGAATACCTGCTGATAAACCTGTTGCAGCAGTTCCTACAGTAGCACCTGCAATGAGACTGGGTGCTAATGCTGCGCCAGCTGCTGGAAATGCTACACCTGCTACTATACCAGCTGCCATAATACCACCAGTTATTAAATTATCAGTCAATGATGCACAATTACCCATAGTTTGAATAAGCTTGTTTTTTTTATTTATGTTATGATTCGTTTCATATCAATCCGTTCCTTTAAGAATCTTCGATTGACAGATGTGAAACAAAAACAACTTTTCTCTACTCAAATAAAAATAAACAAACAAACAGTAGTTTCTTGAAGAAATCAAATATGACTTTGCAGAACCGGTTAGAATGATTTTTTTTTCAAAACAACAATCTTTGTTGGAAAAATGCCAAAAGAAAAGGAAAATGATGAGTATGAACAGTATGATTGTTGGTCTATCTATTATATTAGCAGCATTTAATATCATAACGTTACTTATTTTATTAGAATCGCCCAATTCATTTCATAATATTAATCGATATATCGGATCAGAGAGCAAGAAATCAATTGATACATCATTACTTATTAAAGCCATCAAAGATAAGGTTCACTTGGGAAGGTTGGTAACATTCGGGTCAAATATTGATACAACATATTATATGGAATCGAGTATCGATACGTTAGGAAAGTTTTGTAATGTTACATGTTCGATAACTATTCTTAATTTCTCTGAAAGATCATTGGTATCATTACCAGCACCAGCAAGTATTGGTGTTTTCAGACAACCAGTTGCTGGTGTCTGGACCACAACTGAAGGTATTTATAATCTATCCGTAACGTTTGGTAATGAAATTTGTTCTGATGGATGCGATGCCATTCAGTTTACACTTGATTATAATTATATTGGAGATATGAATGACACTGAGAAATACATTACATTGAATGGAAGATTTATTTATCCATTATCAGACACTACAAGTCAATTTATCCAACAGTTTGCACAGGATATGTAAATGAGCCACTCAAGGAAAAGGTATTGAATGCGACATTTGGTAAGGTTACAGTCCATACAACACAGGATGATAGATTATTGATGGGTAATGCATATACTGCCGATAGATTAGTAATAGGGCTACTATTGGTATAAGCACTCCAAATTCCTAACACTGGAGAGTTCTCTCCAATTAAAGATACCATAGGTAAAGTTAAGCAAGGTCTGATTGTTTGAACAGTTATGGACGAGCTTAAAGCGATGGAAATACGAAAGGTTAGTTCACAATAGGAAACTTTGTTCAGAGGTTCGGTCCAAGTTCGATAGCATTGAGGAGAATTTCTATCATACTGATAGTCACTTAAACCAGCAACTGTAAACAGGTTTGATGGAATGACTTGGTATATATAACTAGAACAATAGTTGCGATTCTGCAAGGAAAGGACAGTACTGGATTTGGAAATACCAATATTAGCTTCTGATTGTATATGTTCATTTAGACGTGTATAAGTATTGGGTGATATCATCAAAATTAATAAAATAATAGTGGATACTAGAGAGGTAAGCAAAGCTCCCCATAATAAAATTCTTGATAATTTATGGTTTGATTTATTATCCAAAGAAGAACTTTTATCAAAAGAAGAACTTTTATCCAAAGAAGAACTTTTATCAAAAGAAGAACTTTTATCAAAAGAAGAACTTTTATCAAAAGAAGAACTTTTATCAAAAGAAGAACTTTTATCAAAAGAAGAACTTTTATCAAAAGAGGAACTTTGTTCCATTGTTTTTCTTTTATTAGTATAATGTGGTAAATTGATGATTATAGAAGAAACTTTGTTCCATTGTTTTTCCTTCATTTTGACGTTACATGGGCTTCTGGAGACTTGATGAAGTTATTCTATTATCAATTGGTTCTAATTCGAGTAATTGTTTCTTGGCCACATGACGTTTGTAAAAGAGAAGACCGAGTAATAAGAATGACAATCCACAAAGAATAAGAGATGTGATAGCGAGAAGAGTAAATCGATTAGAGGAAGTAGTGGCCGATAGTAAAGATGTTGTTTTGGAAATAGTTTTAGAAGTGGATGTGGTTCTTGCCAAGTTTGAGGATGTTAAATCGGTGGATGATATATCAATGATTTGAGTATCAGTAATACTTTCGAATGTTCGACAATTCACATGAGAATCACCTTGGACAGATATAGAACTACCAACAAGAAGAATGATTTGTTCGCAAATCTGTTGAGTACAAGGTTGTGCTAATTGCTTTGCGGTTTTATAGACAGTCTTTCGAGCATCTGCACAACTATTAATAAGACAGTGTAAGGATAGCTCTACGTCTTTGAATTGTTGTTGAAGTGTTTGTGATTGGTTAATACATGCACATGATTCTTTTAGTCGTGTATCACTTTCGATCATGGTAGCTTGTTGACAATAGTTAATCATATGATCATCACATATGGGTGAACCGTGATGATAGGCTGATACTAGTTGATTATCGACAGAAACAGTCCATTGCTGAGAGCAAAGCATGGCTTTTTCGTAATCCCAACCCCATTGATGATTTTTATAAGCAACTGCAAATTGATCAACACTTCCTTCCACTCTCCATTTTTGTGGACAATTACAAGCTTCGATTACCACACCAAACTGATCATTTCGATTATTAGGAAGGTTCACAGTGGAATAGTTTACAGTATTCCATGCAACCCAGGATAGGTAGTGATATATGGAGTCGGGAACACAATCACATGTACTAACCACAACTTCTGAGGAGGGGGGTATCATACTCGTGTTATAACCAGCGCATTCTTTTAGTGCTGGTACGTTTTCAGATTTTAAAAAGTTTTGAGGAACTACGTGTCTGATTTCGGGATCATATTTATAAGGACCTCTTCGAGGTATGTCGCACATGGCATCGAAAGCATAGGCTGAAAGAGTTTCAGAGGAAGTGTCAAAGATCCATGAGTTGGAAATTTGAAGATCACCAACCCAATTCCTTCCACCCCATTTTGTATACGTGTCACCAGTTTCACTCCAAACTACACCACCAAATGATGTTCTTTTGATTTGATTACCGAATACAAGGGTTGTTCCTGGTGTATAGCCATTAGCTCCATCGGTATCCATATTCATAAAATAATTATCCAATTCTTTAAAACCTTCTATAGTTTGAGGTGCTGGATCACTTGGATAACATATCTGAAAGGGATTCAGATTCTGCTTGGTTGAATCCGATCGTAAATAAGAATAATTCATTAAATCAGACAAGGCACCCTGAGCTGGTGTTAATGCATAGCCTTGAGTTGAGGTTCGGTTATGAGTCATATAACCTGTTCTTCTTCCATAATATCCTATACCTGCAGGTGTGTTCATTTTCGTTAAATGATCACAACGTTGACCAGTGGTATCAAAAAAGGAAACTGATGGTAAAAAAGTAGAACCACATGATAAAATAGATTTTCTTAATTTTCCCTTGAATCCTTTCAAATCATTCAGATTCGTTACATCAATAATAGACTTCTTGGTTACAGGATCTTTGCTAATCTGTTTATCAATGATATCCATATTCGAATAGATAAATGAACATTCACTAACTCCATCTAAATCATTCTTCCATTTTAGTGGAGTTTTATTTAAATTTGCATTCACTCCAGAAATATTGTCTACTCCAGGTATAACCCATAGTTTTCCTCTTTCCTCTAATCTAGAGGCTAGTGAATTGTTCCATTTTGCTCGAAAACCTATTTTCATATTACTAGGGATGATCATACTTTGGATATGAGGAAGAGGACAGTTGGCCGCATTAATCATGTCATCAATGGGACACCATGCATATTTGATATCTTGAAAACCACCATTGATTTGATTGACATTTGGCTTCCATGTAAAGTCATTTTGAGGACATTGGATATCTCTCCAAAATACGGGAGTGATGGGAATACCTGCTTCAAAACTTAACAATAAATTAAATATAGCATCTTTACAACTATCTGTTGTAGAAGTTATTGTAGAAGACATTTATTTTCTTTTTATTTCGTACACACATGAATACAAATGTGAATATTTATTTATTTATTTATTTGTAAGCTCCTAATGTTGGTGTTTCTTCATCTTTAAAGGTTAAGAGATTCGTATCGAGTATAATGGGCCAAACAAGATGTGGATAAGGTTTATCAGGTAATTCCATTTCTTTCAACATGAGAGCTTGTGGTCTATCTAGCATAGATAGATAATTATCGATAGCTATTCTTGATTTCCATTTGATTTGGTTTCGATAGGTAGGAATGTCTAGAGTGTATAAAAAATATAATTCTGGTTCAGTGTAATGAACGTCGATTTTGGGTTGATTTGCATTTCGAACACTTTCATGAAGATAAGGTAAAACATAACTCTTGTATATATACTCATAAAAACGATTTGAATTGGAAATATGATATGTATCTATAATATCAAGACGTTTTGCTTGAATTTGGTAATATTGACTATCTTGACAAGGAAACAGACGACTACTCGCTGAATGTGGAATAGGGAACGCTACAATAAATCGAAGCTCTTTCGATACTTGTAAAAGGGATTGAAGTTGTGTGAAATTTTGTTTTTGCCATTCACTTGTATTGGTATATATCTGATCGTTGCAAAGAGGTGATCCTTTCATTAAAAATAGATTTTCAACTAAATCTACCTTTCGAAGAGACATGACTTTTTGCCATATCTTATTTAATAACCCAATAGAAAACTGTCGATCCTTCTTGGTCCAAAAGCTTTTGAGTCGATCAATCCATTTCATTGTAAATGAACCATAGGATACAAGATAGATAGAGTTGTGTAAATAGCACATATGTGATCTCTCTGCCAAAGGCATCCATAATTTATAAAAAAAGCGATGATGTATAGCATTATCAACGGTGGGCATAAAGGGAAAGAATTGATATCGGGTACGTGATGCTAATTCTTCTTTATTCCGTTTCAAGTCTTGAAATAATTCTAACCATTCTTTTTCTTGTGATTTGACATTGGCATCAATTATTTCTTCTTCACTGTCACTTTCATCCTCAGTATCATCACTATTGTAATTGATATTTTCTCGTTGAGTTATAATTTCTGGATGTTCGGCAAACCATTGCCATCTTTGTAATGTATATTCCAATTCACGCTTTCCAAAAATAATTTTAATCTGAGGGATAGCAGCAAGTTTGAGTAATAATTCGGTAATGATTTCCAGTTCAGTCCAAGAAACAAATACTTCATCAGCTGGTGGTAATATATTTCCTACAATCACTAATGTAGTGTTTAGGTTACCTATCCATTCCACAGTCAACATACCAGTTAAAGGTTTATAAAGTTGTACCAAGTGCGTTACTTCGCCAAGTTGAGCTAAAAGATTTCGATACACTCCATCTATTCCAGAAATACAAATCAATGTGTTTTCTTCTGGAGTGGATGATGATGATTTCTCACGTATCCACTTACAGGAATGTTTATTCATTTATGCTTTTCCTTTTTTTGTTTCTTTTTTGATTGATTGCGATTGTGATAAAGGAATCACAAACTGACAAGAAGACAATAATGGTTTAGCTCGAGCCAAAAAATAACGTAATTCATCTGGACTATTATGAAAACATAATATAGGTTCATGTAATTTTTCTTTTTGTGATTCATCGAATATAGGTTTTCGATCTTGACATAAAAAGGCAGAAATACATTTTGGTTTGATAAATAAATCAATGTCTTGAGGAATTGTTACTAATTTATTATATCTACCAAATATAATGGTTTTATGTCTTGTGTTATATGTTTTGAATAATAAGGGTAATACAGTATTCATGGGTGCAGATAGTGATTCATGAAATACATAGTGGATATAAGGATCTTGTAATAATGGTTTCAATAAGATTTCAATACCAGTTCGATTAATGTCAATAAATATGGTTTTACATTGGTTGATACGTTGTAATAATTCTAATTGTATTGATGCAAGACTGGGTATATCATATGATTTTTCATAAGCAAATGTATCATCATAATATAATGTGTGACATGATTCAAAAAACTGCATGAAACTGGAGACGGCATATTCGGATTGTTCCCATATTCGAAAGTCTCCAGTGAAGCCAATAGAAAAGTCTTGCTTACGTAACACAATACCTACAGAGCCAGCACAATGATAGTTGGGAACCAGTTGGATTTGAACATCTGGTTGTAATGGAGAAGTAAACCATTCAAGGTAAGGAATGGATATAATGGGTGATTTAACCTTGTATTGGATTAATGTCTTGGTAATTTCAGAAGTAATAATAGTACCTTTGAATTTGGATATCTTTCCAATCATGTGATCTTGATGATGATGGGTAATGATGACGAGTGTATCAATAGAAGATGTGTCAGGAAACAAATCGACAAAAATACTGGAAAAATAGTGGTGATTTTTACATTTGAACTTGGTAGAGTTTTCCATTTTTTTTCTAACAAGTTATAAAAAAAAGGAAAGATGACTGACAATTTAGATTTGAACTTTGAACAGTTGATTGATCTAGGTCCCAAGGGTGTTACTAGTTTCTATAAAAAACATCGAAAAGAGTTGGAAAGTAAATGGAAGAATAACAAGTATCGATTTATAGTTATGATTTGTGATATGTATACGAATTGGTTAGTTAGTCCAAAAGAGTATTTAAAGAGTATTAACCAATCTTTTAAATTATTGATAAGTCTTCTCTTGTCAAATGATTCTGACTATAGAAGGCTTTGGAATATGTATCCTAACAATCAACTTTATAGAGATATTGACAAGTATATATTCCAAAGCC